>Ga0123357_10006835_pt1 | contig 14016 bp, 8 predicted proteins | sample TergutEmb28metaG_FD_89873 | JGI IMG/M metagenome (GOLD analysis project Ga0123357, IMG submission 89873) | Embiratermes neotenicus P4 segment gut microbial communities from Petit-Saut dam, French Guiana - Emb289 P4 | ecosystem: Host-associated > Arthropoda: Insects > Digestive system > Gut ... | reverse complement strand
GTGCACCGTTGTACAGGCACTGAGGCTCTGTACAGGCCGTACGGCCTATAGGGGGAGTAGAGGTATAGGTAAAGGTAAAGTGCACCGTTGTACAGGCACTGAGTCTCTGTACAGGCCGTACGGCCTATAGGGGGAGTAGAGGAATAGCTCTACTGTTTCTTGACCACGGCACTAGAAGGGGGTGAGGGGTCAGCGTCACGCCCCGGCCGCTCTTTACCCCCGGGAAAGACCCCGTACCCATTGTACAGGAGGCTGGATGGGCCCCAGGACCGGTCTGGACAGGTATGGAAAATCTCGCCCCCACCGGGATTCGATCACCGGGCCGTCCAGCCCGTAGCCATTTGCTATACTGACTACGCTACTCGGTCCACTGAACTGTAGGGGCCACCTCAAAATTCCAGCTCTCTAGCATGTTTTCATCATATTGGGGTGCCACAGATTAAGTAACAGAAAGTCAAAATATTGTCATTGCAGTTAAATGGCTCCATTTACCAAAAACTGTAAGAGATCTGCTGCATACTCTGCCAAGTTGGTGCACACCAACTGTCATAACCTTGCATATCATCAGTTGATGCACACCAGCTGTCATAACCTTGCATATCATCAGTTGATGCACACCAGCTGTCATAACCTTGCGTAACATCAGTTGATGCACACCAGCTGTCATAACCTTGCATATCATCAGTTGATTCACACCAGCTGTCATAACCTTGCATATCATCAGTTGATGCACACCAGCTGTCATAACCTTGCACAACATCAGTTGATGCACACCAGCTGTCATAACCTTACATATCATCAGTTGATGCACACCAGCTGTCATAACCTTGCATATCATCAGTTGATGTTCTGACTTACTTTGGTAGTGGGGTGTGTGATAAACGATGACCAACTAATCATATGTTGGAACAACATTCTTCATGGTGTATGTACTTATCAGCATTACACCTGTTTGGTGGATTTTTGGTATCAGTGGCCACAGTAAAATGGGGTCTTTTTAAGCTTACATGTAAGGTTGATCAGTTGCAGTAAGTATGCATTTAGTTTGAAAATTTTCATGTCCCTAAAAATATGTGGTTAATTTGACGTTCAGGTGACCGTGCATGGTGATGAATTCTTATAATAAAACCAACTAGGTATACTAATTTCTCAAATTTATTTTTGGAATAAAACTCTACGTGACGGATCAGTTCTGTCCTGAACCTGCTCGCAAGCTGTCAGCAAACCTGTATGGCATATACCATTGTTGTGTGTACAGTGAAAAACTCCTGATGATGGACAGAGGAACTGTCTGAAACATGTAGAGTTTTATTCCAAAAATAAATTTGAGAAATTAGTGTATCTAGTTGGTTTTATTATTTAATAAGTTATTTGGTTAGTTTAACCCTTTGGCCCTGGGGCTGAACATTTACTGTTTAGCACACCATTTATGTAAAATGTGAATATTTTATGAACCAGGACATTTTGTGGAGGAATAAACGAAGATGGCGAGAGAAAGTCTAAAAAAATAATTAAATGTATTTGTTGACTAAATATATAAAAAGCATACTCTGGAGAGTAGCGGTACGTCTGTCCTATATATAGGATGCATGGTGCCTAAAGGTTAATTTGTGTTCTTATGTTAACATTCTAAAGGCTGATGGAGAGGATGTGGCCTTTTATAAATGTACCGAGATTCACGCATTCCTGTGTGGAGAAAGTAGTGACTTGGTTTAGAATCCAGCGCTCTGGACAGATTATGTCAGCAAGCCAATGCAAATCTGTAATTCAGAAACAACTGCTGCATGAAGAGCTGACTTTTGGGACTAAGTAACTGCAATATGAGGTCACTGAAGCACAGTTTATTACAATAACTATTTCATTCATTCATTCATTCCATTCGCATGTGCAGAATGTGATGATTGCTTGCAGTTCTCAGGAGCTTCTTCCATTCCTCTCTGTTATATACCCTTTCCTTCTGCCCTTTTCCACCTTCTAGTCTTCCATTCTCCTTCACTTATCTTGCCATCAATTTCTTGGTCAACCTCTAAGCCTTGTTGTTTCCAAATTCATCTGTAATACTTTTTTAGGAATTCTGTTTTCTTGCATTCTGTCTACATGCCCAAACAAACATAACCTATTTAACCTTATTGCCTCTGTTATAATGGGGTTTTTAAATTATTGCATACATTTCTGTATTTGTTAATATTCTGCAATTTTCAATTTCATTATCTTATACTGGGCCTAAAATTCATCGGAAATATTTATTTGCTTTATGTTTCTGTTTGTTAGTATTCAGGTTTCTGATGCATATCAGAAACCTGAGTACACTAACCGTTTAGACTACAATAAAATCTGATACTGGTCTTTTCAAATGACTCCAGTGCTTATTGTGTGTTCCCATTTACAGCGTCCGTTGGAGAAACCGGATGGACTCGATGTGTCTGATCAATCAAAAGTTCATCCTCAACATTTGTGTCAGAAGTGTAAAGTTCTGGGTTTCTACTGTCGTCGTGTGCAGGTCTAACACCGTAGGACTTTCGTCACATCACTGTGGCAGCTTGCTTATGGAGACAGTACTTGTAAATTCATTACAGTGAGTTTTAAGACCTGGTTTATGTGAGAGGTTCGTAATCAAAGACGAGGCCCACCCTATATTCCTTAGATTCAAGGAAAACAACAGCATCAGGGAGAGAAAAAGAAATAATTGGAGTTGGCAAACAACACTGGATGATAGAAAACATGAATGCTGCCAAGAACTTGAGCTAATTCTGTCTAGCAAAATTCAGGTTGAAGCTTGCATCCCTCAGCCTGCACCTGTTGTTGCCACTATTAAACCTCTTCGCCCATACATTTGCACAGGAAATTTTCACATTCAGCACCTCTTATAAAACAGTTACATTATTTCAGATTACTTTGAAATGTATTGGCAGTAGTAAGAGGTGAATGATTTGTGCTTTTTGGCAGAGTGCCTGCCCATTTCTGATGCGTTTCAACTCAGGAATCCTCAAGTCACTGTAGTTTAGAAACCTAAATTAAAATAAAAGTAGTCCATCATTGCTGGTCTAGAACAGCGCTTTTCAAACAGTGTTACGCAGACAGTTGCCTGCTGGTGGTACATGAAGAAATTTAGGATTTTTTTCCCCCCCCGTAATTAAAATTTATAAACGTTAATTGCACTAGTTGAAGAATAAGAGACCAACTTGATGTCACAATTTATTAAGTTTTATTTCATTTCTTCTGTGCTCAACATGTTTCGGACATTAATGCATCCATCATCAGGAGCCTGCGACTTTTATATTGTATCAACACACGACCAATGTGGTGATATAATAGAAAAGTCGCAGGCTCCTGAAGATGGATGCATTACTGTCCGAAACATGTTGAGCACAGAAAAAGTGAAATAAGACTTAATAGATTGTGACATCATGTTGGTCTCTTGTTCTTCAGCTATCACAATGATGCACGGTCCAATATACATAAGTTAATTGCACTATGAAATTTTTTTTAAATGCCTTGAAATTAGAGACAGACATTTATAAAGCATACGCCAAGATACTGTTTCATTGTTCGAATATAAATACAGATTTTCCTCTGTTGTCTGTTCACATTAAATTACAGAAGTAGCAACTGCAAAATCTGAGGTTTCCATAGCATTGTTGTTCCGTTGGTTAGCACGTTTGAAGACTTCATACCTGGCAGCCAGTGAAATATCCTGGAAGACCAGTATTTTGAAAGTAGAAATTAATATTTACTGTACCTAGTGTTATATTTTCTACATAGTTCGCTTTGTGACAGTGGTATGTGTACATATTTTGTATTGTGACTGTGGTACACAAGAAGAAAAGTTTGTAAAGCACTGGTCTAGAACATGGACAGTGAGTTTAATGAGAAATCCTCTTGTACTTTGTTGAAGATGATTCATCTTATAGATTACATTGAGGCTGTAAGGTGGATCATGGCTATGAGACTTACCATTAGACTTGCCATACTGGCATCAGCAAGATAAGAATGAATAAACGTGAAACCAGTCACACCCGTCTGAATAGTAATTTAGTCTTGTTATGAGGGTGATCACTGAATTACGTTTAAACTTCCAAGGAATCATAGTGTTTGTGTGGCAGAAATGGCCTAATTTGCAGAGGTACGAGTAACATTTGCTGTCATCTTGTTCCATGAAATTCATATCAGGTCCATGCCAGTTTAGGCATTTCAAAATATGTAGGAAGTTGTATTATCACCAGCTAACTAGAGTTTGGTGTTTGGTTTTTAACTTGTTTGGTGTGCAAAGAAGAGGTTGGAGAGTGTAGTGGAAGTAACATACTTGTAAGTAACATTGCTTTTATTAGCAGTAATTTTATTTAGTGCCCATCAGTTTCTCTCTTTGACAACACAAAAGGCACATATGTACTGGTTGAATCTCACCAACATATTTCAATAATCCTGCGTTTCTTTTGTTGGATTTGGAGTCCTGTGGCATCACTTCGGTGTCTTTGAATGCACACTTTGAAGATTTGTTTTCTGTCCTAACAATTGGGAAGGTGCCCAGCCACCAATGACACACATGCTTTTGGTTATGTGGCATGTACAGCGCAAGTTTCAAAGAGATTTTCAGGTTTGTAGGGCCACAAAAGAAGCAATAAAGGTTGCTTTGATATTGCTGGTCAGAGCCTGGTGACTTAGTTTCATATACACCAGTAAGAATGACCGTACATATATGTGCATTTTTTTAACTCTGCAACTTATGCTTTATACAACTTTATTCCTCTTTTCATTTATAATATGTACCCTTCAATCCTTCTGCATGCCCTTCCATTCAAAACCTTTGTTTTAGAATTATCAAGATGTCTTCTTCAGTGGTGATGTATTTGCAGAATCATATGCTTTTATAACATGTTCTGTTCGTGTAGTGCTGCTTGTCATCGACAATTTATTAGTACCAGCTTTCCACATTTATAAACAGTTCTTGTTACAGAAGTGGACTTGTGGGCTGCTGCTTGTATGCACAAAGCAATTTGCTGCTTAATAGAACCTTAATGTGAGCATTTTCTGGAGAATACTAGTGGTTATATTTTAGGATACGCTAAATATAGGCAGCTGTGAGCTGCAGTGCTGTTTGTGCTTGCCCTCACTCCCGTGGCCAGGATAGTTTGTATCATTTTGTGAGAGGGAAGTTTGAAAAATTGAAGGGAATTTTACTTCTGTAAATATATGGGTATTAGCAAATGTCCCACTTTAGTTTAAAAAAAAAACAGAAATTGTGTAATTTTGATTAAAAAACGTTTTTGCTTTGCCTTGTCAGACTGCTCCAACTGAGTTTGAATATTTTAATGGTCATATTTTTCATTGTCCATCAGGAGACTATGTTTCAAAACTGTGTGAAAATACATGCTTCAAGTGAGGGTTGGAGATCTGGAGAGTATTTGTTATGAAAAGAGTGAAGTACTCGAAAATTATTAATGGTCCATGAAGTAAGATAAGTCACAGTACACACACACACAAACACAAACATACCGACAACTGCACTGTAATTATATACAGTGGTACACAACGTATGGTCAACCTCCTACATGTTTCGACCTTTTTTTGCCCGTCTTCAGGGAGGTGTTCAACAAAAAAAATATACACATTAATGGCTGGTCGTAACATAGATGTGCACATCTGAGTATACATCCTACATGTTTAGCCATTTTGTCTGTGTTATATCTAGCCATTCATCTATTTTTCTTTGTCAAATAATTCCCTGAAGATAGCCTTCAAAGGCCGAACCATGTAGGAGGTTTGCTACACATTGCGTATCATTAATGCTACTGTTTGTTATTGAGAAGTGGATTAAACAGGATAGGTATTTCAGGAATATGTACTGTGTTCATCATTTTTCATTGTGGTTGTTTTGAGTGTCAGCATTGAATTTACTTTACATCTTGCTGCAAAATGTATTAATATCTGTAGTTTATTGACTGTCAGTGCTGTTAATGTGTCTGGAAGAAAAGAATCATCTCTTTTAACAAATTTAATGTTGGTTTTATTGCTGTGTTGTATGAGGCCCAGATGTGGGTTATGTGAGGCCCATTTATAGGTGTGGGCTCTAGTATGTTAGGCACAATATAGGTGGGTTTGTGAGTGTTCTCATGATGCACAATCTTCATGTGCAGTAGTATGTGTTTTTATTATGGTATTCATAAAATTTTATATATTTTTTTTTATATTATGTATGTGTACATACACACATATACAGTCAAACTCATAACATCGTGAAAGGGGTATTTTGTGTTGTAATAAATGAGTACTTTTCTGAGTAATATGATGTGGTTAACAATGACTAATTGGTACCACAGAGTATGACACTATAAACCAGGTGACACATAAACTGATGTCATTAAAACTGGGTTTGACTGTGTGTATTTTATGTTACTCCAATATGCCAAAGAAAGAATTCAGCTTGCCACATACTGAAATTCTTCCCTCTGTGCCATTGTGAATTGAAGCGTAGTGACGAGGCCACGGAATATGTGAGACAGTATTGTTATTGTGGTATTATTTGTTTATCTATATGTTTAGAGAGTTTCATACTTTACAACATGTGTTTATTAAGCCTGAAAAATGGCCCCAAAAAATCATCCTATGCACATAGACTGGAAGGTCAAATTGTACAGAGTTCATCAGCCTGTCCAAATTATAGGGCCTGTGTTTCAACTTGTAGCATCTTGTGAAGTGGGAAATACTGTGAGTGCAGTGCAGTGTCCTGGGTAACTTTTGTAGTTACACTAATGTTATATTCAAAAGGGCAATGGACACAAGTCTCCCATCCCACAAGTTCATCTAGATTCTCAACTCGCCCCCCCCCAAAAAAAAATACCAAGAAAGAACCAGACACCAGTGATTAATGTAACTGTAATTGGTAAGTCAGTTGCTGTTGTTCTTAGCAGTAGCCCAGATGGTTATTCACACATTGCTGCATGTTTATTACCTTTTATCTATTTGCTGTCTCTGTATGAACCAGTGATATTTAGATTGGTTGAGAAACAGTCCATTGTGTTTGTGTGTGTGTGTTCGTGCATGCACGTGTGCTTGAAATGTTTGTGTGAAAACAATTTTAATACTACTTTGTTACCTGTGAAACTCAGTTGCAAATATCTTACTCATATTGCAGCATTTCCCTTGAATTTGTAGTCTGGTTGCGGTCATTTTTGTTGTCATGCGTGTGTGGTGAACCCGGTCATTCATTTTGTTTTATCCTTAGATTGTGTATTGTTTGGGAGAGGTGGGCACAGTGCTCATGTACACATATTGCACCAAAATTTATGAGAAATTTGCAGTAGGAAACAAGAACCTGATTTAGACACTTATGGACCCCTCGTTACTGTCTATACAATTGTACCATATGGCACCATTCCGTAGTCCCCATTCCCATGTACTAATACATGTGTGACTCTTAAACCGGCACATTTGTCACTGTTGATAACACGGATCTTTGGCTCAGGACCGCTTTCTTTCCAATTTATGTGATGTTCCTTTAGGGAACTGTATCTGTAGGTGGTGGGATGCCATCGGGTTGTATGAAAAATTACGTCAAGCACCTCATATAACTCTCATTTGATTGGCATGTGTGCATGCATGGCAGTTTAAAATTATTTGCAGGTGAAATGATTTTACTAGTCCTTTGAGGTACACATGCATAAGAGGTATTAGTTGGTGGTGATGTGGAGTTTACGATATTGTGCGCTGTGTGCAACTGTATGCAACATATTTCAGTCGAGTACAACTTTGTTATTACCGTATTATGTTTTGCCTTTTGGTACTGCTGTACTATCACCAGATGCGTGAGTGGAGTTTTATTCATTACATTGCTTTCCAATTTTACACATTATTTTTCAAACCTGAATGATGTGCAGCTGTTATGCTGCACAGCTGTAGTAAGGCCACAGAAAGGGGTCCCATGGAATGGGCCATTCACAGCTTTCTCAAACTGTTACACTACCCTCCAGCCTTCTGTATTCCCGTTAACTCTTCCAGCTGTTGAGTTGGTAGTGATAACCTTCATGATCCTCCAGCAGTTTGGATTTGTAGGGGAATATAAGTGTAGTTAGAGTGCAGGATCCTATTGGACTTATGTCCGTGGGCTGAATATGCCAGTTACTTTTGCCCCTCCTTTTCTGTGCAAGGTACTGTGTCCTTCACTGAGTTGTGCCTCCTCGTCCCTGTCCAGCGGTGTGTGAGGTGCAGTACTTCTGATCGCATCGGGTTCTGTAGTCATATCTTTGGATGAGCATGACCGTATTCAAGTTCATATTGTAGAAGAGTAATGTTGCCTTGATTTGTATAAATTGTGCAGTTTATATCTGGCCTCAAGTATTCGGGTTGGCAGAAGTAGTGCTTGGATATTGTGGTTTATAATGTATAAATAAGCAAATATTATTGTTAAAGGAGTGATTTGCTGTATACTGTTTATATTATATATTATATTTTGTGATTATTTGTTCTTAAATTTCCCACAGAATACATATAAGTTCCATTTGTTACCTGTACAGAAATGTACTTACTCAAATTATGTATGTGATTTAACCCGTTTGGTGCTAGGTCATACATGCACTGAATGCTTACACCACTTGTTGTATTACTCTGTATGTTTTAAGTAGCACAGAAAGGGTTGATTTTGGATTAATTCTTTGTGGTGCAATATGAGCGTGATGTTCTTAGACCTGTTAATTAAGTACACTTTTTTGTTTTATCATATGCAGCCAAGGTTAAACAGTTCCAAGCCAAGTGCCTTATATTGTAATACAGTGCCTTTAAGGTTATTGGCACTGATACTAATCAAACTGACATGATTCTAACTAAGATTCCCACTAGTTTTATATATAATTTCAGTATTTATCTGTGATGTTGCATGCATTAGGTCAAGTCCACTCAAAGTGAGTGAGCTTCGCTGAACTCTTGCATCACGTGTGCGGGATTTCTATGCAAAAGAAGTGGGTGTGGCTTGAAGCATCATGGTAAGGTAAACATAATTAAATTTGGCTGGACTTCATTCAGTTTGTGTATCATCAACCTGGACTTGATTCATTTGGTGTGTCATCAACCTGGACTTGTTTCGGTTAGTGTATCATGAACGTAAAAGTGACTTTGCTTTGGGAGAATCAGGTTATTTCACCTTTTCTTGGATATTCTAAATGTTTCTTGCCACAGTACATTTTTGTAATTAAGTATAACGCTTAATATTTTTCCAGCCACTTTTTTCCACATGCTTTTGTTATTGTTTTTTTTATCGTTATTAGTGGCATCCCTCATAATTATATTTGTTCCTATGACAGTTATGCAGTTTCTGCCATTGTTCCCCCTGTTTTGTTTTAACAGACCAAAGTATGATTGTGTATACATGTACGGTATTAGTGTGTTAGGTAGCCTACTTAAAAGACACTTTCAAAGCATGGTGGTACCATCTGCCTTAAACTTTTACAACTTACCTGTAGATCTTTGTAACAGATATGTGGCTTGTTCCTTCGGAGGCAGAAACTGAATTCTAGTATTCACTTGGTTAATGTTTGAGCTGTACTGGTTGACTGCTTCTGCTTCTCACCATGCAGACCTGGGTTCAGTCTCAGGGTAAGTTGTGTTGGATTTTTGGCAGACAAAGTGTGGCAATGTGGCACATTCTTCAGGCACTTTGGTATCACCCTGTCAGTATTACCTCACCAGTGCTGCATATTCGTGTATACACCTGAGCTGGTACTGTAGGCCATTTGAGGCAACAGGCCAAAATCTCAAGTCTCACCCCATTCTTAAAATGAGGGAATTATATAGGAGCTTCTGCCTTGAAAGTGTCATGTCCATATGGCAGACCAGTGAGTTTGTTCAAAAGTACAGCACTGAAAATGTAACTGTTTGAAATGCTGAAGGTTGCGTGATCACCTGTAGACTACTGACAAAGTTTGAGCTGGATATGAAGCAGTAGTAGCAACAGAATTGTGTCAGGAGGGAAGGTGTGAGTAAATGTGGTAAAGTATGAATGTGTCTTAAGAATATTGTATTCAATGATAAACATGTTTGCTGAATCAGAAGGTGCCCACATTTTTCATATTGTCTTTACCCATTCATACTGTATTTTTAATTATTATCTTGTGTTCCCATGTTGTTTTCATGTTATATAGACAATTAAACATGACACAACTTGTTACCAATGACAATAAAATATGTTTATTGCTAAAAAGTGTTATATTTCATAAAAAATGACTCTTACCAGAATTTGTTACCATTGATGATTAAATAAGATTCTTGCTAAAAGTTGGTGTTTTTTTTTTATCACTGCTCCCAGATGAAGCCATGTATTTGGATTCTGTTCCTAGATGTTTTAATGGATACCTGTCATGCACAATTAGCACTGCTTCATGTTTAAGATGTAAAAGGTATTTGCGTTACAGATCACCATGATCCTTGTTGTGGTCATATAGCTCCAGTCTCAACAGTTCTGGATCTGGGCTGGTGTAATCAGTATATTACTAGACTGTGGGCTGGACAGTCAAGAAACCATATTTCAATACCTGGAAAGAGGAAGAAATTTTTCTTTCTCCAAAATATCAGTTTTGGGGCCCACCAAGCATCCTATTCAGTGGGTACAATGGGCTTTTTATTGGGCTGGGGGGGGGGTCCATTTGCTGTTTCTAGTATCAAGGTTTAGAGTGAGTGGAGCCATTTTATTTCCATTTCCATGTATTCCTTTGTGGCATGTATAAGGATAGCTTTATCTGTTCTAAATTCATCACCAAATGGAGATGAGTGGTTTTGGAATGCAGTGGCTGCTGTTGGTGGCAGGGCAATGTTGTTTGGTGCCTGGGGTGAGTAAACACAATGGCTGCCCCTAAGAGGGGCTTTGAACTCTGTAAGCCACAATAGTTTGTTAATTTTTTTTTGCCCAATAATTTAATATCTTACGAGTACAGGAAGTCGTATTGTCTAAAGAAATGTAATTGTTTGGCACACCCACACACACACTCCCTCTGCTGCTGTACTGCTTGACTAAGAAGTTGAGGGGGCCTCTTGAAGGTCTTAGCATTTCATAGAGCAGTCTTGACATCCTCTGTGAAATATTTATGCATTTCATTCATTCATTAATTCATTCATTCCATTGGCATGTGCAGAATGTGACGATTCCTTGCCATTATCAAGAGCTGCTTCCATTCCTCTCTGCAGTTAACTTTTTCCTGCCACCCTTCTTCACCAACTATTCTTCCATCCTCCCTCACTTCATCTTGCCATCAATTTCTTGGTCTACCTCTCAATTTTGTTGTTCCAAAATTCATACATAATACTCTTTTGGGAATTATGTTTGTGCAGGTTGATCATAAATGTTTAAACTCACATGAGGGGGCACTTACACAGTTTTGATCTCTGAGTGTTCTGATGTCATGTGGTCTGGGTAGGTACCAACTTCATTGAGAATGAGGCTTCCATCTTCACGTCAACCTTGAAGAAGGAGGCCACTCAACATCCGTCTCTGAAATGGGCGGTCTTCATGTATCTCTTTGCAGGGCCTCAACCCAAAAAACAAAACAGTCTGAACATCCCCCCCCCCCACCGCAGAAGCCTCAAATCGTAAAGCAATCATTTCACATATTAAAACAACAAAAATAACACAATTATGATTTTTAACAAAGGCTGCCACAAGTGGGGCACGTGTTTTTATACAAGTGGCATTTAAGATTGTAGTAACAGCCTGAGATACACCTTGGGTTGACATGCACTTTGATGTAAAGATGTTTCTGCACATGTCGTGAAGACATGGGGAGTGGAGGTTCAGTTCTACTGGTTCTTGAGCCGTGCATTGGGTGCGGTAAATTGGTCAGTTATAATTCCTGGGAAAGAGTCCCAGATATTCAGTGAAAAACCGTGCACACCGGCTCTCGGCCCATCCAGCACGGATGGGCCGAGAGCCGGTGTGCACGGTTGTGAGAGGACGTATATTTGTACCCCCTGTCGAGAATCGGGCCACGTACAGCCGGCATCTTTTAGTCACTGTACTGCCTATTAAGTACGAGGTCGTAAATTTGAGTAGACTGCGTTTGAAGTGTGATGGCACACGCGCAGAAACCAGATTTCGTCTTTCGGCGAAACGGACGAGTCCATTTAAATCGGTCGGGGGCGTCAGTTCTGTCGACTACTGGCAGCCGAGGTATGCGCATCAGCGGTAGTAATGCTGGCTACACAATGTTCCGAGGTAGTGTGAGGGGTACTGGCTACCCACTCCATTCGCCAGTTTCCCCTTCTCGTGTGGCACAGTGTGACGTCACATTTCAACTGGTCTCAACTACACAGTATGCCGCTACACGAAGTACGCCAAAGTGCCACACGAAAACTACGTCGAGGCGCTGTCGCCAGAAAATGGTGATGTGTAGATAAGTGAGGTGGCGTTATGACCGGGCGAAGTATCGCCACCGGTTGTGGGCCGAATGTGTGTACGTAAATGTTACGTGCGCCGCTGCCCTCTTTCGGGCGAATTATGAACTCCGGGGTAGCAGGTTCTGTAAACGTCGCGCATATTCGTTCAGCCTTATTTACGTGTGGGTCCGTGTGTGTTGCGTGGTGGGATTGGACAAGGCATTTGTACTTTAACCCAGTACCCACATTATTATGTGTATGTAGTTATGCATCCGCTATGTTTTAAACTGTAACAATCTTAGACAGGGATCAAGTTTGCATCACGCTCAGCGCTGCATACACACCATTTGTGATGCATGATTCAAGTCGGTGAATCAGTGATGCTTTAAGTGCATAGTTCCATATTAAATAAAGATAAGTCAGACACAAAGAGGAACAACGTTTAGAAGCAGCACAGATGAAATTTTTGAGACACTTACTTGGAATAACAAAACTAGATAAAGAAAAGAATCAATGTATTGGGCAAAAAACGGGAGCACAGAACATAGTAACGGAAATAAAACATGTATGTAGTTATGCATCCACTATGTTTTAAACTGTAAAAATCTTAGGTAGGGATCAAGTATTTTAAAAACAACCGGTACACCAGAGCATTGGGCCGGGGGGGGGGGGTTCCACCCGTCACGCAGTGAACATATCAGAGAAATTCATGACTTTGCTACAACGCGGGAACTCGGATAACAGCTTTTTTACGTGCATATACAATAATGCTACTAACAATAAATTTGGACACTCGGTTCGCTTATCGGATTTCATCAGATATCCGCTCCTAATACCTGGCAGTCGCAATGCTGACTGTACAGTCGGTAATCTACGCATCTTATCTCCCATTCCTTCCTAATCGTGCCCGGGTGCTGACTTCTTCCGCTGCATGAAAGTCAACACGTCGGTACGCATTGTTTTTATAACTTGGGAAAACCCGGGACATTTGGCGTCCGGAAGAGAATTTTGCGGACACCGAGACAGAGCCGTTTAAAATCCACAAAACCGGGATGAATGACGTCTGTAACCTTTGAGGATATAGGACTCAAATATACAGAATGGTCGAAAAGCCACGCACCAAATTTTTAAGCATTTTTTCCCCCCAGAAAGTATACTAATATAAAACAAGCACATTTTTCAAACACGGTGTTGTGTTAGTTTAAGTGTTTGAAATATGCATCACGCTGAGCACTGCATACGCATTTTTTTTGTGATGCATGATGCGAGTCTGTGAATCATTCTTTCAGTGATGCTTTAACTGCATAGTTCCATATTAAATAAAGATAAGTCCGACACAAAGAGGAACAACTTTTAGAAGCAGCACAGATGAAATTTTTGAGACACTTGGAATAACAAAACTAGATAAAGAAAAGAATCAATGTATTAGGCAAAAAACGGGAGCACAGAACATAGTAAAGGAAATAAAACAGTACCAGAAAAAGTGGCTACAACACGTGCAGAGGATGGACACAAACAGACTACCAAAACAAGCACTACAATATAAACCAAAAGGACCAAGGAACATAGGACGACCGAGGAAAAGATGGAGGGACCAACTTCATCTTGAGGATCAAGGAACAGGAAACACGCCTAACCCTTCAGGAACATGATGATGATGAT
>Ga0123357_10006834_pt1 | contig 14016 bp, 13 predicted proteins | sample TergutEmb28metaG_FD_89873 | JGI IMG/M metagenome (GOLD analysis project Ga0123357, IMG submission 89873) | Embiratermes neotenicus P4 segment gut microbial communities from Petit-Saut dam, French Guiana - Emb289 P4 | ecosystem: Host-associated > Arthropoda: Insects > Digestive system > Gut ... | reverse complement strand
TCAGACAAGAGAGGACATTATGGCAGCAACGACAGCCGAGCTAAACTCCATACCGAAAGAGGCTTTTTCGGCATGCTTCCAACAATGGCGGCACCGCTGGGAGAAGTGTGTGGAGTCCCAAGGTGAGGGTGATTAGGTTTCCAACGCTCCAAGTAAGCCAGTTTCTTTTTCCCGGCCAAAGGTCGGATACTTTTCTAACAGACCACGTATAAGGAAGGTAAAACACAATTTCAAGGCAGAGGAAGTACAACAAACTCAGAAAAGTCATGTGTCTTAGTCAATAAATTCCCTGAATTTCAGGATACCTGAGGTTCATTAAAGTGATGCCTCAATCCAAAGTTCCTCTAAGCATTGTTTTCCTGCAAGTCCTGTTAATTTTTTTGGGTCCTTATATATTTCCTGTATAAATAATGTACAATCCTACTGGATGCATCATTCTGCAAAGAGTCATTTTCCTGCTCAATCATTCAGAATTCTAGGTTCTGACCTACAATATTCCTACAATGACTACTTCTGAGGAAAAAATACCAGAAGGAACATGGGTTTTTGGAATAGACAGTACAGGTAACCTGTCCATACTGATAAGTACCGTTACAACTGAAATTATACTTACGAATTCTCAAAATGTCTTGACCAAGTAGGGAATACAGGACGAGGGGGAGGCTCAAACAGTAATGTGGCAGACCCTAGAACTATGGTCTGCAGCTGTTAGTAGTACCATTTTGCATAATCTAGCTCACTTTGCCTATCTGACTTCAGCATTTAACATTTGTGTAATTCAGTGTTGTTATACTTGTTTTCCTATGGTTTCTTGCACATTAAGGCCTATACATGAAGCTCGCCATGTCACACACCACAAGTGAATCAGGCTGCATCACGAAATACTGCAGACCAATGAGGAAGTGAAGAACAGTCAGGCTGAGAAACAGATCACTGCAACTGACACCTGAGATTAGCACCATTCTTGTTAAAATAAAAGGGAAATCCATGAAAAAACTAACAAGTTTGGCAAGTCTTGCAAGGAAACAAGACAGGAAGGGCCTTCAGAGGGGAACAATCTTGATTCCTGTTAGCTAGGTACTTGACCACACGGGTATTAGGATTCCCTACTGAGAGCAGCATCGTATGTAGAAAGCATGTAAAATAGCTGAAAGAATGCAGGATGACAATTTTGCTTCAGTAGATTCAAAGATGGTCATGGCCTAGTATACAAAAAGCTAATGGAAGAAAATGTAATTGTCAACACTAATACGAGATAACTGTGCCTTGAGAGACTACAATATTATTCGTAGCATATCAGCCATGGGACATATACAACAGACATACCACACCTTTTCCGCAGTTGTTTCCCATGTAGAACATTAACAATGAAAGGCCGGTCCTGCCACGTGTGAAAAGGTGTCATAGCGAGAATAACAATCCTGCTGTATATGTGAACAGTCATGGCAGTGAAAACAGGCTCTGATCATGGTTGGAAATCACAGAAACCACAGTGTATTAAAAATGTAAAAAAAAAAAATTCCTGTAAAATAAAATGCAAATAAGAAATTGTGGTTGAACATGATCATTTTCATAGGCCTTTCAGGAGCAATGGATGCCTCATGCTTGGGCAAGATAGAAACATTTTGTTGTCTGTGGATACTTGTGCTACTTGTCCACAAGATATGTTATTTCTAAGAAATGTAAAACTTAGGGATTGTACACCAAACTGCACAAGCATGTTGTAACCTCTTGATTTGGGTAACATGAAATGTTGTGATTGGGTGTACAAAAAGCACCTAGTACATAAAGCTGTGCACTTGATGGAGACAGAAAATAACATGAAACTGAATACAAAAGTTGTGCATCCAATACACTTCACAGTACTGGCTTGGCAACATCAGGAAGGTTATAACTGTGAATTGTTTTCATTAGTGCAGCTATTGGTGTTAACTTAACACAGAACCTGATATGGACTACAGCATTGAAGCATTTGATACTGTCTGCCATGAGGACTGGTTTCAGCAGGCATTGAAAAGAACGTCAAGGTCATTTGTTACACACCTGTAAACAATGGGTCTGCCATATGTGGTGTTTAAAAACTTTGATGTGTGATGATCAAGAGGGTCCCAGGAGCATGAAAGAAGAGGAACAGGAAGATAAACATTACCCTGAACCAGCTTTGGGTTTCCTGAAATGCACACCACTTAAAAAAACTGTTACATCATTCCTTTATATTTGCACCACATTGGCATGCATAATGGACAAAATATTTTTAACTTGGAAGAAGTCCTCTGTCATGTGCAATGTAAGGTTTTAACTGAACAGCAGCCAAATGCAGATCTCAGGAATCTTGTTTTCTGGCATATGAAGCTGGCATCAATGGGTACTCAGTTCTCATTGTTTTGAAGACATTGTGCTCCTGAACTCAATACCCAGTGACACAATGTAATATCCTGAAAGAACAGAGTCCTCAACCACACTGCATATTTCTTTGGAAAACAGTGATTTGTATACAGGTATTGAAATAGCCATTTGTAAAGCAATCTTGTAAGCCTATGTTATTCATTTTGTCCTTTTCTCACATTTCCGACATAGTTAATGCTCTTCTGCAACTGCTGTTTTCATACATTCATTGTTCTGTTTTTGTCCCTTCAGAAATGATGGATAGAGGTTTCACAGTGCTGTGTTCACAACAGCCTATCACCAGTCCCTATCCTGAGCCAGATGAAACCTGACCACATCCTCTTACTACCAGTCTGACAGGCAGGTTATGCTATAACTGGATAACCTGTCATGGTGAGAATTCATATCATTCCCAGGACAGCTGAACAGAAAAAAATGTACAGAAAGTTTGCAACGTCATCAACAAAGACTGGCAAGATAGCATTCACTGACAGGTTACATCTCTTTTATGGAACATGCCAGTGAAGTCTAAAGCAGGACTTAAACACAGAGAATTTTGAATTCCGTGCACAAACTGCTAATCAAGTAGAAGCAGCAATAAATTTGCTCAGTAAAAACATGGCTGTGCTCACGGCTGTTGTCTCCCACCCTCCTTACTTGCCTGATACGGTCCCTTGTGATTTCTTACCATTTCCAAGAATGAAATTGCAGCTATGATGATGTCATTTTCAGGATGTACCTAAAATTTGGGAACTGCTAATCATCCAACAAAATTCCAAGTCAGTTTAAGTGGTGCTATCAGGACTGGGAGAAAGGCTGGACCAGAAGCATAAACCCAGAATCAGAATGCTTTGAAGGAGACAGCAGTTACCAATTTCATAGGGAAGTATACGTTTTGGAATTGGCACAACACAGGAATTTACATACACCCACATAAGTGCAGCATAACCAAATATATTGTTGATGCATGTAAAAATTTCACACTCAAATTTCAAACTGATTTATGCTAATAACATGTATTTCCTCACCATTTGTAAGCATTTGTGTGGAACCAAATGGACTTCCACCAGGGCTGGACCTCAGCGAGCTGCGAGAACTTCTTGCACGACCGTCAGCTGAAGACGAATGGTCTGAATGGTCTGAGTGGTAGTCCCTCAATACAGGAGAAGGCAAATCTTCTAAACCAGGAACAATACCTAGGAAGATCTATAGATGTAACGTGTATTATGTAAAAAATACTACTTGGTATGTTTCTAGTACATTCTTGAAATAAGAATCCAATGCATCACTGATGACCAACACATCAGTGCACCAAGAACATAAGAGAGACATCACTGTTCAGAGCACAGAGCAACATTTTGTAAACACAACAAACACGTTATATTACAATTCCAGAAATAAGATTACTGTATTCAGACCATAATGAATTTCAATATTATTTTACAGTAAACAATGTGACAGTGTAACTGAATGGTGTGAACACAATCACAGGAGTATAAGTTTGTATGGCACAAACTGCTGAGACTGATCTTCTGGGTTTTCATACCACGTAACATTATAAAGTGACACATTTAAGAGGTACATGCTGCAATCATCTTCAGCTTGGAAGGAAATGGGTCTGCAATGATGCTCAAGTGATGTGGGTGAGGACAGTGTTCCATTATTAACCACTGTCCTGCAATGAAATCTGCCCCCTCTCCCCTATCTCTGGTTTTGTTTGGCCACATTACTTATAAACTGTCTATGTAATAAAACCATACCCACACCCTATCACTTCTTCATCAACATTGATCCAATTCCTCCAACCCTGAAAATGCAAGCAGCACATTCCTCCAAAACATCAGTGCCAACTTACAGTACCTGATTGTGTCCAAAACTGACTACAATTTGCAATGGGAATTTAAAAAAAAAAAATTCATAAATACATATTTTCATGTTATCCATGTGTTATTCCTTAAATGAAATCAGAGGTTGGAAAGAAAAAAGTCTAACTCCAGATATCAACTGGAATTCTAAAAAAAAAACATTTTTTTCACATTCGAAGTTTACTCACATGCCTGCCATTCTCACGCTCAAGAACAATCATCAGAATTGGAAACTTTGCATTTTGACTCACCACTAGCTCCCTGCACGTCACACTGTTATATGTGGCACAGTGCAACACACAGGTATTTTTAAAAAGCAACTGACTCACCTTCTCTCCTGAGACTGTGTTTTGGTGTTGAAGTCACCTGCTTTAAACCTGAAATAAACAGTATAAATAAGCATAATATACTACCATTAACAAAAGTGCTCTAAATACCAATGCCTAGGGCCAGACAATGTCCATACAAATACATGGAAAGTTGTCACTTTTGTTTTAAAAACTGGGTTTGGGGGGGGGGGGGGGGAGAAGGGGGAGGAAAATAGGGAAGAGGAAGAATTTATCATCATAATTTCTAATTTCCACCAATTATGCATGACATTTTAGGTTCTCACAGTTGTATCACAGTTACAGCCTTCTGAGATATAACGCCATGTAGAATGGCATGCAGGTGCTAGTGAACCCCACCAATTTTGTACTAACATTTCATGAGTGATGAAAATTACTTACACAAACATTGTGATGGTGTGAACATTGATATTTTGTTGGAGGCTTTTCTTATATTAATAACTTGCTCTGAAAATAATGTAGGGCAGTATTCAACTTAAACTGTAAAATTATTAATTTTCAATAATTTCCTTCTGTCTGGCTGTTGTGACAGAAGCATTTAAAGGACAGCAGCAGTAGTTAGTTATAACTACAATTTCTTGTTTCACATTTAACACTTCCACAGAGAATACAGGGGCAGTATGTCTTCCAAAACAGTGGTAACCACTCACTGGACTATACAATGACACAATCCAGAAGAAAAGAGATGCAATGAAAATATATTAGATAAGAATATAAGATATGAGATGCAAAGAGAAGCATAATGATAAGATGAGAAGTGTGTGTGTATACAAACAAGACAAGAGAAGGGCACAGATAAAGTGAGAAGAGATAAGAAATCATTAAATGGGAAAAGAGGGGACGACATAAGAAGACAGCAGAAGAACAAAGATGACAAAAGAGATTAGAGGTTAAGAATGCATATGAAATAAGAAGTGATCTGACAAGATGAAGCAAGAATAGGGCAGATGAGCTGAGAAGAGACAATATCAAATGAGAAGAGGAGGCATAAAATGAGAAGCAGTATGAGATCAGAGGGGTATATGCTGGAGAACAGGAGATAAGAAGAGTATACATTACATGAAAAATAAAGGAGAAGACAGACAAAACCAAATTATGAACATTCACTGATATGAAAGCTTCAAATGTCACTCATCACACGCAGATTAGTGGCTCCTACAGCACAAAATGCAATTTCTGCTTACAACCACTTAACATCCTTGTTTCAAATTATGTTCTACACTTCCATTGCAGTGACTATGGAGGAGAAACAGCTTGAAACCATAATTAAGAAACGTGTTAGGACTGACAGTAAATGAACTTCCACCTACTGTATAAAAAAGTAGACAAATATGCCACATCAGGGCAAATTAGGATCCTTACTTTCTTCTTGCAGACGTGCAATATTCTGGATATCACCAACATTCATGAGACGGTTGCTAGATGAAAAGCTGCTATCTGATGCACTGCTACACTGGTCATCATCACCCCCACTATCACAAGACACTGCATGTCCACTGCGATTACTGCTACTGCTGCTTCCATCTTGAATTACAAATGTACAGTTCAATCCTGATGGTGTTGTGCTTCTGGATTTGGGAGTCAACTGAAATGCTGCATTCTTATCAACAGGCTTCTGGCGATTTACTGAGCTGAGATCCGATGCCTTACGAAAGGTTGCATTTAAATCTGGCTCTGGTAACTTCTGGTAAGTTGTACACATTCCATCAGGCTCAGATGCAGTCTTCTGAAATGTACTATGTCTTGGTTCCAATGACAACTGTAAAAAACAAATTACATAAAATGACACTGGCATATCACTGTATAAATCAAACTACACATACATCGAGAATCCATGGATCCAGCCATTAGTAAATGCTAACTGGGTAATCTGTTTTAATTCTCTATTTCTTTAACATTCACGCTTCTTTTGGAACAGCTTGGTTAGTCTACTGACTAGGCTATGGGACTGATTCAAGCACAGGCACAAGACCCCTCTCTTCTCCAAAGCATCTAGATGGACTATGGGGCCCTTCCAGCCTCATATTCAGTGGGTACTGGGGGTTTTCTCCATGAGTAAAGCAGTAAGAACATGAAACTGACCAATCACCTTCAACCAACAGCAAAGTTAAGAATGCATGCAGTTACACCTCCACCACTATTCTTGATGTTGTGCTTCATTAAGCATGCCATTTGCCTTCACAATTCCAATTCTACAGTAATACATATTGTATACTTCATACAGCAGGGTCCTTATTGAGAACCCTGATAATCACTCACCTCAGTGCAGTGTCTGTCATTCCAATACTACTGACCCCTTACATAGGCTGACATCCCCAAAATTATCTCACCTTAGACCCCTTACACACAATTTGTGGCACAATTTAAAGTTGGACTATTTGTGAATTGGGAACTGTAAACACTTTCATTAAATCAACATAAATATTTATTACAAAAATAACAAGTTTTAAGTTATTGGAAAATACACCACTTTTATGAATGTGTTCACTTCTACAAAGCAAGGCAATGTAGCAGCATGAGAGACTACTAAAACTTCTTATGATGCCATGTGATATGGCAGCCAGGTGCCAACATTTCTTTCTTACATTATTTTGTGCATAATCCTGTACTAATTAAATCGTTTCTGTGCAAAATGGAAGTGCCTTTTTATTGCAAAACATTTGATTAAATTCAACTTACCTTCAAATACAGCTGCAGCACTTCATAAATTGAAGACACAAACTCTGGTTGAAATGTGTATATTGTACAAGGGATAGTATGAAAGTAATATCACCTCTATTTTTTTTTTATAGAAACTATAACCACAATTATAATGAAATTTACATACATCATAGGTACATAAATTTAAAAGTTGAGATTATTTTTCCACACAGTATCCCTCATTATCAACACACTTTTACCACCTTTGCATGAGACACTGTATGCTGGTCGCACAAAACTCTTTGCTGAAGTATCAGAGCTCTTCCTACATGCTGTGTTTCAGCTCAATGTTGTCTGCAAAAGAGCATGCTTGGAGTGCATCCTTCAGGTGACAAAACAGATGTAAGTTTGAGGGTGCTAAACCAGGATTGCAGGGAGGATGAGTGAAAACAAGTCACTCCACTGTTGCAATTGCCTCCCTTGTGTGCAGATTGATGTGCAGTCTGACACTGTCATGCAGGAGAAGGATTCGATTCATCTTCCTGTTTAGTCAAACCCTTCAAATTCGTTGTCTGAACTACTTTAAAGTCTGTAAATACTGCTCTGAATTGATTATGGCACCTCTCTCCAATAATTCCACTGACAAGATTCTTTCAGTCTTTCAGAAGAAGCTAGCCATGACTTTACCTGCATAAGTCTGCACCTTGAATTTTTGGCAACTGATGATGCCACTCCATTGATTACCTTGTCATGAGTAGGTCGTAATGATGAAAACACGTTTCATCACCAGTAACTATTTTTTACAGAAAAGCATCTACAACTTTCTCAATGCAGTGGAGAAATTCTGCACAGATGTATTTTTGGGCTGTTTTGAGTTCAACGGTGAGCATTTTCAGCACCCAACTCGTGCAAGCTTTTCTGCTGCCAAGTTCTCTCAAGATGGCAATAAACGTCAGTTTTCCAATCCATACTGTAATGCACATTTTACTTGTTGTAAAGAGGCAGTCATCCCTTATCAGCACACCAACTTTGTCTTTGGTCTCTGTCGTCACTGCTGTGGCTGATCAGCCCTTGCAGGACCAGTCACCAATGACCTTTCCACTGCTCTTAAAAAATGACAGACCCAACATTTAAGTTAACATATATGGCAACCTCAGCATACACACTTCTCAGACGTTTATGATGAAACTCTATCAGACTGGAGCCTTCCACATTCAACAACTCAATTACCACTTTCTGCCTACTATGAATGTCCACAATATCTGCCATTTTTCACTGATATGATGCTGAATGCATGCAACTAACTGCAGCACCAATTATCTTGGTGGAGCTCAACACTGTCCAGCAGGTAAGGCAAGAAACTCTATCTGGCATCACATTAAAAAAAATGGAGGCATTACTTTCATACCGACCTTCATATTCTCAGAAATCCTAAATGCATACTGACGAGAAATAATGCTACTGCCACCAGCTAGGTATTGTAATATCAGCTCCCCTTTCATCATCGTTAGTATCATTTTTCTGAACACAGTTTCATGTTTGTGTACTTTAGACCCGACCATGTGCACCAGCTCTTCAAACTCAGCAATGGCCATGCTTGTGTGATTCCTATATGATGCCTGACCTCTTTCAGCTAGTTCTTTTAAAAGAGTTGCCAAAGCACCAAGCTCTACTTCTATTTATCTACTTTTTTTGTCTGTATAGATTGATTTTTCCACTAACACTCTGCAAACAACTAACTATAAATCACACAGCTTAAAAATGCAAAAATGCAGCACACACCAACACAAACAGCAGCTCTTGGGGCCACTTTAATTTCAATTGTCTGGTCAGACTTCATTCCTCTTCTGTCCATATGTGATCTACAAGCTGAAGGCATGTTCAATGCAATCTACTAGTTTGTCCACTAAAATGCCCTAATGTGACCCAGCCTTAAAACTTACTTCTGTAACTCATTCTTTGAAAATATGATAAATAGCAAGAGCCCACTACATTACAAACTATATTCAGGTATAAATGTAGGATGACTTGGTTTCTGGATTTTCCCAGTCTCCAAAAACACATTTCAGAAACAGCATTTTTACTATTACTCTCAACAGAGTATGTACAGTTTGGGACTCCATTTGGCAGTCCCAGAACCTGGAAAAATTAATGGGAAACAGACCAACAAAGTCAGTCTCGAACTATAACTCATTACTCTCTCACCTGAAGACAGAAACAAATATAACTACGGAAATGCTGTATTATTTTTGGAACGCCAGACAATGACCAAACTCCAGAATCCAAGCAATCCTATGTGCAACATACCACTGTCAGAACCCTACAGAATTAAAGTATATTCAGTTTACATTCATGTCATTAATAAGATGTCATATTTACGGGAAGCAAAATTCATACAATGGCCAGCAGCACATTTCAATTTGCACTTCCACAACCTTAGTGTAGACGTTAAAAACCTCTAAAATCTGACTTTTCACAGCCCTTTGATAGAATGCACAACATAATCATTATATCAGTTAATATATCCTCTACTAACACTCCATGAAGAAGAGTTCTTCTTCAGAAGCACTCACTCATTCAGCTATTCAAGAAATTCCCCACTTCTCATTTGCAATCTGAAAGCGCATTACCACCAGGTCACAAGAGATTAGAACTGGACCTTACCTTGAGCAAGTTCAATCTGGTCTACATTCTTACAGAGTACTTCCTTAAAACCCACTTTAATAGTACCTTCCCATGTCTTAGATCTCCAAAACTTCCTCTTTCTTTTAAGATTTTACGACAACATTTTTTAATGTGTTTTTCTGATATCATCCACTTCATTTTATCATCCTTAGTAAGACACAGTGATGGGCACAAATTATGACACTCCTTATTATACAACTGTCTCTGTCCTGTAACTTCCTCTCATATAGAACCAAACACTCTAATCAGTATTTGTTTTCATACACTATCAATCTATGAAGGCTAAATAAAGATGTTTGTAATTTTTTCAAATAAGATTACAGTTTTCTAGAAAGGGACACATTGAACTTTGGTAGACAAATAAACTTGCTGCAAGATGTATGAGAGTTTAAGTGAAAGGATGGGGTGAGGAACTCAAAAAGCTAGCAGCAATCATATCAAATGTGCTTACAACTAGAAAAACACAATTATGAGTATCACTGATAACAATGCTTGTAAAAGACTGCAAACGAGATATTTGTTGATTGCCTTCAGCGGGGGCCATGGCTAAAATATAGGCAGCCTGTCTCTAGTCTCCACACAGGTATGATATGTAGAACCAGCCTCCTCCAAGTTGGCAACTTTGCACTTTGGGTGATGGCTAGCAGACCTACAGAATAATCCTTCAGAGCAGCACTGCATCATCAGCATGAAATAAGGGCTGGGCTTGGACTGCTTGGTACTTGAAGTTGGGACTAAAGAGTTGTCCCAACACATTGGTAAAAGAAAATACCAATCTACGCTGCATAGCATTCCAAAAAACCGAAGACCTCAAATAGGGAAGGGACTCAAAAAGCATTAGCACTGCTGTGTAATATCACAAGCACCACTACTAAAAGCACACTGTCTGATAGTCAAGATTACAGCAGATGGGAAGTAGCAGGGACCACTCACTTTCATGTTCTGTGATGCAGCTCATTTACTGGATTCTTATAGCAACATATCAGAATAACCCACTGCCCAGAGTATAAATGCCACTCTTTTCTTCCAAAATGGTGACATCTATATATGAAACTACATCATGTCACGTCCGAGAGGACTCATCAGTATGTGAACCTCCAATCTTACTATCTTTCTGGCATTATGCTACAACCTCCCATTGTCAGAATGTATCTAAACACTTTTAAGCACTGTTTGCCCTAAAACATGACTTCACTTTCTTATACAAGCACTTTTATTAACCCTTCAAGCCTGTATTCAAATGGGGCTCAGTCTTTTACCCAGGCACTATTTAAATATGCCTCCTGAATGCAAGAAACTAACCACTTATGTCAAACTGCTAGCAGGGTATGCTATGCATGAATGTACATGTGTACATCAAACAAGCTTGAAGGGTTAAGGAGCACATGCACATTAAGAACTCTTAATATAGTAATATATATTGGCTATCATACATTTAAATGAGGCTCTGATGCTATTTTCTGGAACGTTGTGTTGAACTCCAGTGGTTTGTCAGTATTAAAGTTGACACTACGAAGCAGCGATTCTGACACTAAGGACCCAAAAGTACTGTCAAGCATGAGACTGAAGTCATCAATGTCCTCACTACTTTGAATCTCTGCAGTCCTCCAATCTGATAAATTCCTCAAGTTTTCACACATTGGTGACTCCATCATAGTTTCTAGGCGGCTCAACCGCTTTTTTGATCTTGTAAATGTTCGAGTGTCTATACTATTTTGTCTAAGTCCTGCAAAGATACCAATTCATTAGAATGGCACCACACAGAGATACAGTACAAAAAGAATAAAATTCATATATGTAAGTTTTACCTTGTTCTATTTCTTCTAAATCATGTACAAGCTTCCTTTTCATTAATTGGAATTCACTGTCATTATTATTATCCACATCTTGTCGCAGCCACATTTGTAAATTGTTGGGAACATTGCTGGATACACTGTTTGGCAGAATGTAAAGCCTAAAACAATACATAACAGATTTAGTAAATGTAACAGTAATAGTGGTGGTATCACTAAACAATCATATGTTGAGGATATATGGTTCTTGACAAATAACTAACAAAACAGGTAGTTACCAACTTGATATATAGCAGCATGCATGTTATGCACATGCACGCACGCACACAGTGTTCTTCTCTGGTGGTATGTAACAACATATTAGCACGTTCTTTCTTTACGGAAGAAAAGTATGCTAAAACGGACATAAGGTTGTCCATTTTGCTTCATGAGCAACACCACCATAACAAAAATATATGATCTGAACAAATACCACTTACACACTTGAGCATGAGAAATGGTACGTTATGGCAAACTGCATGTTCCTTTCAACAAATGCAAAACATTCAGTTGTGTGGTTACAAAAAGGAAAGCCCCTAACACTATCACTTTTGTCAACCAGCTGTTTCTCTAGTTTGGTAACCAGAAAATAAAATGGAAAAGGGCACTGGCAGTATATGGGGTTTTGACAGCTAATATCTATCTCAAAGACAACATTTTTGACATACCAAGGAAGTTCAAAATTTCATATGACTTCGTGTTCCTTACAGAAGCTGGCATATCATGACACATTTCATATTCTTTCATAACAAAACACAACTACCATGCAACTGGTGTTTTTCTTGGTTCTATTATACAACATTCGTTCAACAGTGTGATCATATTTGGAAGTCATACATACTTCTTCGGCCCAATCATCCAGTATGAAATAAGAATTCAAAAACTTTTTTTATACTGGTTGGGCAGAAGGTACACTCAGCTTCCTTCAGCCTTCACACATCTCAGCAACACACATAATTAACGCAAAGAAAAACACAAGCTATTTAAATTTCTTCTTTTCCTTCTAATTTAGATAACATTATAAGCGTTGGCAAGCTCTCTTTCATCGACAAGATTGTGTCGGCATTCTTTTATGAAGTAGCACAGCACAATTACAAAACACTCTGAACTTCAAAGTTTTATTCGTAACTCCTACTTACCACCTTTCTTCATCCAGAAAATCTTCATTGTTTATGATTATTATATCATGTTCATCCAATGCTTGATATTGGAGATCAGCATCCACAATGAAGTTTTCGTTAGAAACACGAGTAAGTATTTTATTTCCTACCAACCCATTCCTACCGTGCTGTAATCTGAGTCGTTCATTTTGAAATTCCAGTTTTCTAACTTTATCCTGCAGCTTCCGTACTTCATCGCGTGTATCTAAAACATCAGTCTTATTTTCCATTGTAATGAATACTTATAATACGATCACACACTATTGCACATCAAGTTTTCTAAATATATATACACAATCATGCACACACGTCTTACTCGTCACATTCCTTCACAACATTGGTAACTCACTTATGATCCGTGGCTGCACCAATCACCACAGGGTATTTCTATGAATACAGCGGAAGATGGCACTATCTCGGTTCAATGCGTCTCATACCCAAATAAAAAAATAAAATATTCCTCAAATACGTTGTGTATGAGCTGTGCTCAGAAATGCACAATTTCACAGCAAAAATTCAGAATCCACCGATAGGTACATTACAACACAGCAGTAACGTGAAATAATCTTGAAACAGCACAGCTGTTGTCGGTAATGTAAATAACCGAAGCCCCCCTCCAATTATTGGCGAAGTTATTCAAGATCTAACAGTATCCAAAATACGTCCTTCTGTCAGAAGAACAAAATTAAGCCCGAAGAAACCCACAAACCATTTCACTAATACTAAGCCAACACCCAGTGGCATAAGTATGGCTACTACCACCCAGCGGGGTTGGTAGTAGCCATACTTATGCCACTGGGTGTTGGCTTAGTATTAGTGCAATTGTCAAGTTAAACGAAAGGAAAGTTGTCCTTAGATATGTCCTTTTTTGTGAACAGTACGAAATACTGGAAGAAGTTCGTGGCCATTGGCGTTTCATCATCATCTAGCTAACTTGGGGTTGGGCCACTTGTTGATCTGTTCGGGTCTCACATGTCTAGAAGTCTCTTTTATGGTCTCCCCTGGTTACTTCTGCCTGTTGGAATAGAGCGTTTTTTTTTTTTTTTTTTTTTTTTTTCGGTTATCTTTTATGGGGCATTTTTTGACCGTTCCCCCACACTTG
>Ga0123357_10006833_pt1 | contig 14017 bp, 10 predicted proteins | sample TergutEmb28metaG_FD_89873 | JGI IMG/M metagenome (GOLD analysis project Ga0123357, IMG submission 89873) | Embiratermes neotenicus P4 segment gut microbial communities from Petit-Saut dam, French Guiana - Emb289 P4 | ecosystem: Host-associated > Arthropoda: Insects > Digestive system > Gut ... | reverse complement strand
CTAATAATGTTACTTTTTTTTAAATTTAATTTCCCGGGAAGCCGTAGAAACATAGTAATGGATTTTTTGATTTTTCCCCCCCCCCCCCCTCCTACTATAATGAAAAATGAAGAATGTAACTTCTTGACTGGCTGCATTACTGTAATCTTCTCAAGAAGGTCTGTGCTCCGTGGAGTTGGTTGGTTTGTTGGTTAGTTAGTTGTAATGTAAACAGTCATTGTAGTCCACGGTCATGTGTCCTGTGCAAATAATGTGACAACACCAGGCTCAAATAACGGTGCTTACCTTAGAGCTGTGCTGTTGCTGCTGAATATACATCCTCCACCTGCTATTTTTTCTGTATATAAGCTACGATGTTGGCTCCCTTGGTACCGCTGTTTGTTGTACATGTCTTCATGTGGGAGATTATATTGGCTGCTCTGAGTAGAGTTAGTAGACACACTGTAATCAGTAAGGACAGAAGATATTATAAGTTATATATTTGGGGACCCTGGATAATGCTGAAATCATAATAAAGCATTAGAAAGTAAAGAAAGTGTAGATTCTAAAGGTAAAAAATAAAAATGTGGCTGCCAATTCTCTTTTATTACTCTGACATTTTTCTTTTGTTTTGTTCTGCAACCTAGGCTCCATTCTCTCAGGTAAAATGGGGCTTGTATTTTCATCTGCTAGATTGTTCCTGTTCAGACTATCCAAAATGGTGTGACATCACTGTTGCAGATTTAGTTACAAAAGTGTCTCATGTTGTAGCACCTTTATGATATAAGTGTAATTTGTATTTTTATCGCAATATTCATTGACTGTTCCACTGATGTATTCCACCCAGACTTCTTCTTCTTCTTGTTATTATTCTTATTTCTATCAAAGAAGGAAGTAATGTGTACAGTGTATAAATAATACATTTGTATTTCTTGTGATAGGGTTTCTCTGTCTGTACGTGTACTGCAGTATGCATTGTGGTAAGTGGAGGCAGGTCAGTACACTCTGTGCATCATCTGCACAGCACACAGGGAGAGCCATGTGGCATAGCTGGTTGCCTGTGACTACTTCTTCTTCTATAAACTAACATGCTGAAACAAATATTTCTAGTTTTTTTGCCTTCCTGTTTGTACACTATGTGTTTTTTTTATTAGTAAGCGTAAGTCATAATTCTGACGATCTTCTTTCGTAAAGTGAAAATCTTCCCATTATTTGAAGAGTCACTGCAAAAAATTAATCCATATTTTAAATACAATGAAAGTGTGCGTAGTAAATTTATTTGAGAGTGTTAATATTACTGATAAGGACAATTGACATAACAGCATATCATGCTCCAGTTAACTGAGGAATCAAAGCTCATTACTGTTCTTCCAATTTATGTGGTTATCAATTTGTAAACCAAGAAATTTACTATTCACTGCTTCTTCTATATACTTTTATTTGGTACCAATATGTAATGTAGAATGTGATGAATTCTTTGTTATGAATTTCATTATACTTGTTTTATCTAAATTTAGAACTAAATTGTTAGCAGCAAACCATTTAATAATATGAGAAAGAACTAAATTTGACTCGAAACTGAAATCTTCAAAATTTGTGCTGAAATTACGACACTAGTATCATCAGCAAACTTTATTGGTTCTGATACAGCATTTATTGTCAGGGGAAGGTAATTTATATGTATTAACAGAGGCCCTAGAATTGAAGAATAAAAACCAACTAGATGCCACGTATTACTTTATTGTACTTCCTATAGGCTCAACATGTTTCGGGCACTACTATGCCCATCATCAGGAGCTCGCGACTACAATGTTGAATACCACACTGGTCGTTTCGTTCTTGGTTTGCCGTAGGTTGGAGGTTAGGTGTGGTTAGGCTGGAGTAGTGTTCAGGCTGCAGGCTAAATCCCGGACACTACTCCACCCTAACCACACCTAACCTCCAACCTACGGTAAACCAAGAACGAAATGACCAGTGTGGTATTCAACATTGTAGTCGCGAGCTCCTGATGATGGGCATAGTAGTGCCCGAAACATATTGAGCCTATAAGAAGTACAATAAAGTAATATGTGGCATCTAGTTGGTTTTTATTCTTCAGTTATCACAATGATGCACACTCCAACAAACATCAAGCCCTAGAATTGGTCCTTGGGGAACTCCATGTTTCATTGTCAGAGAAAAAATGTTGAGCTGTATAAGGTGATTTTACTTCAATTTTGCCTCTGTTAGTTAAATAAGACCTGAACCAGTCTTCTTATACTCATCAAATTCCATAGAAATGTAATTTAGCCAACAAACTTTCATGATTCATGCAATCAAAAAGCCTTTGCCAGATCACAGAAAATGCACTGAACTGTGATTGCAACTCTGTTTAGGAGTGAAATTCTGGCCTAATGTGCAAAATGTTGTGCCTTAGGGCCCAGTCAGATCCACTGTGTATCCCTCACCTGTAACAAAGCCAGAAATTTGTGATCATATGCTAAGCTGTAGGTGCCCATCTGAAGGCTGCCTACTTCATCATAATAATCATTCTGTAATCAAGGTCACTGTATATTTGAACCTATCTTCAACATGAATTTGGTCTTCATCCCAGCCAGGTGGTGCGAGGCATGGATGATGAACACCACATATTGAGGCATGAGCTACACGGACATTGCTGGAATCTGATTTTTTTTTTTTTTTTTTTTGTGGATGGTGCAGAGTTTTCTTCTTGACATTTCACTGTTTTGTATGAAATATTTTGACAGCTTTCTAAAACTTCTGCCTTTAATAATCATGTATAACATTTTGTACTGCAGCCCTAATACAGAACACTCAAAGGTATGGATTTTACTGCCTTCTGTTGCCAATAAGTTTGGTGGCCACACCAGTGAAAGCATTGTGTAGGGTTGTGATAGAGTTTTGGATATGATTTTTGTGTACATTCTGATTTACCAGTTCCACGTATTTTCACATCTACGTTTTAGTGTTTAGAAATGATGTGTCTGCAGACTTGAAACTGATGTCTAGTGAAGTATCAGTTAGGTTTTGTTCCTGAGTATTACTGGTACTGTATACATTCATGACAATGTGTGTGTACTGTGATGTCAACCATATTGGGTAGTTTGAAACAGTCAGGTAGCTTGTTGCTGGAGTATTAGCATAGTATGAGTTTTCTGTTTCTTGAATTGTAGCATTGAGTTAGTTTTAGGTTTGTAGCATGATTTTGTGAGCTAGTTTGTGGAGACTTGCTGAATTGTGATCTGTTTTTGCATTTATGTCCTCCTCAGATGTGAATGTTTTTTTAATTCTTTTTCACAAGACTCGGTCTGACAAAGTTGTTATAATAACTTGTTATTGCAGGGTGTTAAGGTAGGCCACTTTTTAATTAAATGGTGGACTGCTATGGTGTAAGACAGCATTTCTTAAAATGTGCATATAATTTTCATTGTTTATAAAGTTGTTTCATCTCCATTTTCATTATAACTAAACTAGTCTCTTCTGTGTTTATGAAGTTCTGAATTTTTTGGTTCACTGTTGAATATTAAAACAACAATAATCCTTGAAACAACAGTGAGAATCATATGTGAATTTTCTAGAATCCTGCTGTGTTTTTGTTACTGCTGCAACTATGCATAATTCATAAATGGCACAAATACTACAGTATAGTGATTTTCAGACAGTGCTTGAGATGTGCTTATTTTTTTTTTCTGATAAAAGTTTCATCATTAGTTGATCAACATGGTTAATGATGGTAAAGGTATGTCATATGCATGATTGTTTTTGTTTTGGAAAATAGTCTTAAGGTGTGGAAGAGTGGATGGTGAATCCACAGTATGGTTAAAAATGTTATTTAAAGCAGTACTTCTAATGCCATGTTCCTGTCTTACCTTGCAACATGCCTGCAGTCCACCTGTCAGTTATAATGACAGTAACACACGTCTTCTTGACATAAGTATTATACATGTCAGTCGTCATTTCTCATTTCAGTTATAAATATGAAGATATGTCACATTTTATTTCAATGTATACAGTGTGCCCCCTTGTTGTGGGCATTCAAATTGGGGAATTTTTCCGTGACAGAAATTTGTGATAAGTATTAACACTCTTTTAAACAAGAAGTAAAGGTGAATTCAGTGGAACTGATATTTTAAGGCTGATTATTCTTTTAACAAATTTGTATTTTACCTATACATGACCTGATGATGTAGCAAGTTAGGAAGGTGGCCAGTGGCTGGCCTTTGTGGGTGTGTAAATGATATGGGGGGAGGGGTGTGTGGATTGAAATGTGGCTGTTGTTACTTTCTTGTTTTAGATGTCTGTCCTACATCAAGGTCATTTTTTGTTACTGCTATTAGTTCTGGTTAGTAAAAAAGTACAAATGTAAGGAGAGTATCATCCATCACAACAGTCTTCATATATTAATTCAGTTGAAATTTATTAAGCCTAATTAATGTACAGACATTGTGGTGAATGCACATACTTTCCTCACCCTTGTACATTTGTATCACAAAGGGGTGTCATATTTAAAAAGGGGAAAAAAGTGTTTTCATTACAGCCATAAGCTGAAAAAATTTCCGCAGGAATGCATCTTCACTTATAATGTGGAGAGTTAATAAAAAATTCACTGAATGAAATTTTACGATGGTGACCAGTGTTCATAGACACATCCTTCTTGTAACATAGGGGCATGCTGTACTTCAGAAAATGGGCTGCTGTTAATACAATATTAGAAGGAGGAGCATGATTTTCATTGTTGTGTGCAAAGCAGTTACAAAGTAAAGTGGCAGTTTAATTTTTGACACAATATTGCTGTGGCCTCTACTTGATGTTATTCACGCGTGATATCAGGTGTAATGAATGTGCACCAAGTTATGTTTAATCACATCATACTTGCTTCTAGAATTGGTATCGTGGGAGTTCCCATTAATGATTTGACATTTACGTCTGATGCACAGAGAAAACTTATCGCATACAACAGTGAAATCTTGAGCAGTGTTACTGGTGTTCGAGTGAGGACACATGCAGACAAAATACATTTGGTTTACAGTTCTGTTGCCTACTGTTACTTCATTCTAAATTAGTAAATAATGTGTGTGTGTGTGTGTGTGTGTGTGTGTGTGAATGTGAATGAGTAAAAAAGAAAATGTTTTTACTTTTAGAATAGGGCAAATAATAGGTGTGCACTCACTAACATGACCTACTACAGAATGGTGGGGCATCTATAAATGGCCTTTATTTGATTTATGCATTAAAAACTGTATATTTATTTAATTTTGAACCAGATGTGTTTGTGTTGAAAAATAGATAAATGCTAGAAAATGAAGTAGAAACATGTGTATTATGTAGTGTAGTGAATGTGTTTTGGTAGCTGGTTTAAAGTCACAGAGGATGTTTGCCTGAAAGAAAAGGAAAAGACTTCTGTTTGATGTTTCTAACAATGGGACAGTTCTGACGGTGGAACAAAAGTGGGACTGTAATTGCATCTTGAACTGCATGAGTATAGAGTGTTTCACATTGAGACTGTTAGTGTGGTTGGACAGTAATATTTGTGTCACCCCAGACTGTCATTTAGCTTGTTGCCTGGTGTCTGTTCACAGTGGACTAGCGAAGATTTTTTTGTGTAGGTGGTTGGTTTCTAAATTGCCACCTTCCAGTATACAAACTGCAGCATGCGGCTGCAGCTTAATTAGCATACAGAATACAGATCTTGAATGAAGGCATCATGAAGTGTTTGGATACGTATTATAATATTAATAATGTACATCAGCACATCTGTTTTTATTACACAAGGTAATTACATACGCTACATGTTTCGACTAATAAATGGTCATCTTCAGGCCTGTTCTTTACAGGTTAAGTCACAGGATGCTGTGCACACACTGGGATCCCAGTGTGTTTACATCAGTGAAATATTTAAGCCAGATCATTTGCCTAGGAAAGTAAAACGTGTGAAGCGTGTAACTAAGTGGTTAGAATACATTTAAAATTCTCATAAAAATAGTGAATTGGCGTTTACCAGTTAAAAATAGGTCCCGTTACCAACTAATTCTTCCTTGGGACCTATTTTTAACTGGTAAACGCCAATAAACTATTTTTATGAGAATTTTAAATGTATTCTAACCACTTAGTTACACACTTTGCACATTTTGCTTTCCTAGGCAAATGATCTGGCTTAAGTATTTCACTGATGTAAACACACTGGGATCCCAGTGTGTGCACAGCATCCTGTGACTTAACCTGTAAAGAATAGGCCTGAAGATGACTGTTTAATAGTCGAAACATGTAGCCTATGTAATTACCTTGTGTAATAAAAACAGATGTGCTGATGTACAGTATTAATATTATAATACAGAATACAGATATTAGGACGTGGTACAAAACAAACAATTTTAATATGGAGTTATTTCACAACGTTGATACAGAAACTGTGAACACTGAGGTGAACACAGTGTAAAGTGTTAATTGATGTACAGCTGTGACAGCATCAGTAGCCTTGGGTCAAGGTTATCTCTTGCTGCTTCATGCTTCGTCACCATTGTCTTAACCTTTTGGCGCCGGAATTAATTTTTTAAATTTTAGCACACTCTGTATATAAAATATGAATAATACAGGAACCAAATACGTTAGATTTATGAAACAAACTGCATTTTGAAGAGGAAAAAAACAGAGAGTATATACAATACTTAAAATATTCAGAACCTATATGTGTTGAATAAATATATAAAATGAAACGTTTAGAGGTTAGCGGTGCGGTACAACCACTATAGTCGTAATTAGGCGTCAAAGGGTTAATGTCTGTGCTGCACCGAGCTGTGTAGCAGTTTTGTGGGTTGTTGTGGCTGTGGTGATCTTAGGGTAAGATGCTGCACCCTCATTCAGATGCCTCTGAATCTGTTCCTTTATTACATCTCTGTGTCAGTCTGAATTTTTCATGCTGTTGCCAGTATGTACGGAAAACACAGCTGTTAAAGCAACGTGCAAGTACTGCGATAAATTTTTTATGTAATTTGAACACCCCAGTCCTTGTCTTTATTTTCTGTTACATTGGAGGACTTCGATATCTTCTTGAAAAGTTACGGCCACTATGTATTGTGACAGTGACAAAGATGTCAGTCTTTGACTGGGTAAAGAATAGGTATAAGTGAAGGAAGCTTAGTTGGAATTTTGAATTTATTGCAGCGGCACTCACAGTAATCTTGCCGTTTTTCACATTTGTGTGTGTTCTTGTCGAATATTGCTGCACACTCTTGTTTTTGTACATGCAGTACAAGACACCACAGTTCCCATACTGAAATCTAAAAGTGTGAAACACCATGTGGAATCAGATTTGCAGAATAAAAAGTCACAAAAATTAGACAAACAGAATCATTGTTTTATTAATGCTTCTTTAAAATTTATACGCAGCTTAGTGTAACAGCTAATTTTTAATCAGTTTTAGGCCAATAATTTGTTATGGGAATGACTTGGAAAATTGATTAGCTAAACATTGAATGGCACTTTTGACTGGTTGTGGACTGATCCAGTGAAGTGTTCAGTGTTAGAAGGAGGAGTGTTTTGATAATTTTAAGTACCAGTAAATGTTGATTAAAAGTGTATGTGGAAAATCCACTGATGTTTTATTACTTCCAGTCTCTCTCTCTGACTTTAAACAGAAGCTGACTGGAAGTGTTTCGTGAGGAAAGTTATTAGATGTTATGTGCATTTGTGCGTGTGTGGGCATTTGTGTGTGTGTGCTTAGATCCATGCAGCTACTGTCCGGTGGAATCCACTCAACATCATTTGTAGAGGAATACAGTATTTATGTACCTGAAATACTAAGAAAGTATCGTGGAGTTCTGAGAGGTACTTGATATTTTGGAGCTCCCAGGTTTGAATCTTGTCCCAGAGACTGCCTAAGCAAGGGCTCCTAATTGAAGGCAGTGACATAGGTAAGATCAGCTCTGAAGAAATAAGTCACAGAAAAAATATTTTGGCCTAAAAGTCAGCAAGTGTTATTGCAGTAGTCCTGTGAGGTTATGATGAGCAGAACGTTTAGCATAGAGAGAGGAACATGTGATTTGAATTCTAGTTGGGAACTTCATGGAAGACCAAACAGGAGGTGATAAGATTACATTAAGAGTGATCTTAAGGAAATGATGCAGTTGGTTTATGACCATATTGAGTGTCAGTGTACAGCCTCCAGGTTCTGCTACCAGTGAGGTAGGTAGGGTGGCAGAAGTGTGGGTTGTTGCTTCGTGTATGACTGTGGGAATGTTTCCAGTTCGTATTGAATATTGTAGATGAAAAATCTGATGTCCCCTTGAGTGGATTCTGTGTGACGTGCGCAGGGTGTAAAGGATGTGTTGTTGCTGGTTTGTGAAGCATTTCTCTTTGACAGTGTACACACACTGCAGCTGTGTGCACTGACCCGTTCAGAAGCACTGTGCAGACTCTTCTCAAATTTGCAGCATTATGAGGATCTTGATCTGTACCGAGCCTCATCCTCTGGACCACCTCTGTGGATATCAGACCGTGTTCTCACAGAGTGTAAACCTGTCCACCCATCACCTCCACATAGTTCCAAAGTGCATTATGCATGGAACTTTACCACTGCTTATTCTGAATGTCTCTGTGGCATCGTGTTTAGAAGTAGGAGCAGTTACATCTTTGTCTTCAACTGAATACACTTCAAATACTGACATTCTTTAAATTATGCGTAAAACTTAGGTTCATACCTCACAGAGAACACAGTGCGTGCCCATTATACTAGTCCAGTCAGCATTATGGAAGTTGGTGACACTGTTTATTGTGAGATTAATTCAAAATACGTAGTACTGTGTGTGGGAAAATGCAGAGTTTTGTATTGTTACAGCAGGTTGTGTGCATAGTTACCACATGGTTTTAAAGGGTTAAACTTGTTGGTAAAATACAGAATGCCAAGTGTGTTTCTATGTAGAAGGTAGTTGGGATAAAATCATTTGCAAGTTTTCAAAAAAAAACGTTTTCAAATATGAGGTTTGAGAAGAATAAAATGGGCTAATCAAACTTTTGCTATGTCCTAGTTATGATATTGTAGTATATTTATAGTAAGTATGACAACATTTTCATTACCTGAATATGTAAACAAATTCTAAAATTACATATTACAGGTTGGCACACCTGTAGGTTAAAGAATAACTAAAAATACGAGTATGAAGAGTGGGAAAACCACGTGTCATATTTTGGGCCTTAGAAAACAGAATGTTTTTAATTTTTTAAACAGTGTTGTTTTAACACCACCTGACCTACAGCAGGGACAGTGTGGGTGATGACTGTGGCATTTTGAGTTTTGATATTCTGCAGTCTTGTAGTACTTGGGTACTGAGGTTTTGGTCAAACTGCAGTGTCGGACTTGGACCTGATCCTTGAACACTGAACGCGGAGGTAGGATGTTCCTTCATAACCTTGATGTCTGCATGCAGGCTATATGATGTAAAAATCCATAACACCATAATTTTAACAGTGTGCGCCTTGACAATCTGGAAACTCATGCGTGTAAGTTACGTAAGTGCATCAGGTATCAATTTGTTGCATAGTTGTGCCAATATGCACTGTATTAATGTTTTATTATAATCCTGTTGTGACTTGTATTACCATATGTTTCTTTCTGCTTGTGTAATTCTGAGTTTATGACACACGGGCATAGTCGCAAGATTCTTCTGTGACTGCAGGGTGCGAAGGTTAAGGTTTAAGCACTTAGGGCGACTAGCAATCGCTGGACCCATCAGCTGATGGTGAATCATTTCTTTTCTTTAAACCTTATGTTGGATTATACAGTCACTCTCAATCTAGCAGTCTCCGGGGCAAGACGTCCCAAAACTATCTGACGAGTGCAGTAGCAGCAGTGGTGCCTACTTAGTCTCTTTTCGTTTGTGTAACCACTATTCACTATTAAAGACTAGCGTCTGAAGCCTGTGAAAGTTACACTGCATGATCATCACCTCTCCCTCACTCCTTCTAAATAACGAAGTCGGATCCACGCGACGACATCTGAGGTACATCCGATCAGAGCCGTCTCCTCGAAGGATACAACACATTATTTGAATCCTGGTATGATAATACCAATGATGATGATGATGATCATCATCATCATTATCATGGTGATAGCTTGGATGCTGATGTGTTTGTTGTGTTCAGTTTGCACAGTGTTTGTGAACCTTGCTTTCTCTTCTCATCACCATACTGACATATGGAGCAATGTGATGATGATAAATGTGTGAATCTTTTCAGCTCGCCCTACTTTCCTCAATCTCAACTTGAATCTGAATTCGCTTCGTCTGCAGCCAGCTGGGCCCAAACGTAGGTTTTTTCCTCTCTGTTTGCATCCTGTTTGCACTCCTTTTGCTTATCATGCTATGTGTATGTGTGTCTATTCTCGTCTCTTTCTGCCACTTGTGATCACATATTATGTCTCCTTGTCAGTTAAGCTGAAATATATGTGGAAGGGTCTCTTCCTTTGAAGTGGGCATATTTTACAAACAGTTTCTTTGTAGTTTTTCCTGCCTAATTAGTTTCAATGTTATTTTATTGCATATGTACATAGGGTCATCAAAAAAAATAATAGACACACAATACTTGCACCAAAATAACTGAATTTGGTGTCACAGAACAAAGAAGTTGGCTGTTTAGTGCCGGTTAGTGTTAGCCTGTATCAGGTTAAAGAACTGAAGGCAGAAGCTACAGCTGCTATTTAAATCATCACTCAGTGAACTCTTGTTGATGTAATGAGATATTCTTAAGTGGTATTTGTTGCATAACTGTATCACATGAGTATGTTTTAATGCAAATCAAAATCATCCACTCATAATTTGTGGTGTATCGTCAGAACCAGTGCCATAAGTGAAGGATGTGAATTAATGTCAGTGTTTGAAACTATTGTATCTTCTTCTGATGACCCTGTACTTTGTTATATATTTAGCATATAAAATTGTTCGGTTGTTAAGGGACGAGATAGATCTTGATGTTGTTCGTATGTACATTTTATGTGCCAGTCGTTTTTATGATGTTCCAGATCACTTTCACTTCTAGGTTCATTGTACAGTAAAAGTTGTCTTAGATTGCAACAAGCCAAAATTGAATTCTTTAGACAATTTTTATGAGTACAGTATCTGATTTTATCAAAATGGGTGGGTGGTTGAAATGATACAACCTCCCCTTAATGCATTCATTTTGTGCCCTTAGTACACAGGACACTCAAAAATAAAATTTCTTTTTGATTTAAGGTTTCTATGATTATTGTGTATTTTGACAAACATCTACATATTTAGGTTTATTGTGGATAATCGACTGTGGATCACAGTATGTGTATCGAGGCCAACAGAAGAGGTCCCATGCATGATATGGAAAATGGCGTTTGAACCTTCCACTGTCTTCCTGGTGTATTCTGCTCCAGCCCACTCTGGCCTCTGTCAGCATATCTGAAGCTTTTAGGAGTGGCAGAGATAACCATTAGGGGCCCTCCTGAAACATGATAATCAGAACCCCCACCCAATAATTATTAGTAATGTTACTCCCAGATAAACTTTATCGTATTTAAACAGTGTATTAAAAAATGACTAATTTATAATAATTCACCAGACAATGCACAGTGTTGGTATTTACACAGTTATATTACATGAAGACATTAAAAAATTTTCCATCTTTCAATGCTATAGGGATTGAAACATGTAGGAGTTTTTAATGCTTCAGTTTAATGTAACTGTGTAAATACAAAGATTGTGCTTTTATTGGTGAATTATTGTAAATTATTCCGAGATCACTCAGAATACTGCTTTCTGTCAGAAGAACGGAATCCAGGCTGAGAGATTCCGCAACAAATTCCATTATTCTCTACATCAGGGGGCCTCCAATTGCCTCAGGGTCTGTTGGGGCTCTCTCTGTGTCTCTGCTGTTTTGCTGGCAGGGGCAGTCACTACCAAAATTTGTTGGAACAGAATGGCTGGACAGCTGGGGAGGGATATAGGGAAGTACACTGGAGAGGGAAATATGGAGGGGGTCAGTCCATGGGGCTTCTTTCTGTAGCCTTAGTATAGCAGTCTGGATTGGAATCTGAGGGATGGTTTGGTGTATTTTCTTTGACTGATCTGTTAAAATTTTGTGTGCACTATGTATGCACATGATAGGGAGATGTAAAGAAAATTTGAGTGTACGAGTGGAAGGTTTCTTGCATGTGCTGTTGGAGCAGCATTGCAGTTGTCTGTGTGAGTGCAGTGTTACAAGTGAAAACACCATGAATCTGTGTTTAGATTTGCCATTAATTGTACACCCATCCTGCAGTACACACTCATACTGACAGTATAGTAAGGCACAGTGTGTGTGGGGTTTGAAGTTCTCACAGCAGTGTTGCTGGGGGTTAAAATCTTCGGGGATGTTACTCAGTTTCATTGGGTAAATAGTTCCCCACATTTTCAAGGGGTTATTAGTCCAAGAAAATTCTTGGACTGCTTGACCCTGAGGGTGAAGTCACTATGATCCTCTGAAACACCATACACTATCCACCCAACAACACAGCATCACCTCCCAGAAGATTAGTGTCACTGTGAGAACTTGAATTTATATATTGAAGAGAGTTTTGAGACAGTCTTATCATTTTTGGAGAGAAAACAAATAATACACTAATAATATAATTTAAGTATTAGTAATATATTTCATTGAATAGGTCCACACATGCCCAGACATGACTGTGTGGTACAGAGATTCGTAACACACGTATTGTTTAAAAATTAATTATGTAATTAGAAATAGGGTTCATTAAGTTAGTGAACACATTTTTGCTAAAGTGTAAGTTTCATGACATCAGTGAAATATTTGTGCTGAACTTTGTGCAAACTCATTGCAAGTTAATACTTTCAGCCTTGTTTGTAGTGTAGTCCCAGGTCAGTTGTTCAGGAATTTGTATGCAGTGAATATTGAGATGCTGTTTATGAATTTTGACTTACATAGCCTTCAGAAATGTATTAAATTGATATAAAATATATCAAAACCTTATAGTAGATCTTAAATGGGGTATTCAGGCGTGGAATGAGAGTAAGGAAATAAATTTTGTCTTCAGTCATTTTTCAGATCATAGATATATATTTCTTTTTGTCTGACAGCATCACCAAACATTGCATCCTCCAAATTGGGTCTGCGGATGACAACGCTGCATGAAGAACAGAGCAGCAGTGGTTCCCATTCTGGTCTTGAGATGTCACCACTGCTGCAGGAGGAAGAACCATGCAGCGAGACAGAGCACCATCCTTCTGCAAGAGTAGGCAATCAGAAGTCAAGCAGAACCAGTAATTCCTGCTCTGGTAAAGGGGATGCTGATGGAACGCACAGTGATCCAGAATTCTCTGAATTTGAGTCTTATCAGGTCCGTTTAATTGCCTTAGAATGTTGTTACAACAAAACTTGTATGTAGAATGCTTGCAGTTACACAGCGCAATGGTTCAAGGGCTGTTTGAATGTTGTTTTACTGACTGGGTGAGAGAAACAGGCGATGCTTATTGTCGGCTAAGACTGGTGTGGTCATGACAGATGCAGGGCCTGAACACATATGTACTGAGGCAGGGAAGTTCTGGGAGTGGCACTTTTGCACAAGTATGGTTTGGCACTTAAACAAACTCTATCTGGTTTCCATTATTTCATACTGTGACAGCCAGAGTTGCTGAAAATAATGTGTTGGTTCAGTCAGCTTATCTGCAGCAGCCGCATACATACATACATACATACATACATACATACATACATACATACATACATACATATATACAACTTACAAACATTTGAAAAGATATTAGAATTTACCAAAGGAGCGAAACTCATAATGGCAATGGATAGTAATGCTAGGTCAACAATATGGCACAATGCTACAACAAACAACTGGGGCAAAATGCTGGAGGAGTTCGTTGCCAGCAATCAACTGCATATAATAAACGAAGATAGTCCAAGGAGAACTTTTCAGAGTACCAGAGGATCAAGCAACATAGATCTAACTATTGTTAACAACTCCATGCTAGCAGATACTAAAGACTGGGAGATCTCAGAAGAAGAAAGT
>Ga0123357_10006832_pt1 | contig 14017 bp, 7 predicted proteins | sample TergutEmb28metaG_FD_89873 | JGI IMG/M metagenome (GOLD analysis project Ga0123357, IMG submission 89873) | Embiratermes neotenicus P4 segment gut microbial communities from Petit-Saut dam, French Guiana - Emb289 P4 | ecosystem: Host-associated > Arthropoda: Insects > Digestive system > Gut ... | reverse complement strand
TAGACAGGAAAAGCAAAAGCCTGTATCAGTTCTAGATTACAACGAAAACATGGGTGGGGTTGATCTAAAAGACCAACTCCTTCAACCCTATCTTTTGGAAAGAAAGAAAATGACTAAATGGTAGATAAAACTGTTTAGGAGATTACTCAACACTACAGTTCTAAATTGTATGGTAATATGCAGCGCAAATTCAGGACAGATCAAAATAGACCATTTTAAATTCAGAGTAGAACTGGTAAAGGCACTGCTTATTGAACATGGAAGTGAAAGTGTCAGGAAATTTCAAGGCCATCATTCCACGGACAAAAATGTGCCGCGACTTCTTGAAAGACATTTTCCAGAAAGAATACCACCGACAAAAAAAAGGCTAGGCCAGCAAGGAGGTGTGTAGTGTGTTACAAAAACAACAGAAGGAAGGAGACAGTGTTTTGGTGCCCCGAATGTGAAGCAGCCCTATGTGTTGAAGAATGTTTCAACGCATTTCACACCAAGTTAAATTTTTAAGGTAAGATTTGATTGGATATTTGAAAAGCTTAGACATTCCTAAATATTTGGTTTCAAGTTTCATCAAAATCCAACCACAATTAACGAAACTACATTATTTTGAATAGACACCTGCACAATTTAGCTTAAAATTTAAATACCCCATACAAAAACCTTCCCACATCACAGTATTGACTGGGTTTTAAATACCCCCACACTGAAGGGTTAAGTTGCAACTTTCCATGTGGCCTGAAGGATGGCCAGATAAGGAGAGATAAAGAGGCTAGTAGTCATTAACTGCTTTGTAAATGCCCCAAGAATGAGAAATTTAGAAGCAATTATTAGATTAAAACACATTCTGTTTTATAGATATGGATTATGCATTCTGCAGATGAACCTTGAAACGAAAGACATATTCTACAGAATTACATGCATCCTCCCTTGCTTTGAAACTCCTTGCAACAGGCCAACTGAGCCACTTGTATCTCCAAGCAACCAGTATATCTTTTCCTTGTTGGTCCTGAATATGTTGTAAGAAGTTTACTTACATATTCAACTTTTATTTGTGAAACATTCAAAACACTTATTCTGAATGTTCATAATGATCTCATTTATAAAATAATTATACTCCATATTTTTAACCAGTTTATGATGTGTTTGCTCATGAAGGGAGAAAAGCAGATCACCCAACAACACAAAACTGTACCATAACCCAGAAGATCCATAGTCTGAATACACAGTCATGAAACTGCAAATCTTACATCATCTTACCCATTTTTTAAAAAATCAGTGTCTTTTAACCTACATATTCAAAATTTAAAAAATCATACACACACACACACACACACACACGTATATATATATATATATATACAGAGACTAGCAGACAGTTCTTACCACCCACTAATAGCTTTCCCACTGCCTTGTGAATTACTGCGAAGGTTAACATCTACAACCCATGCTGAATGTTCTCTCCATGTCATAACACGTGCCTCCTGGGGTGACAGACGACGATCAAACAATCGCACCGAGCCATCTCCACATCCTGCCACCATCAGACACGATTCTGAAAACCATGATGACACCTTGCTGATCCAGCTACTCCACTTTGAAATATTTCTTGTTGAACACAGTCTTTTCAGATAATTCATTTTTAGTGCACTAAATACCTAACAGACTACAAAGCAGTCCCTCTTGATGAGAAAAGACTCACTCCTACTCATATTTCTTGTTTGCTATGTAAGCTGAAAGTTTTAAACTGTGTTCACAGAAGTGTGCCACTTGTCCCCATTGTAAGCCAAATATTACTGTCCACCTAATACACTATTATACTTTTTCAGTAAAACTAGAAGTGGGCTGTGTAGCTCAGTCGGTATGGTGACTGACTACGGGCCGGACGGTCTGGGATCAAACCCCGGTGGGGATGAAATTTTCTGCCTGTCCAGACTGGCCCTGGGGCCCACCCAGCCTCCTGTAAAATGGGTACTGGGTCTTTCCTGGGGGTAAAGTGCGGCCGGGGTGAGCTGCTGACCACTCACCCCCTTCTAATGCCGCAGTCATGGACGAGTAGAGCTATACCTCTACCCACCCTCTGGGCCACACCGGGCCTGTAACGGGATCACTTCACCTTACCAGTAAAACTAGAAGTGGGATAACCAGTCTTTCATTTGCTAAACTCTTAATAGTTCTTTAAAGTGACTGAACCAATACTGGTCACATATCTTTAAGAACATAATCAAGGCTTAGGTCTGAAGACCTGTTACTTTAAAGCTCAAGATGTGCTGGTCCTTTCGCCCTTATCCAGGTCATCTCATTCTCGCTGTCCCTGTGACTGGTACGTTAGCTTCAATAGACAATGGCTATTATTAATGTACTAAAGAAACAAGTAAATGTGATCATTACACTGTGCTCATATACCACTCACCAAATGCATCAAGCATCAGCAAAATATGGTGTATTAAGTTTCCATCTATTCCACATTCATGTAAAAGTCATAATTACTGGGAAAAAATAACGTAGGAAGTCAAAACTCTCCATATGGACATACTTTCATATGTGACTTACACAGATGTAGGCATCTCTTCAGGCACTCCTTCAACAATTTCACACAGTGACAATTACACAGGGTGTCCCAGGATGAAAGATCAATATTCTGGGAGGTCATGGTATTGGTCATTCTAAGCAAAAATGTTTATATGAACATGTGTCCTATTCCGAACGTTTTCCGAGATAGAGCTATTTGAATGTACAACCGCAAAATTGTTGATAAGAAAGAGATATTACGTGTACATACTGTTTCTAATACCGGTATTTATTGTTCAAGTGACAGAGTTGGTACAGGGGTATAATAAATGTTTGAAAATTCCACCACCAACATCAATGCACTTTGCAACTCATGTGAAGACATGGCGTGTTGTTCGTCTGAGTGCGTCTTGACATTCCTTTATGCAGGCAATAACATCCAGTATGTTAACGAGCAGTTCGTCTCGCGTATCCACTTTTTTCTGTACACTTCACTCTTCATCAAACCCCATAAACAAAAATCTAACAGGGTTAAGTCTGGAGATCTTGGTGGTCAGTTAATGGTATTGCCACGACCAATCCACCTATTAGGGAAAGTGTCATTGAGATGTTGCATCACATGTCGGGTATAATGAGAAGGGGCTCTGTCATGCTGAAAGTACATAGCAATCCGTGCAGCCAAAGGAACATCCTCTAGTTGTTTTGGTAATTCATTTTGCAGAAAGTGGAAAGTGGAAATTTTACTATAAAAATATACATATAATGAATATTTATCACATTGCATAAATTCCAGAACAAAAAATTATACTCAACACAGCAATCTGAAAGAAGACTGTACCTGAAATATCAGTAGATATACTAGAGACACAGCAGTCAGCACCCGTTGGAATATCCTGCACTTTCAGTTCACTCTCTGCATCCCACAATCTGATTATTCTCACATCGCCTGTTACTATTAGATTTTGTGTTCGCTGCTCCCATGACATAACCAAACCAGCGCCAGCTAACATCAACAACAGTCAAAATGGTGTATTATGGATGAGTGTGATACTATAACTGAAATGCTAAGCATTTAAAATATCTGTGCTCACAAAATACAGTAAATTCAGAACAAGAGCAATTTAACTTTAACTACCTAAGTATCATTATCAATAAACTAACACAAAGGGATAAAATTCAAAACTCATATTAGGCAACATGCGGAACTATAAACACCATAAGAAAGAGTGCAATTGCAAGCACTGCAACATAGACATGAGTCATGTATGGATGGTAATGAAGCCTTCAACAGACAGCATAAGAAAAGATGTGGATTACATAACAATTGGTAAGACCAATGAAAAAGTGGACAGACCTAGCTAGAGAACATACACCAAAGAAAACAGTAAAACAGTATTCACAGATATATAACAGGAGCAATTATAAGAAGAACAGAGAAAGGTATATCAATGGATAAAAATAAAGCCTTGTACAATGGATAACAATAAAGACTTCTAACAATATCTTCAAGCAATGTGTCAACTCAGGCATAGATGTAGACATCTGCCTAATAAAATCCAGAAACAACAACCATGACGACAATGACAGACATACATTAGTTGATTTTTTATAACTGTATGACGGAAATCACCATTTAACACCTGTTTGATTCAATTTCTACATTTCTCTCTCCTATTAATACCTATTAACACCTTTTCTTCACTTTGTCTTTCCACTGATGCCTAATTGTACCTACATATTATTAATATGTTTTGTTTGTCCAATTTATTATAGTCTTTGTAAGCTAATTGCTCATTCTCATTCATGTAACATACACATCAATTAAGCTTCAATGAACTTATTATTCACGTCAGAACTGTCAAATTACCATTGAGGGAGCGTGACACAGGTAAGACATCAGCAAGGGCATGCCATGCTGTTACCAGCCCCGGTTCACGTCCCTGCTGTATCAGTGTGTAGTTGTTCCACAGACGCACTGTTCCATCATCTGAACCCACCAGGAGAAGTGATACATCATGGCTGTTCACAAACTGCAGTGATGTGATGCGGGATGCTTTTGAGCCACGATTTGAGCAGTAACTAATTTTATATCCAGACAGCCAATCCCAGATACTACAAATATAAAATGGTAGAACTCTTACCAAAATACATACAAACAAACAAAAAAAAAAAAATCTAGTAGGTAACACAAAATTCATAACACATAAATATCTTAAACAGAAGAATGGAGGTGTGCAGTGTGGATGTTCAATTAATGTTCCACAATTTCATACTAACAATTATTAAGAGTGAGTGTTACACTGTGTTTCTCAGTAGTCAACATTACAACATCACTTAAGTTCCTCTAAGAACATGGAATGTTCTCTTTTCTCCCCGATTCTACTCTCTCAGTATGACAGAAATAAAAGTTCATTTCTTTACCTACCCAAAAGAATCTTTACCAGCAACAGCAATGTATGTTTCATAAGGATGAAACTGGATGACTGATGGAGGATTGGGGCATCGGGTGTTAAAAACTTGAGACTCCAGTCTCCCATTTGCTATTCTCCGCTGCTCATCTCTTGCTTCATGGCGAAGTGCACTGTTGCGCTGATACCTGAAATCAATCACATATTCACCTCTTAATGCAAAACCAATGTAAACAGCGAGGAAGCTAAGTTTTGAGTGTCACAAGCATATCATATGTTAAAAGAAATGGGAAACACGACTTTAGTGTGAATAATTATCTCAGTACTTCTAACAAAGTACAATGTCTCTAATATTCCCTAACAACAAGCAACAGACCTAAACATTCATGCAACTTAATACCTCCACTCCCGTTCATAATGCAGATTGCTTTCAACATCATTGTCCTCTAGGAACTTCATCACAGGCTGAGCAAAGTATTTACAGCTCCAGTCAACAAACTGTGTTGTCACCAAAGATTTACGGCCACTATTAATGTCATTCTCCTCTTCAGAGATCTGCAATCAGTCATCAAAACAGTTCAAATATACTTTTGAAGTAAAAATAATTCATTATATACAGTTATCTGATGTTTGTTACAAACAGGTAAGATTTCAGCATGATATAGTTAAGACCTTACTCCAAGAAGTGTCATGACACATACAAACATTAACTGAAGAGTAGTGATAAAATTCTGTTGTTACATGCTTAATAATATTTTTGTAAATATATTAGAATAGAAGAGAACAGAAATGGCATATGGTAGAGAAAAACTAATGATGGACTTCACAGTTTGAACAAAATAAATAGTACTATCCTGTATTAAACTTGTGCCAGTCCGGGCTTCATTTTATGGTACAATCAATTGGTTTCTGCACTGACTGCAAGATGACACTTCCGGTGCTAGGACAAACTTATACAACTAGTATCCTGCACCACTTCCTGCAGGGAAGAAGGCTGTGGCACTTGTGATTGTTGTGTAATGTCTTGTTAACGACAAGTATATGTTCCACTTGCAATGTTGTTGCACATAGGTAACGGCAGACTTTAAAGAATGGCATGCCTGTATGAAACTCGCTTTACACTACAGCAAAATGCAATGGAAAATTTCAAAGCATTGGAAGGATCTTTTGGAGAGCAGATAATGGGAAGAACATACATTTTGAGTGATTTTCCAAATTCCAAAGATGAAAATAAATGCATGCCCAGGCTCTTCAGAGTGTGATGATTCCTTGTCATAAAATAAGTTGTAAATGTTATAAAATAGACATTTAGGTTTTGATATACATGTCACCATCAAGTGGGTTAACACACTTCTCAGATGATAAAGCACATTGCTGGGTGTACAAAAGACACATAGTGGACAGCAGGGCTCAACTGTAATTTAATGATCATGAAATACATACATGACAAACACCAAGACATGTTATAACCCTCATGAAGGTGTTATCGTTACTGCTGTGGAAACAACTTTACAGCTAATCTTGTGCAATACTGCATGAGAATTAGGACTGTAGTGTCCAACCATGGGCAATTAATTCCTTCCTAGACCAGTCGTGGGTGGACACTATTTTATGTAAGCGCCGATAGTTTACTACTTAACTCTGAAATTATGCTGCCACCATGTTAATAATCTTCATACATTATTAACAGCTATTTGTTCTAACAACTCGGATTTTTCCAACCGGGATTCAAGGATAGTGTAGAGCAATCTGAATAATTATTTTGTTTATCCCCAAAAAACTTAGTTATATATTCTATGTTACTAATTATAATATTCAAAGTAGAGGGAAAAAACAGTTTAGTTACGTTTTACAAGTGTGCCCTAAAGTTTCAATAAGTTCTTAAAGTAGTCGTCAGTCTCACCTCATATATATAAATCTAGTCACGGGTAATCTGAAATTTAAACACAACAAAATTCAAATCAATATTAACCGAAATTTGTTCAACTCTAAAGGCAAAATTTCTAGCACGTTCAACACAATTTACCTTGTATTAGCCGAAAGCAACCGAAGTTTAAAAACATTGTAGTCTCAACATTGCACTAATTTCGTACTATGTTCACTATATATAAATTTCTTCAAGTGTAAAGGTGCGTAGCAGCCAGTAGCAACCACACATAATCAAGTCGGTGAGTAAAATAATTGAGCGATGGCAGTTACCCGTAATGCTAGATGTATATACAGAAGTCGATTGATTTACCATGCGTTCTAGAGAGTATAAGATTCCTGTTTGCTATACGAAATCCAATTTTGATATCTGTCGTTATTTAACACTCAAATTTGGTATTCACTACAGGACTACCCCAACCAACGATGTTCACGCCACTTTGTGATTATAAACAACACCCATACCAGTACCCACAAAAGCCCACATCTGTTTCCAGAAAATCATCCTCTATGGACGCAATTTTGCAAATGGCTTTGACATCAGCATGTTGCAGATGACCTCATTTTACACAAAATTCTGTGGACAGACAAAGCATATTGTACACACGAGAGCATGTTCAGAGTCAACAGCAGTGACACCTGCATATCAAGGATCTCTGTCTGCTACCTGACTGGATAACTGCTAAATGATATTGTAATTTCTTAACACTTTTGTATCAGGCATGCTTGAAGATATGCCTCTAACTGTGATGAAGAGGTTATGGTTTTAGCATGACAGAGCTCCAGAAAATTACAGGGAAGATGGTTCAACTGCGGTTGAAAGTGACATCCAGGAAGGTGGAATAGATGTGGACGGCTCGTGTCATGGCTTCCTCAGACACAAGATATAACTCTGATGGATTTGTGCAAGTGGGGACACCTAAATGTACGTGCTGACACAGTCTTTCCCACCAACATGATCTCACAGCAAGATTTTAGGCACCTCTAACAGTAGTCAGTACCAATGTACCGAGGTGTGTTGAAGAAAACGTCATGCAGCGCACTGCAGTCTGCATTAAAATGGATGGAGGCTGCTTCAAAAATGCTACTGTAATCATAAGGCATTCACAGTTTCATCATTTGATACCCTATGCCATTTAATGGTAACATGTAACCTAACAAGTATTACACACTACTGAGACATTGTGCATGAATTGTTCACCCTGTGTGGTGTTTGTGTGAGTGTATGTTATGTTTTGTGGGGGGGGATGTGCACACAATGTGTACGTCCATATATTCTAAGACATAAGCTACAATGCCATACAGTAACAATTCAGATTTTCAGAAGCTTGTCCTTTTTCTTTCGTCAACTTAGTCACCTATTTCTGTTTGAAGTTGCCAAACTTCTAACCGTGGCAGATGACCATTATTTGATAACTAAATATGAAGTTAAGGTTGTCTCTGTACTTAATATAAACATGCCACCAACATAAAAGGAGATCAACATGTGGGCATAGATGTAATGTTCCATGCATCCTTAACTTCAGAAGTAGAAAAAACAATGGCCAGCTTCACAATGGGAGTGGTATGTCCCCAAGGAAGTGTGCCTGGGTATGAGACATCAAGATTTCTAGAAGTTTTCATGTAAATTTTTTACCAGCTTTGCCATACAAGCATTTATACTGTCACTTCTGGTGCTAGGATAAAGGCATATGAATTTGAAATTTTCTATCATGTAACCACCTCAGTAAAACTTGAACATATGGGGAGGTTTAACTGCAAATTAATTCAGTCCGACTTGATTAATACTAACTTACAGTATTTGGCATGATTTTTCGAGTACGAGATGTCAGATGTGATGATCGGGATGTTGGAAGACGAAGTTCTGCTGCTGTGTTTGTAGTAGGTGGTGATTCACCTCTAGGAAGCATAAATTAAAAAAAAAAAATTATACCATCTGTTCAACCAGGCAACTGTGTTACATAATGCAAGATCAAACAATGTTCCACATCCTAAACATCACCCTCATGGACAAGTGTTCATTTGTCTCAGAAGTTACTCACTAACCCAGCAGAAACATCATTTTATCAACCTTGATACACGCCAGACTAATTTATACAAATTCCATTATTTCAACTGCTTTCTTGGACTGTTAGTTTTCACTGACCGTTCGCAGTGACAGAGATGTCAAATGTTCAGACACCTTACAAATACACAAAAAATATGTAATGTGAGTTCCAAGTAAAACACATGCACACAACACAATGTCAGCATGTTCAGTGAAATATGTATATAAGAGTGTGGAGGGAAAGAGTTGCATTTTGTTAGCCATTTTTTGCAACAGTCACTGGCAAAACCAGAGTAAAAGTGTGTTTACAGACATCAACAGTTGTCTGCCTCCCCAAAACACTGACAAGATTTTGAATGAAGAATTTCAATAAAATGATCAGTTGATGAAATCGAAGATGGGGAGTGCAGAGTAGCAGAATATTAATGAAACACACGTCATGTAGAATGGCAAAGAAATATCTTGGATAGCAGCAACATTGAAGAATGAGACAGAAATGAAACATGGCACTTATATTCTGACATACTCACTGTGTTATTATAGGTTGTATTTTAATTAAAAAAATAATAGTTTTACAAATAATGATGCTTGTTGGTAGTGCTGTTGCTGTACCAGGGGGTGCTGATAAGTCCTTAGCCCGACCTACTTCCCGATGTTGTACGACGGAATTGATAGTGTCATTGGAAAGAGGAGTCTGTTCATGTGCCAAAATGCAATTCTTTTCTTCTTACATAGGCTGACAGGAAGCATGTCAAGCGACGCACGCGATTTCAACAACATGGAGATGTGAGCTGTTATCAAGTTTTTTTTTTCCTGCAAGGCAAGGCGCCAAAGGAAATTCACGTCATTCTGACAGAAACATTAGGGGAACATGCACCATCGTATGCCACCATCAAAAACTGGGTGGCCCAGTTTAAACATGGTGATTTTTCCACCTGTGATGCGCCTCATCCTGGACGAACCAAAACAGTGACCACCCCAGAGATTATTCATCAAATTCATGAGCTAATCTTCGAAGACCACCGGATTTCAGCCAAATCAATAGCTGAGCAACTGGGCATCTCACGTGAGTGGGTTGGGTCCATCATTCATGAAGATTTGGACATGCGGAAGCTCTCCACGAAGTGAGTCCCGAAATGCCTGAACGCGGATCAAAAACGTCAATGGTGCCAGTCATCTGAGCAAATTTGGAATTTTTTTTGGCATGATCCAAATGATTTCCTGTCGCGATTGGTGACCAAGGATGAAATCTGGTTATATCACTATGACCCGGAGACAAAGAAACAATCAATGGAGTGGTGGCATTGCGGCTCATCCCCAAAAATCTGCTGGAAAAGTTCTCCCCTCGATTTTTTAGGATCCAGGTCACTAAGGGGGTGTTTTTCTTGCACAACAATGCCCTGGCTCACCGGGCACTTGCAACCCAGAAGAAACTGGCCTACCTGGGCTTCCAATGTCTTGATCATCCACCCTATTCTCTGGATCTGGCCCTGTCAGACTACCACCTGTTCCCTGGACTGAAAAAAAATTGAAAGTTCGCCATTTTTCATCCGACCCAGAGGTCACTGCTGCCACGGAGACCTGGTTGGATGGACAACCTTATGAATTTTTTTTGAGTGGCTTGTAAAAGTTAGAGCAATGGGCTAAGAAGTGTATTGAGTTTTGTGGGGAGTGTGTTGAATAAATCCTGAGTTTGGTCGCTGTAGCTTGTGTCCTTCCTGGTCGGGCTAAGGACTTATCAGCACTCCCTTGCAATATGGCCATAACTGGTAGTTTGTGTAATAGCAGTGAAGAATGTAGCTTTGCAAGGTGTATGTTAATACTGCACTACACTAAAATAATAAAATAAAAACCTGTTTTCAAAGCTGTCTGAACACAACCAAGCCTTCCCTTGTTTTTATGGGATGATGGGTGGGCCTATGCACATCGGTGATGTGTGCAGAACTGACAGCAGGTATTCATGCAAAGTGTCCATTATGCTTAACGAGAGAAATAAAAAGCCAACAACACAACTAGTATGTGTTACATCCTTAATGTGGCAACATGTTTTGACCTCAAAGGGTCATCTTCAGACCACTGGTATAAAATACATGAAAGAAAACTTACACAATTCCAATTATGTGTAACCTTCCGCTTTAGCTGACTCTCAGTTACAAATACTTCATACACTCAGTTGGCAGACATGAATCCATCCAAAGAAATATACGAAGAGATAGGAGCCACTGTGGTTGATTGTTGTTAGTAATTATATACTACTAAACTCTTCTCATTTACTGAGATCTTATGCACAAACATATCAACTTAAGATGACAGAGACACAACTGTCGTTACAATATCTTCACAGCTCTGCTTGTTCCCATACCTCTTTCCTGTATGAAGTCTAACATTTGAGTCCCTGTTCTGGCTTGTCTCATCCGTTCTCAAGAAAACAGGTATCCTGCAGGCAAGCCCATCCAAAAATATCGTTTTCGACAAGGAACACCTGTATACTGCTACCGACCACTATAACAAGAAAGAGAATTTAAGCCTTTTATGGAAATGATGTGTGTTAGATTTCTACCCCATTTAGTAACCAGCTAGTCTTAAGTGCAGACAGCAATTAGAAGGATGAACTACTAAACCCCTCTGCACATTCCAAAACTTGAATACAGAAATTCTCTTTCCTTTTTAATTCAAACTGGCTACTGGATAACCAATTTAACTCCTCATCTTCTTGATGCCTAGCCTGAGACTTGAACTATGAACACTGGCCGGTTTCATATGTTTAGAACTGAATTTAATTTATAAATTTCTCTTCTGAACAGTTGAACAAGCAGCATATACAAAATACCAGTATGATCCAAACACCATTATCTACAACCAACCATCCAAAATGCAAGAAGTAGAACAAACTCAACCTGCAAGACATCAATCCATGAAGCCTATGCTATCATTCACCTACTATGTCAGATATGATGGTACAATTCATAAATATTTTAAAATATTATTTAACCTTTACTTTTATCTTATTTTATATTATACAATTTGACTGATATAGAAACATGTATTTTAACAAATCTGTAACAATGAGGTCTCAGTTCTAAACATACAGATGACCCTTATAGGTCAAAACATGTTGCCACATTAAAGATATAACATACACTAGCTGTGTTCAACGCACTTAACTTCTCTTATTATAAATCCAATACAACAAGATGAAAAAACATAAAAGTCTATTATTTGTGTTTGATTTCAACCAAAACTGAAGTGAAGTGAAATTTTTTGCAGAAATCATGCACACCAAATTCCATCATGATCCATCCTTCAGATGTTATGTGCATGCAAACGGATACAGAGACATGTGAACAATGGGACTTAAATGGGCAAACACAAACAAAATGGAATTTACTTAATAAATCCAGGGACTGCAAATGATTACAATGAATAAATTAATTTGAGCATCTAATTTTGGAATAATTCTAGTAAAACACTTTATGATTACTAGGTCTTACTGTTCTACCCAACTCCTCAATACTATTACTAATATTCAAAGAACTGTCCTTTATGCTACCAAAAATGGGGGCAGGGGCATATTCTGATCATTCTCTAAAACAGTGGGTACATGGGATTAGGTGGTCCCAAAAATAGCTTCATTTCAGCTTTTTATGTATACATTAAATCCACTTTCTATGTGCCATACAAATTTTGTTCATCACTTAAAACAGCTCAAAAGGTCAAAATGCAGACCATGTGATGTGAAGGAAAGAGATAATACACCTCACTTGTGCCAAATATGATGTTTGCATACTACTTTGCCTGCCTGCCCTCTCCTTTCAGATTCATATAAGCTGTTATATCCACTCTTCTGCAGATGAGATGTTTCACTGAAATATAACCTTTCAGATGTAAGACTGGGATGTATAAAACATAAACGTTATGAGACTTGATGTTTGAATGGTGGTGGCTATGAAGAATACAGTCTTCTGGGATGAGATGCCATATAGTCTGAGAAATTTACCAACAATTCAGCAAACGTATTTCTTCCATCCATCTACAGTGAAAATGAAGGCAGTAGGTGCCTCTTACCTGCCAATAAGTTTACAGCCGACTATGCAGCACATTACGTTCATTTTGTCTTTAACTTTACAATGACAAATGAGAGTGTGTAAATTTTGAAATAAAATATGGTAGTTACATTGCTATTTCACATGGCAAGTATGTCATAATTATAGTAAAAAATAAACTTAAATATTTCATTGACTTACGCTAAGAATGTAGGTCGACCAGATGGAGATGGAGGTAGAGATAAAGGTGATGATATTTTAGTGTCATTTATTTCCTTCGGAATTGGTGACTCTTTCACCTGAAAATACATAGACATTCCACAGCATTCGGCTGTCACCACAAAAAAATATTTCAATTAAGACAGAATTTCTTACTCTTTGCAGGATGCAGTTTATGTTTAAACACTGAAAAGTTTTATGTAAATTTTCATAATAATACTAATTATCTTTGGCATTCTTACACCAAAAGGAATAAAACAGAAAACACAAACTAGGACATGATTTGTGGAATTACTATAAAAAATGCAAGGCAAAATTAAAGAATAGTTTATACAATAAAAACAGATAATCTCAATTTCCTTTTACAAATTTATTTTGACAATTGCTACACATGTCTATATATATTTTTTCTTCTGTTCTATTTCATAACATATTTCATGTAACTTATGAATTTCTAAAGAATTCCACATGTTGTCTTTTCCTTGCACTGCTACACATTACCCAAACAAGCCACCTAATTTTGTACCAGTTTCGTCTTGTAAGACAATGACGTAAATATATGACTCCATGTATAAAATAGAACATTGTGAGAGCTCACACAGCTGCTGAAGCATAAGACACAACAGCTGAGGTCATTTGGACTGTGGCAGAATGCAAATGTTCTTGCAGATATCATATAGATTCTGAACATAGACAGTAATAAAACTTGAATAAAAATGCACGTTTTCAATTATGTTGCTAGTTATCAGGGTGTCCCAGGAGGAATGTGCCAGACTTCGGGAGAGTGTTCCTTATGTTAAACTATACCGATATAACCCAAAACACCTATATCCAAAGTTGAACGGTTACGGAGATAATGGCCAGAGAAG
>Ga0123357_10006831_pt1 | contig 14019 bp, 9 predicted proteins | sample TergutEmb28metaG_FD_89873 | JGI IMG/M metagenome (GOLD analysis project Ga0123357, IMG submission 89873) | Embiratermes neotenicus P4 segment gut microbial communities from Petit-Saut dam, French Guiana - Emb289 P4 | ecosystem: Host-associated > Arthropoda: Insects > Digestive system > Gut ... | reverse complement strand
TAGGTGGCTGTCTCCTTTCCTTAAGCTTGTGTAGAAGGGGTTTCCAAGATTTGCTTAAGGTCAGGCCATCTTCTCTGTTGATGTTGTATGGGTGCATTTCAAGTTCAATAGCTTCGCTGATGAGCCGATCCATGTATCCAGTTTTAACAGAAAGAAGTTTTCTGTCCTGTAGTTTAATAATGTGGTCATGGTTAATGCTGTATTCTGCTACTGCTGATTTGTTGGGTAGAGCCAGTCTTATATGTCTATTGTGCTCTTTGATTTGGATTTTGTTGGATCAACCGCTTTGTGCAATATAAACCCTGCCACATTCACATGGGATGCTGTATATACCTGGTGTTCTTAATCCCAGTGCGTCCTTGACTGATAGAAGGTAGCTGAATATTTTTCTAAATGGTAGGGCAAAACTTTTGATGTTGTGTTTGGCCAGTATTCTGCTGAGTCGGCCATATGTTGTTTGGGTATACAGTATGTATGCAGTTGAGGTGGGTTTATCATTGGTCTTGGTGGTCCATGTTGCCGGTTCCATGTCTCGTCGTATCTGTTGAGGGCTGTATCCATTGTCGCTGAAGATAGTGGTGAGAAATTCTAGTTCTTGGGTGAGGGAATCCTGGTCACACAAAGCTTTGGCTCTGTGTATCGGGGAAGCGAGGACTGATTATTTGTTAGCTGGATGGTGATGTGAATTCTGATGTAGGTAGAGATTGGTATGGGTGGGTTTTCGATATACTTTGTGCCCTAGGGAGCTGTCTGTTTTGCTGTAGATGTCAATGTCCAGGAACGGAAGGTGGCCTTCTTTTTCCATTGTAAACTCTTTCTTGTTGTGGAGTCCATTGAGGTGGAATTACCCAGAAGAAAGCATACAACATTCAGAATATGGCAAAAGTTTGAAATCCAGAAATATATCAGTGCAGTGAAGTGTTCAGAGGAGACAAAGAAAGCATATTTGGTATAGTGACTAGGCTTCAGGCTGGATGGGCGAGGAATCATGTTTGATTCATGTCAGGGACAAGAAATGTTTCTCTTCTCCAGAGTGTCTGGATGGAATGTGTTGAAGCTGTACGTGGCTTCAGTGATTGTTATGACACTTGAAGCCTTTAACTGTTAATACATTTTGATGCCGCTTTGTGATCGAATATTGTCTAAATGGAAGTTTTCAGATAATCTCCCCCCACTCTCCCAAGGGTGCCATAAGCATGGGCTTAAATTCTAGTGTTTGTATGAGTAAGGAGCTTCTCGATGAACATTCCCCATCCCACTGCCATTGGTGTGGATCGCCTTAAACAAGTGAGAGAGTAGTGTGTGTGGTGTCTTCTGATGTGGTGGAGCTCATGAGACATATTCATATATGTATTTCTTTGCCTGTCTGTATATAATACCTTTGCTTTTGATTGATTCAGCTGTGCTCACAAGGTTTTGGTTTTGTAACTGTGGGGGCCAGTGATGTTTTTGCTTACTCTAATGATTGTGGTTCATGGAGTTTTGGTGTCATGGATTTGTTGTTACTTATGTGCAACATTGCAGTGCACTGAGCTGTCAGGCATTGACCTTGTCATTGCTGCTGTACTGTGTTTGGTTTGTGTGTGTGTGTGTGTGTGTGTGTGTGTAAGCATGTCTACTGCTGTGACTTCAATAATGGGCTGCATTGTGGTGGAGTTATGTAAGTATGGCATGGTTAGGGATGAGATGGGGAGGATCAAGTTCATAACCCACATCAAGGCTACAGGCTTTTTAACTATAACTTTCTTTGCCCTTTTTTCACATTCAATAGGGTTGTCAGTAGAATGGTTAAGGCCTAAAATTGTGGAGCCATTTACTCCATTCCTCATAAATAGGTTGATGAGGCTATGTTACAAGTCCCAGATCCTTGGAAGACAAACTATTTTGTATCGCCTTGTCAGTTTTTAGTAATGAATTGTTCATGACTTCTCTGCAAAATAAGTACCACATGGTAATGTTAATATTATTTTGGTCACAAGCCTATTTAATACTTACATTTGTAAGCTGCAGTGTACATCATGAGAGAGAGTACTTTGCTTTGAAAACCCACTATTGTTTTACCTGTCCATGAATAAGAAACTTAATGAAATGTTGGCCTACCTTCCCTGCCCATGCATCTTGTTCCACTTAATTGTTCCTGTTGTACTGAATTAAATACCTAAAAATTTAGATGATTTTATAATTAAGAGGTGGGAAATGTTTGTAATTGTTGATAAATATTCATGACACTTTTTTTTTGTAGCTTATGTGGGTACTGAATAGAAACCCTCTCGTTTACCTGTGGAATAAGGGATCATTGGCATATACTATGCCTTTTCTAGGTGGTATCATATTCTCAAAGCTGATTAACATGGTAAGTCTTTCTGATAATATTACCTTTGTATGCAGTGTTAGATTTTTCTCTGTAATATGTGTTCTTAAAATTTAGTGGATAATTTAAAAAGATGAAAAGAATAGTCATTAAACATCTTGTATCTTTTCATGCGTACATGTGATTGGAAATGAGATAAACTGTATTAGATTTAAAAATTGTAACCAGTTTGGGTAAGTTTCACATAACCCATTCTTCTCTGAATGTGTGGTGGAACTCCTTTTCCGTGCTGTTCATGCTTTTACCTCGATTTCTTATTCTGTTCCAGTGATACCAGATAAATAAGTTGGGTGTTAATTGTCATGAATTTAAGATTTTCTGCAGTTCTGTCTTAAAAGCCACTGCTTGGCAAAATAAATGTCAAATGGTGATTTCATAGCATATGCAGCATTCTAATGTATGCCTTAGAAGGAAATATGTATGCTTGCATACATATATATGCACACATTCACGACACCATGTTGTTACGGGTCAACAATGAAAGAATGGTTCTTCATTCCAGGAGGAAAGTTCATTACATACTTCTCTTCAGATTGAAAATATGAAAGGTTTGGATTATGGAAGTGGAATGGCATATAACTTTTTCTATGGATATTTGCGATTGGTTCTTCCAGAAGGTGGAACTCAGAATGCTAAAGGTTTGCCTTTTTTTTTTAATTGCTATCATTCTTAATGAGCAATTATTTACTATTACACATGGAATGTCTTTTGTTAATGCAAGCCCTGAAAATTAAAAATATTTTATTTTATTACGATTTAAAACTGGAACTGAATTATCATAAACAACAATACTGGCTTTTGTCGCCTTTTTTGGTAAACCAAACTCTTCTGTACAGTTTCACTAAAAGGGCAACTTTAAAAGCTGAAGTCTATTGTGTTATAAACATAGTGGCTGAATTTTTTGGTAAACCAAACTCTTCTGTACAGTTTCACTAAAAGGGTAACTTTAAAAGCTGAAGTCTATTGTGTTATAAACATAGTGGCTGAATTCGACATTTATCTCTTAGAGATTTCATAACTGTCTTTATGTTGTGATTTTGTTAAGGTTAGTGTTGATCAAATTTAGCAGTGTGAATGTGAAAAATGCATTTGTCCTTTTAGTTTTAGTTGGTGAAGAGACACATTGTGCATGACCTGATATTACGTTCCAAACTAAAACATTTGGTAATTTCTTGTAGCAGGTTTGTATTGCGTGAACCCCCCCCCCGATATTATATAAATCTGGGACACATTCTGGGAATGCAAGTAACACAACAAATTGAATAAATTAATGATAACAGAATTTAATAAAGGTGAATATATTAACCCTTTAAAGACGAAGCGCAGACTGCTTTATTTAAAGACCCAGTTCGTACCACGTAGTAAACACTTGTCATCTTGGTTATAAAAACCATTAAGTTTATGATGTAAGTGGCACAAGTTGCTGTTTGTTCTCAGATAAATACACAACACATAAATACAGCATGGGCAAAGCGTACAGTTGTTGAATATTAAACTTGTTGGTGCATAATGTAATCAGTAGGCTTTAAAAGGTTAACAAAATACAAAATGATTTTACTTACATGATGCCCCTGAGCAATGACACTAAACACATGCAAAATAACGTGCCTGGCATCATGATAAAGAAAACTTAATCTATGTATGAAACCTGACAACTCATAATATCACATTGAACCTAACAGAAATGCAAGGCACACACACATGAAGTCAGCACAGAGACCCTTGGCCTGCCTTCAGTAGTCGCCAAACAGAATTTGTCAAGCAAGAACAACACAAAATTTAGAAAATGTCAGCAGTTCATAAGTCCAAGCAAGAGTAAACCAAATGCCAGTTTCGGGCTTTCAGGTAGAGCAGAACAGGGGAGGGGATTGGAGGAAAACCAGAAATTCACTGTGCATATTAGTACTCTGTATCCAGACTTCCATGCCAGAAGTGCTTAGCAACTAACACAGCACAGTATCTACTTGCAGGTGTATTTTCTGGTTTGTTGTGTTCAAAATACACAGTATTTGTAACATTAATACCTACCTGAAATGATTTCCTTTGTCTTGTTGAAAGACATCACATCTAACATACACATTCATGTGCTCATTGCACTTCAAAATTCAGTTGTCAAAAGTGAATACAGTACATCTTAACATTTTGTTTTTCAGATTGTCTTCAGTGCAAGGATTATTACTGTACTATTTTTCCTTTAACATGCCCCTTAAGTGAAAATCAAGGAGTCCACAGTGCCCTGCTTATTAGTCTGTCACCAGAAAAACTCCAAATAATGAATAGAATTATTTGCACTGTACTGCTGCAAAAGAGCATAGGTTCCATAGTAATCAGAATGTGTTTAAAAATGGTGTCAGACTGTACATAATATACTGGTTTGAAAGTAGGGTCTCAGAAGACATGGGGTGGTAGTAATACTTGTTGCACTCATTACATACCACACACCAACATTTAACATCAAGTAATAGACACCTTATGACTTAACACTGGAAAAATATTACTTGATAGTTAACGTATCCATGGAGTTGAAACCAAAATTTACCATTAAGCAGTAGCAGTATGGGATATCTTTCTCTGTCATGCACTGCATGAAGGTACCAGATCACAAAATTTAGTCTTGCTGCATGACCTGCATTGTAGAGTTTGTTGTACACATTGTTTGTTCTCAAATACTGTTAAATTGGGACATGACAAAACCACTCAGACTTCAAATTCTGACCACAAATGACCAAAGAAATGGAATGAGCTGTAAATATGTCCAGTCATGCCATAACATGTCTGGACTTGATCAACACAACCATGTCCTTACACAGCATAGATCAGAGTAGTTACACAGTATGATTTATTAGAGGGATGGACTTGTTCTCAGTACATAGTAAGACCTTGCATACGGTGATCATAATGGCTAATCTTTACCTTTACTGTCATCATGCTACAAGAAGGAGAAAGCCAATGTTTGGAACAATTCTCAGGTAACCCAAATGGGAATGACAGGTGTGAATAAATTATGAATTTTGCTATAGACCCAAAATTTTAAGTTCCCAAATAAATCTTCATCTGAAGTATTATGTTTTCAATTGTCTGTCCATCCATCCATTTTAATATATGTAGGCATATCCCACACTCACCACTAGGACCAAGAATGACAAACATTATAGCTTTATGCTATTGAGTGTGTAGTATTGCTGTTTTCTCTATGAGTCTGGTGAGTTATGCAGCCATAACCCACTGCATTGTTTCTCAGCAGGTGTGTATTAGTGTATCTTTTAGTGCAGTGCACACTTTTGTAATACAAGGACAACACTTTTTGTTAAATGTTGCTTAAAACTCAGAAAAACTAAATCGGAAATTAATGGAATACTCAAACAATGCCATTTACACAACACAGACTTTTTTAGTTGTTTTTTAATTTGAAACACAAGGAAACTTCAGTTGAAGACTGTGACTGTTCAGGTCATCCCTACACAGGTGATACAAATGAAAGTATGGAGGAAGTATGCAAAACTGGTAACAAAGCAGCATTTTGGAGATCTCTGGTGGGTTTGGCATCTCGTACAGAACATTCCAGTGTGTGAGGGAGGGCTTAAGTATACAGTCATGCCTCAGTTGCTCATTGACAGACAGGAGCATCAGCAAATTTTTTTGCTGCTAAAAACATGGCTCTGGTGCCCTCACTCTACTTACTTGCCTGATTTGGTGTTCAATGACTTCTTGTTTATGAGATTGAAATCGTTGTCGTGGGAGTCTTATTCTCAGATGTCACTGAAATTCAGGGGCAATCGCAATCCTGCACATGATTCCTAAACGTCGGTTCCATAAGTGGCAGAAACACTGAACCTGTTGCACAAACTCAGAAGGGGACTACTTTTAAGGGGAAATAACAACCACCAGTAACAGAAGCTATCGTATATTATGTTTTTAACTTTGTCCAGAAACTTTGGATGTGCTATTGTATAAAAATGTAATGGTTATCATTGAACTGGAGTATCATATATTTATCTCGGTAATTAACCAACATGATGCACAAAATTTTTATCTTACAATAAGTTTATTTCATGCCTCTACATGTTTCAAGCACATGTGCTCGAAACATGTAGAGGCATGAAATAAACTTATTGTAAGATAAAAATTTTGTGCATCAAGTTGGTTAATTACTGAGATGCACGGTCAGCAAAACGTAAAAAATTGGAGTATCAGAGTTGTTGTATCCATACTGGTGTTTATGTTTTTGTCTTAAATTCTAGGTATTAAAAGGAGAATTCAAACTTTCATCAACCATCATCACATTCCAGGCAGTGCTTTTCCAGTAAAGAAGTTATTTATATTAATTCCTCAGAACCTTTATACACCCACAGACCTTAAGGAGGTTTCAACAGACTCGCCTTATGACGATTATTGGATGGAAGCTGCAGTAGTAAGCACAGATTATGTATATCAGTTTTCATGTTTTGTTGCAGAGAACTTTGTTTCTAGTTCTTGATTTGGATGTTTAAAATAATATCATAGGAAGTGATAGTTGAGAAAGAATAAAATATAAATTTGCTGGATGAAATACTGCACTTTTGAAGACAAGGCTGTAAAGTCTTCCTTACAAATGGTTATGAAACTAATGTCTCTGATGGGCAAGACAGATGTGTTTGAAACCTATTTTGCAATCTTTCTCGCAGCAGGGTCATAAGATAAGTTCTGTGAAGTTGGTGTTGCAAGTGGTCTATGTTCATGAGGTTTTTCTAGCTGAAATGTGTGCATTGCTTGTTTGTGACATGTGTTACTTGTCCTTCCATTTAAGTTTTCTTGTGTAGAACAGGTCTTAATGTGTGTTATACTGTACATCAGTTTAGGTGCATTCACAAAATTGCAAGAAGTGACTGTTAGCTTTATCATGTCTGTTGTATGCTTTCTTCTGGGTAATTCCCCAGCGTCTGAATTTTATATACCGATGTTTTGGAACACTGTCTGTTCCGTCTTCATAGGCAGGTAGGTATGAAGTATGGCTAGATTTGAGAAATGTTGGAGTATTTATACGGCAAAAGTTTTGGCTTGAAAATAGCCTGAGCCAATAGGAAGGAGGGTGACAGAGTAGGGGCGGTTCAGAATACAGAAACAGTCTGTGGAGGTTAACGACCCACGTGGAGGCCATGGGCAGTTATGTGAAGGAGATAGGGCGTGTGTGGGGGTGAGGTCAAACTATTGTGTTTTAGGTGGCTCTCTCTTTTCCTTAAGCTTGTGTAGAAGGGGTTTCCAAGATTTGCTTCAGGTCATGACCTTAAGCAAATCTTTGAAACCCCTTCTACACATGCTTAAGGAAAGGAGACAGCCACCTAAATAGGTAGTTTGACCTCACCCCGACACGCACCCTATCTCCTGAAGAAGTATGGACTTACTTACCTACTCACACACTTACTCTCTCACTTACTCACTCCATGGACCAGAGTCCTTGTGAAGCTAACCAGTTTTCAGCTAGTTGAGAAATTCCCCGCATTTATGGAACCTGAAGGTTCATTACTGCATTTACAAGTGCCCACCACCTGTCTGTAACCAGATCCAGTCCATACCCCCACATCCCACTTCCTGAAGATCTTTCTTAATATCGTCCTGTCTATGTCTGGGTCTTCCAAGTGGTCTTTTCCCCCCAGGTTTCCCCACCAAAACGCTTTATACACCTATACTTTCCCCCATATGTGCTACATTCCCCGCCCATCTCATTCTCAATTTTATCACACAGACAATTATTGTGAGGAGTACAGATAATTAAGCTCTTCATTATGTAGTTTTCACCACTCGTTTGTTACCTCATCCCTCTTAGGCCCATATATTCTTCTCAGCACCCTTTTCTCAAACACCCTCAGCTTATTCTCCTCCCTCATTGTGAGCGACCAAGTTTCACTCCCATACAAAACAACAAACAAAATGATAGTTCTGTATATATTATTATTTAAATTTTTGGATAGCAAACTGGAAGACAAAAGATTCTGCACAGAATGATAGCAAGCATTCACTGACTTCATTTCTTTCTGAATAGAATTTTGATTTGTTAATTTTGTTCCCAAATATGTGAACTCTTCCATGCTTTCAAAGGAACAATTATTAATCTTTATACTATGACTTCGTCCTGTATTCTGATCTCGAGACATGACCATGTATTTAATTTTATCAGCATTTACTTCCAGTCCAGTCTCCATACTAGCAACTACTAGAGCTTCTGCATTTTTCTTTATAGTATGTATGCTTCCTCCAAAAATATTAACATCATCAGTATAAAACAGAAGCTGATGTGTACCGTTTAATTTCAATCCATCCTGGTTCACCTGAACCATCCTAATGGTGTACCCTAAAGCAAAGTTGAAAAGCAATGGCGATAAAGCATCTCCATGTTTCAAACCATTCCTAATAGGAAACGTATCAAACAAATTTTTTCCTACCTGGACTGTGTTATATGTTTCATTCAGACACAGTTATAACAGCCTTACCAGTTTCATGGAGACACCAAACTCAATGGGAATATTATACAAGCCCTCCCTCCCACCTGAATCAGAAGTTTTCTTGAAGTCTATAAAGAGATGATGCACTGCTTCATTGTATTCACATTTTTCTTGAGTATTTGTTGAATGCAGAATGTATGATCAATAGTTGTCCTTTTGGTTCAAAATCCACATTGATGATCCTCAGTAACTTCCTCTGCATATGGAATTAACCTTGACAGCAGGATGTTGGATAAAATTTTGTCTGTAGTAAGCAAAAGTGTATTCTCCTATAATTACAACAGTCTTTTTTATATCTTATAGATAGGTGCAGTGAACTACTACTTCCACTTCTCAGGCAATTCCTCCTTATTCCAAACAGATATAATAAGTTAATATATCTCATAGTGAATTGTTCTACCCCTGCCTTAATCACTTCAGCTAGGATTTGATCAGTACCTGGTGAATTGTCACTTTTTAGCTTTTAAGTAGCCAACTCAAACTCAGAGGCACTTGGCTCAGGCACTAGTGGTTCTGCTGTGTGTGTTTCTTTCTGATTAACATCATTAACCCCGTGTACATTCAGTAACTGAGAGAAATGGTTTCTCCACCTAGCCAAAATGCTTTAGGAGTCTGTAACCAAATCACCTTTCTCATCCTTAACCGTATAGTTCTAGGCTGGTAACCCTTCTTACAGTCATTGATGCCCCTGTACAAGTCCCTAATATTTTTGATCTTACTGTTAGTTTCAAGTTCTTCAATTTTAGTTTTCTGATATTCCTTCTTTTTGTTCCTGAAATGTCTGCTAGCTTCACGTCTTATGGGTGCATTGTAGCCTGCTTCCTTTGATCAAGAAAACCTAAACATTCTTCATCAAACCGTGGTTTATGCTGCTTCAGTTTGTGCAGGCCTAGGCTGTCTTTGACTGAGGTTTTGATATTCTCTTTAATGTTCTCTCAAGCCCTGTTAATGTCCTGGCCATCAATTAAGTTCTCCAAAGCTGCAAACCTGTTGGAAATCTCGGACTGATACTGTTTCGTAACCTCCAGCTCATTTAGTCTCCTGAGATTACACTCCTGTGCTGCTTGTATACATACTGCCAATCTTTCCCTAACTTTTGCAACTACCAAGTAGTGATCAGTATCACAGTCAGCTCCCCTGAAACTTCATACATCTAGTATACTCGAATGTTATCTCCTATCTACCAGTATGTGATCAATCTGGTTGTGAGTCTTCCCATTAGGAGGGGTACAGGTGTACTTATGAATGTTTTGGTGCAGGATGGTGCTCTTAACAACTAGATTTTTTGATGCAAAGTTTACTGTTCTGACACCATTATCATTAATATCCTGATATTGACTCTTATTCCCAATTTCCAGCTTGAAAATATTCTCTCTCCCCGCTTTTGCTTGTTAATCTCCTAATAGTATTTTCATATGGTACTTAGGAGCATGATCAAAAACCTGCTCTGTTTCCTCATAAAAACTATCTTTTGAATTATAACTTTTCTCACTTGGTGCGTGCACATTCAGAACAATGATATTACACCAGTGACCTCTCAGAACTATATATGGCACCCTATTGCTAACAAACTCTTCTTTTTTAACTGCTGATACCATTCTGTTTTGTACAAAAAATCGTGTTCCCAATTGAAGATTTTCATTTCCTTTTCCGTAGAAAAAATTATCCCCTGCTCTTACCATGCCCCTCTTTGTCCCACCTAACCTCCTGCACACCCACTAAATATAATTTATATCTTGCTAATTCCCTGGCTGCTGCTGTAAGTGAACCTGTCCAATACTGGCTCCTAACATTCCAAGTACTAAATGCCATGTTCCTTTTTTGTTGCTTCGCGTGTACCAAAGTATAAGTCCAGGTCCGAGGCTTTCTATGTAAACGTTTCATAACAAGATATGTTTTTACAGAGAGGAGTTGTTAGCACCTTACCCAACCCCCAAGCTGGAGGACCATCCCATTCTGGCTGTTCGCGACTGCTTATTCAATGTATTTGCTTCTACTCTCCATATTGGAGGCCGTTCCTCCATCCACAACCTGAGGATACACCATGCCGTGGTGACAGGGACCCACTTATGACAGAAAATTAATGTACATTTATGATAATGTCTCACTGAATTCTTCTTAGAATGAGAATTGTTTCCAACAAAAGTTGTAGAGAAAATCAAAACACCCATTTTACTTTCAGTAATTCATTTTAGTTGGACTGTTTATGAGATAATGTGGAAAAATATTGTAGAGCTGGACAGGCCACAGGTGACAGTATGGCACATGTGTGTTGCATGCTGGATACCTAAGACTACAAACACACACTCAGAATATGTAGTACTTTCCACTGCAACAGTGGTTGAAAAAATGTGCCTCAATGTTGTTTTATATGTACATTGCCTGTCTTTTTAAGATGTAAGTCTTTATGGTGCTGCATATTTGTAATATGATGCTCTGTGTTATGATGCCATGTAGGCTGCTAGGTGGATAACAGAATTTCGGAGGAACATACTGCTTCGTTGTTGAAATGTAAGATGGAGGCAGTATATACTATTTTCTAAGTGTGATACTAAACCCACTTTGTGTGGGTGGGTGTGGGTGCGTGCATGCAACAAAAGCTTGCAAAATGTGAAACCATAGTTAATTTTTTTCAAATAAGAGTCACTGAATTTAAAAAATGGTAAATTTGTTATGATGATTTTTTTCCTCCTCCCTTCAGAGTTTGGAACATCAAGAAATTAATCGTGCTGGGGTTATACAGAGAACATATAAAAATTCTGTATATAAAATCTGGAATAGAGACACTGCAAATGCAAGACCAGTTTATGTGGTCGCTGAAGGTGCCACACCCCTGAAAACATTTAATGAAGTGATACAAATGAATGGTAAAATGTCAAGTGAGTATATAATATTTTATATTATTCATGTATGTAGAATCTGAGATACTGTGGATCAGTATTGCTGTCTTGATGTAATTTGCTCTATTAAAGATTAATCAGTGCAGCTGTCATTCTAGATGTAGAATGAAGGAATAATTCTTATTTCTAGGTGTTTTCAAAGATCACCAGCATGATATCGTGTTGGCATTTTATAAGACTTTACAAGACCTTCTTAGAGAAGACGATGACTGTAGAGATGTTTGTGAAATTATCTACTATGTCGGTAAGCACAAGTAAATTATGACTATATTAGAAAACATTACAGTAAGAGTCATTACTCTGAGACATACCAGAACAACATACCAGTGTTGGCCATATACAGCTGCATGTAAATTTGTGTAATTGAAAAATATAGTAATATATTTCCACTGCATCCTCAGTCAACAAAATGGCTTTCAGAAACCATTCCCTTTTTGTAGTAACCTTCATGTTTTCTTAAATTGTTTTTTGCACATGCTTAGTAAATAACAGTAATAATCAGTAAGCACTGCAGTTCCACTTGGCAGGAGTTCAGGATGGTTAACTCTTGATTTGCTTTCATGTGAGTAGGTTTAAGGTTTTTTTTCTTGTTATGCTCTCTGTTCTGGTGGGATTTATTGGTATATTTACAGTCCATTTCCCGTATCTTAAAACTTCGAAGATATTTAAGGAATGCAGGCAGGGTGGGGTGGGTATTCACCTGGTGATTTTATATAAAGTAGTGATAACTGCCAGTACAAAAAAACTTATCACCTACATCACAGCAATTGTGCCAGGTCCAGGTTTGTTTCTTCACTTGATGAACAAGCACTCTGATCCTCGCTTTCACCTCTTATCACATTCACCATTACCATCACTATCAATGTCAGGATTCAGCTGTACAGTAATGTTGTTTTTGACATCTGGAACAACTCTTGTCTTTTTCCCAATTTCTTTCTCATTGTTTTCAGTGTGTGTACAGTATCTTTGGCAGTTGCCCTTTATTACATGCAGCACTTAGCCTTTAGTAACTTGTAGTAATTTCTGGAGGTTCATATCTATTGTGATGCTTTCATGCACAAGTTTCATAAGTTTTGCCTGTGCAAGCTCTATCGGGTCACACTTGTGGCAGCAGTCAGCTGTGTAACCATGATGAGCTAGCAGTGCATCAGTTTTGTTGATCTTCTTCTTGGGCTTCAGTGGAAGAATTAACTGATACAGGTCTTTTTGCTTGTGGTCACATCACACAATACACCTTTCTTGCAGAGCCATAATATCATGTCTGCTTGTATTGTGTAAGATGACGGTAGTTTGTCAACTTTGAGACAGTGATAGGTGGACAATTACTGACAGGTGGAAAGTTAGAAATAAGTTTCTTGGCCACTGACTTCTCAAAATTTGTTGCATGTATGTGCCCATGGTAGTCTTATGTTACAAGTCCAGCCTTGTGAATGAGTTGTGCATTAGGAAGAAATCCATTTATTCCCCCTACATGCAGCATTGTAAACCTGGTCCCTGAGTTCACATTAGTATGGATGTCATCATTTGGCCAACACTTGCAAAATGTTACATTGCTGTCTGTCCATATCTCATGAGTGTAAAGTACTGAGTGCCCATTATTCTGATACTTCTTTATTTATTTATTTATTTATTTATTTATTTTGTTGGATATCTTGACCTCTAGGCAACAGTGTCTGCTGTCTCTACTAGAATTTTTCTCTTTAACTAGCATTTCTTCCACTTAAATCCTAGACTGTTTACAGCCCTATGCAATGACAACCTTCCCCCAAGAAAAATGTACTTTCTTTTTAATTACTGGCAACAATTTGGGGATAGTTGGGACTTTCTTTTCATACCTACAGAAATTGTGGATTGTGTTTCTGAAACACACTTGTCAAAGTTGTCCACACACACAACCTTCCGATTGCCCTTCTGCCTCTTCTTCCCTGGGGATTTCAGAAGTTGATCTGGATTGGTGGCATTACTCTCCCTGTGTTGTCCTTGAATCCTTAAAATGGTTGATCAAGATTTCCCTGTGTACGTGACTCCGCTTTCCATTGCTTGACTTATCAGTACCAACAGCTGTTTCTGTCTTGTTTCCTCATTGCATGTCTGAGTAACATTTTCTATAATTTCCTTCGCCGTATTGGGAATAGTTTTATGCTGGGGGGGGGGGGGGGAAAACCTTTTTTTTTTTCTGCCACAACCACTTTAAAAAAAAATAAAAAACAACAAAAAAAAAAAAAAATAATAAAAAAAAAAAAACCGGGTGTTTGTGGGTGTGTGTGTG
>Ga0123357_10006830_pt1 | contig 14019 bp, 11 predicted proteins | sample TergutEmb28metaG_FD_89873 | JGI IMG/M metagenome (GOLD analysis project Ga0123357, IMG submission 89873) | Embiratermes neotenicus P4 segment gut microbial communities from Petit-Saut dam, French Guiana - Emb289 P4 | ecosystem: Host-associated > Arthropoda: Insects > Digestive system > Gut ... | reverse complement strand
TTTGTCTTCTAGGTTGCTATCTAAAAATTTAAAGATCAAGATATATAGAACAGTAATTTTGCCTGTTGTTTTGTATGGGTGTGAAACTTGGTCGTTGACACTGCGGGAGGAAAAGAAGCTGAGGGTGTTTGAGAACAGGGTATTGAGGAAAATATTTGGACCTAGGAGGGACGAGGTAATGGGGGAATGGAGGAGATTGCATAATGGGGAGCTAAATGACTTGTACTCCTCACCCAATATTGTGCAGGTGATAAAATCGAGAAGAATGAGATGGGCTGGGCATGTGGAGCGTATGGGTGAGGAGAGGGGGGTGTACAGGGTCTTGGTGGGGAAACCGGAGGGAAGGATACCAGTAGGGAGACCTAGGCGTAGATGGGTGGATAATATTAGGCTGGATCTCCAGGAAGTGGGATGTGTGTATATGGACTGGATTGGGCTGACCCAGGATAGAGACAGGTGGCGGACGCTTGTGAGTGCAGTAATGAACCTTCGGGTTCCGTGAAATGCAGGGAGTTTCTTGACTAGCTGCAGACCAGTTAGCTTCTCAAGAAGGACTCTCCACCATGGAGTAAGTATTAGCAAGTGAGGTGGAGACATGCCTTCATTAAAGTCATGGTCTTTGGGTGTATGACAGTGTATAGGTTGATACCCTGAAGAAGGAGGCAGCAGTTTTCTTTGAAACATTGATACTCAGCGACCAAACTGTGTGCCATTACATCACTGCAGTCTTTAATCTTGGTACTGACAACTGTGAGTATTGATATCTCATGCAATTGTTAATTTACTACTGACTTGAAAATACAAGTCTTTGGGATGTTACACTGTGTCGTAGGGCAAGTAGTTCTCAGCGTTTTTAAGGACAACTTAGGCTGCCTAACCCTGAAGATGTGGACACTACGCATCTTGGAAGGTCAGAAGCTGCTCACCCAGCAACACAGCATAACATCCCAGAAGACTTTGATATGTGACTACACCACTGTGAGAATCCAAAATCTTGTATCAGTGACTTGTTAGTTTCTCTTCTTTTCCAGGCACCAGATCAGTGTAATGGATTTACGGCACTGAGTATCCCTATAATATCTCATCCAGTGCCTCACCCAGTTGTAACTGCTGTATCACAACCCTTGCCTGCTGAAAGGAATGTAAATAATGGGGAAGAAAACATGTGGACAGTGGAGCCAACCAGTGATCATAGTCCTGCAGAGCCAAAAGAACTTTGGTTTGGTCCATCATTTGGACAACCTACACCTACACCACCTGATAGTCAAAGCTGCGGAGACCCAGCTGAGCATCTGAGGCTCTCACACTCAAGTCATAGTATCCAGGATTCAAACAGTGATACTTCAACAATGATCAGTGACAACATTGCGTTGAGATATGCGTAAGTAAAGTGTTTTGGGAGGACACTTCCAAACCCCACTGTAGGAACTCCAGTTCTTGTGTTATACCTATCATTCTCCTCAGAACACTTGGGTCTGCCATATGTATTGGTGTGTCAGGTTTATGTGTTACTTTACATTGATTAACAAATGACAGGATGATACCTAATGGTATCCTTATTCATAATGGTCGGTATGCATAGAGACAGGTGTTGGCACTGATACTGCTCACTTCACGGTCATGCAACATTCTTCTCAAGTGCGACAGTGTAGCAGGCAGTTTGCTTGCAAATGTGTGGTGTCAACTGGAGTGTTGAAATTACACCAAAAAAAAAATGTGTCATCAATCTGATTCTTGAAAATATGAAGCTATTTCGCTGACTGACATCTAATCAACCCCTCTCAGGTTACTAGTTGTGTCCTAAATTTGTGGTTCTGGTCACCAAATAATTTTATCAGACTATTTATGGTCTGCAAGATTCGAGGCTTTCACGGTGATATTGCTGCATATTCCTGTCTTCTGGGATGTAATGCTGTGGTAAGGGTAAAGCAGTCCCGTTACAGGCCTGGAATGGCCCAGAAGGTTCCAGGAAGTTAAGGTTCCCAGATTTCATGACAATGGCACAGGATGGTGGTAAGGTTGTCAGCCTTATGCACCGGCCGCCTTTACCCCCAGGAAAAGCTCCTGGTACTCATTTCTGTTTGAGGCTGAGTCGACCCCAGGGCCATAGTGCAATCGGAAGGATTATGTCAATGAAAAATCCACTGACACCAACTGGGATCGAACCAGCAACCTTCCGATTTGTAGCACAGCACCTTAACCACTGTGCCACCGCAGTCCCCGCTGTAATGCTGTGGTATCTGACCTTTTAAAGGGCCGTATAAAATGGACCACAGTACCTTCATCTTCAGAGTCAGTCCCAGAACGTGAAGGCACCACGATCGTTCGCAGTGTCTGGACGTACACGTCCATTGACACATTGTCACATTCAGAAGACTGGCATCTTAATCTTAATTACTATCCAATAAATTCTGGTTTTTTGACATCTGTGTCCATCCTTCATATTCTCCATTCATTAAGGATGTTTTGTGCTAATTTCTTGGCACCAGAAAAAATGTTATTTATGATACATCTTCATTTAACCTTTACAAAACCTGCAGTCACGTATGTGAGTGCACATTAAAAGTAGGGCCCTAAAATTCATTTCATGTATTTAGGCAACAAGGAAATTTACTCTAATTTTGATAATACTGCATAATCTCTGTTTTATTTTACACAAAATTTCATTTATTTCGTAATTTTGTTGTTGCCAAATAATTTTTCATAAACTGAGTGCTAAAATTTAAATACCAACCCAGTCAGAAAAAATAAATTTCATTTAGAGAAGTGAGCAACCTGTAAGAATGATCAGTAGTCACAGAAGGGGTTAAAACTGGCATTACATGGGTAATTGAAAAAAGGATAACAGTTTCACACGTTTATGGTGCGGTGATCTGCCTCCGGTGATGTGATGTATCAGCTGTCTCTTGATACATATGTACCACCAATAAGTAAGGTTCTTAGAAGCTCAAATCTGTAAACACAAGAAATTGTGTTATTATATTGAAATAAAATATTTCTGTGTACAGTATTTTGGCTACGCGGAGGAACCGTTTCTCTCAGCTATTGAATATACATGGGGTTAGTGATGTTAGGCAGACAGAAATACATACAGCAGAGCCACTAGTGTCTGAGCCAAGTGCCTTTGAGGTTGAGATGGCTGTTGAAAAGCTTAAAAGTCACAAATCACCAGGTATTGATCAAATCCCAGCAGAAATGATCAAAGCAAGGGGTAAGACAGTTCACTGTGATATCTATAAACTTATTATTTCTATTTGGAATAAGGAGGATTTGCTTGAGGAATGGAAGGAGTCATTCACTGTACCTGTTCATAAGAAGGATGATAAAACAGACTGTAATAATTATACAGGCATATTACTTTTGTCAACTACATACAAAATTTTATCCTACATCCAGCTGTCAAGGTTAACTCAATATGCAGAGGAAAGTATTGGGGATTTTCGTGGATTTTGATGAAACTGGTCAACTACTGATCATATATTCTGCATTTGTGAAGTTCTTGAAAAAAAATGGGAATACAATGAAGCAGTGCATCAGCCATTTATAGACTTCAGGGATTCAGTTCAGGATTCAATGATTCAATTAGGAGGGAAGTCTTTCTCATTGAGTTTGGTTTACCCATAAAACTTGTAAGGCTAATAAAAATGTGTCTGAATGAAATCTGTAGCAAAGTCCAGGTAGGCAAACATTTGTGACATGTTTCCTATTAAGAATGGTTTGAAATAAGGAGATGCTGTGTTACAATTGCTTTTCAGCTTTCCTTTAGAGTATGGCATTAGGAGGGTTCAAGTAAACCAGGAAATATTGAAATTAAATGGTACACATCAGCTTTTGGTTTATGCTAATGATATTAATATATTGGGTAGAAGCGTACATACTATAAAGAAAAACACAGAAGCTTTTGTAGTTGCTAGTAAACAGACTGGAATCGAAGTAAATGCTGATAAAACTAAGTACATGGCCATGTCTCAAGATCAGAATGCAGGGGAAAATCACAATAGAAAGACTGATAATAAATCGTTTGAATGGGTAAAAAAGTTCAGATATTTCAAAACAACTATTAATGTATTAAAATTCCAATCAGAAAGAAATTAAGAGCAGATTGAAGTCAGCTAATGCCTGCTATCATTCGGTGCAGAATCTTTTGTCTTCCAGTTTGCTATCTAAAAATGTAAAGATTAAGATATACAGAACTATAATTTTGCCTGTTGCTTTGTATGGCTGTGAAACTTGGTTGCTCACATTGAGGGAGGAACGTGGGCCAAGGGTGTTTGAGAATAGGGTACTGAGAAGAATATTTCGACCTAAGAAGGATGAGGTGACAGAGGAGTGGAGAAAACTACATACTGAAGAGCTTACTGATCTATACTCCTCACCAAATATTACTTGGGTGATCAAATCGAGAAGAATGAGGTGGGTGGGGCATGTAGCATATATGGTGGAAAGGAGAGGTGCATGCATGGTTTTGGTGGGGAAACCGGAGGAAAAGAAGCCACTTGGAAGACCCAGGTATAGATGGGAGGATAATATTAAGTTGGATCTTTCAGGAAGTGGGGTGGGGGAACATGGACTGGATTGATCTGATTCAGGTTGGGGACAGGTGGAGGGTTCTTGCGAATGTGGTGATGAACCTTCAGCTTCCATAATATGTGGGGAATTTCTTGACTAGCTGAGAACTAGTTAGCATCTCAGGAAGGCCTATACTCCATGGAGTAAGTAAGTATAGGGATTTACTGTGCGGTACATAAAATTGCAGCATTGCAGTGCAGTGCTGACTGATGACTGCTGACTGCTGATATAATTATCCCCAATTTCTGAATAAATTGTGTTGTGTTATCAGAGCAACAACCGATTGTTGAGCATCTGCTCATATTACAAAAACACAGTGTGATAACGAAATGAAACACATTTTCAAACTGTGGTTATTGCATTATGGTATTGCAACTGTGCAGAAATATTTTAATGAATAGATCGGTGTCAGAAATTAGAATTAATACAAGTGAAGTGTATAGTAATACTTATATAAAATTTTTAAGTCACAATGGAATTTTTTTGAGGAACACTGGTCAGCACAGTGCATATACCTGATTGTACATTTTTCTTGAGTGGAGACAGGAAACATTTTTACTTACATTCCTCCAGCTTTGGTGGTCTGGCAACTCACTGCTAACCATACTGGAGGATTCACCGTTTGTACCCATTTGTGTAAGTGAAACCTTTGAAGCAATGTCACTTAGTATTTTACAAGTCCGTCAGTCAACAGTATTTTATACTTACTTACTTACTTACTCCATGGTGCAGAATCCTTCTTGTGAAGCTAACTGGTTTGCAGCTAGTCAAGAAACTCCCCACATTTCACGGAACCCGAAGGTTCATTACCGCACTCACAAGCGTCCGCCACGTGTCTTTATCCTGGGCCAGCCCAATCCAGTCCATATACCCACATCCCACCTCCTGGAGATTCATCCTAATATTATCCACCCTTCTACGCCTAGGTCTCCCCAGTGGTCTCCTAACCCATACGTGCCACATGCCCAGCCCATCTCATTCTTCTCGATTTTATCACCTGTACAATATTGGGTGAGGAGTACAAATCATTTAGCTCCTCATTATGCAATCTCCTCCATTCCTCCGTTACCTCACCCCCAGCATTTTACACTAGGGAAGAAAAAATATTTTCTTCACCACATATTTTTTGTTAAGATTACTGTCTTCTGGGTTGTGGTGTTATATACAGAACATACTTTTCATTGTAGAGCATGTGATGTCATTACTGCATAGCAGCTGCAAGTTGGACACACTGCAGTGCTCAGTTCACTGATAAAAAAAGTGTTGTCTGTAGTATTCGATTTAGGTACCAGTGTTTTAGAGGAATCTGATGCTGCCATCTTCAGCATAGAAAATGGAGGTAGCATGTTAGTACCATAGGACACAGTGCCCCATCCCAGAAGACCCATAGTTACAAGACAAACATGAGCACCTCAATTCTGACTTAGGATTTTGTGTTGTTAATTTTAGGACTCAAGATTTGATGAATGAAAGTTTTCATCGTTACTGCAAGGTCTTAAGTGAAGATCGGTCCCTGGATTGGACATTTCTTGAAAGGCAGGATTAGTCCAGCACTCAGGTAATTGACATGCAGTTAAAATGTCTTGTCATGGAAGCTGGGCTGTTCCATGGCTCTGGGAGTCAGTTTCTGTCCTGTCACTTGCTGAGACCCACCTTAGTATCTGGCCAGCCCATGTGGAATTTGTGGTGGATGAAGTGAGAATGATAATCCATTCACACAGGCAGAATTTGGTACAGCATTTTATTAACCCTTCGGTGGCAGTGGAGTTTAAATTACAACTACTGCCCAAGTTGGAGTAATTTAACCCTTTCCCCTCCCTAACGCTCCAAAGCGCTCGGAATTTAAAAGTCCCCTCCCCTCTAAACGCTCTAAAGCATTTCTGGTATAGTACGTAAATTTAAATGTCCCGTGAAAAAACTCGGCTCTTCTGCCCAGGCACTAGCGATTTGAATGGAACGGGGAAAGGGTTAAAATTTAAATTACCCTAAAATGTGCTTTTGAAGGAAAGTTGCACAGAGGGCAGCAGTGTGTAGATTTACTGTACAGTACACAGCGGTGGGCATTGGAGCTTTAGTATGCGTATGAATATGTATTGACTGCCTCTGTGGTCTAGTGGTCAGAGTTTCTGGCTACAGATACAGAGGTCCCGGGTTCAATCCCCGGCGCTACCAGATTTTCTGAGTAGTAGTGAGTCTGGAACGGGGTCCACTCAGCCTCGTGAGGTCAAACTGAGGAGCTACTTGAATAAAAAAGTAGCGGCTCCATGTTCAGAAAACAGAGATTAACGGCCGTGGGGAACCGTTGCGCTAACCACATGACACCCCTCTATCAGCAAAAGTTGGCACTAACTTCGCCTACCGGCGGCGGCCGCTCTGTTGGTATGGTTTGCTCGCGGACTAAAGCCACGGAGTTTAGTTTTAGTTTATGAATATGTATTATTTGCAGAGACTGTAATTGTGTTCCAAAAACGATTATCATTATATTGTCTCATATTTTGTTATAGGTTTTACCTGATGTAGGCACACTTACAAGAAAGTAGAGCAGAAAGCTGTGATTTCCATAAACTTCAGCCCCTTAAAGCACAGTGGTTACTATATGTACAACATGCTTCAACGTTTATAAACCCTGCAGTTTGCCCATACAATTTATTTATCTGTGTCGTGATTCTGACAGTAAACTATCATTGTTTTTCTAATCAGTATTAACTGATGGGACTTAACAGTGGAGTTGAATTGTGTTTTATTTGTAGTAGGAGGTAAGCTTATTAACTGCAGGCTTCAGACAGCTAATTCTTGTTTGGTTGAATAACTCTACTAACTTACAATGTGGATGCTTTTTTCACATTCTGTTTCAGAACTTTTTAGTGCTCCATGTCTCATTAGCTCAGACAAATGAACGGATGTGCGTGATGTGTGATGTCAGCAAGTGACTGAGGAAGGAGAAAGTTGTGTGCCACAGATGGTCATAATCATGTCGCATTCTTAGACGTCAGATGACACTGAACACAAGGACAAGGATCACCATTTGGATCCTGTGTGCAGACTGTGTTGTTTGTGTATCGATGATTGTGATTAGGTTAGCAGCAGTTCTGCATTCACCCTTTGCCATCCCTTTTATTGCCAACCTACTGAATAGGTTAACTAGAAGCACTTAACAGCCATTACTGATGACCAGGCATGTTGCAACAGTAACACACAAAATTTTTACTCAGTTTGGATCCCAGCCAGGCTGCTTATTACCTTTCTTGACATGTGCAGAGACAGTACGTTCAGATAGACCATGATGACCTCCTTCCAAATCTTTATCATCTGTGTATCGTGCAGCAGCCAAAGAATAATTTAACAATACTCAGGGTTTACAGTGATGATAATTATGATATGATGATGTGCAAGATTGGTTGCTGGAGGAGTGTGCTTGTGGTTTCACATGAAGGCTGCACCACTCTAGATGACTGGTATTTATGAAGCCGTCACAGATGATTGAGGTTAGAAAATTGGAAGTACCTGTCCTGCATCTGGCTGGGTGTTTAGCCTGTGACTTTCAGCTCATGAGGTCAACATGGTATCACACGTCTGCTTAAAAATTGATACTTCCAGGCAGGAATACAGTAGAGTCTCAAATTTTTTGAACATTGATGTTGGGATTTTACCTTCCATGGTCACCCATTTTTATACCATTTTTTACAAAATTTTGTGACTGGTTCCAGTATTGGCCAGTGAGCCAACTTTTCTCACTCTTCTGTTATTGTGCAGATCACTCTCAGCTCAGTCACACTGTGTGTTTCAGAAAGTGAGGGTACTGCTTACTTGCTGTATAAATTGAAACTGTCTTTTGAGTAATTTAATTTCATTTAAACTTTCATTCTTTTGTGTGTGTGGTTTTTTTTTTTTAGTACAGATATTTCATAAGTCCCAGGAACCAGATAGGTACTTTATATTGAAAGTGGGTTCTAGTATTCTTGGAAGTTTTATTAGGGCCAGTTAGGTACAAACATCAAAACTATGCTATACTATGAGTTTCTGTCTTTTAAACACAATGTTACTTAAGCACTGTTGTAGATGAGAAGTTTCAAGTGCTCCCAGTTTTCAACAGGGATAGTGTATTTTGGTGTTCAGCTGTCTGGTATTATACTTCCATGGTACATTTTAGGTACCTTCAAGACTGAAAAGTAGTTTTTAGTTGACCTCATTTCCTCCGTCAAGTACTTGAAATGCTGAATTGCAACTTCTGGTAACTAGTCTTAGCACAAGTTAATTTTGGCAGAGACCACGAACTACACATACAGACAACTGGGAGTATTACCGTAAATGTACAGAAACACAACTGCTCTAAAATGAAAAATCTTCATGAGGGGCCTAGGCAATCTTTGATGTTGAAGTAAATGTTTTTGTAGTTTGTTTTGTTGTGTACTGTACTAAAGCCACAGAAAGTAGTACCATGGTGGCTTCCCCCTGTTTGCCTGCCACTGTATACTCCTGCAGTCCTGCTAGCCTTTGTCAACAAACACAAAATGTTTGTCACTTGTGAAGCTTCTCTGTACCAGTATTCTTGTATGTTGGACTTCTAGAGGAGCAGACAGAAAGTGTGCTGAATGCGGAAGCTTAAAAGCAGTATGTAAATGTTGAGGGAAGAGATCAAGCCATAGGTCTTGTTTCCACATTCTGATTATAGTTATGCAAGGAAGTTTTTAAAAATTGGTTAACAAACACTCCAATACCAAGAACTTTATTCTGATCGTGGTGTGTACGTGGCACAAGGGTAGCAGATGGTATATACCAGACCCCCATGTAGGCACCATTAACACTCCAGCATTTGTCTCATTGTGACATGGGAGCTTGTACTGTGACAAAGAAAAGATCACTGCCAAGTGTCTGTAGCCAGGAGGTGAGGGCTTGTCTCATGTAGACATTGAGTGCAAATCACGTGTCAGTCAAATTCTTCTTATGATGTCCAAAGAGATGGAAATCTCTGGACATGACACTGGGATTGTAAGGAAGGTGATCAATGACCTCCTAGCCATAGTGCCGTAACCAGTCATAGATCCAGTTGAGAGAATGGGTCCCAGTGATTTCTCTCTCGTTAGACACCTGAAGAAGCATCTGGATGGCAACAGATGCTGACATGAAGCAAACTGCCACCTCCTAGCTTATGACACCTGACACCAATTTCTTCTAAACTTGGATACAAGCCTTGGTGCCACAGTGACACAACTGCTTAAATGTCAACTGTGGCTACATGAAGGTCTGATTTGTACCATCAGCTACTCATGTACCATGTGAACATCAAAGTCAGAACAAAGTTCTTGGCATCAGAGTGTTGGTTACTTTATTTTTTGAAACTTATTTTTTATGTAAGGTTACCACTTGTCCCTCATAGAAATATCACAGATTTTTGTATTTGTAAATTCAGGAATTCGTGGTACCATGTGTCCAAGTTCAACCTTTAACTTAACAAACAACAGACAGTATATATTGTAGGTTATACAATGCCAAGGGCAGTTGGACTGGTAGTACAAGTTGATATCAGTCCTTTGTATATTTTATATGATTGGCTCCATATCGAACACCTATGAGGCTTATTCAGAAAGTAAGTACCGTTTCGCTGTAAAAAAAAAATCAAGTAAGGTTTCATGTAAAATTTTATTTTTATCAGATTCTACATTCTTCAAACTATTTTTCCACGTATTCGCTGCCATTATTGAGGCACTTATCATAGCAGGGCACAAGTTTTTGTATACCCTCCTCATAGAATGCAGCCACTAGCCGCTTTCCAATAACCCAAATGACTACTGACAATGTCATAGAGTAGAGTCCTTGAAATCTGAGGAATATGCAGGGACAGATCAGAAATTGTGAAACGTCTGTTGTCACACACACTTTCGTTGACCTTACGCACCAGATCATCATTCACCAAAGATGGGTGGACGCCCACTTCGCGCCTCATCATGCACGATCTCTCGTCCTTCATTGAACATCCGAACCCATTTCCTAACCATGCCATCACTCATTGCATTGTCACCATACACTTGACAGATCTGGTGATGAATCCCATTTGGTAGCACATTCTTAGCATTCAAAAAACAAATTACAGGCCGTATTTCACAGTCGGCGGCCCCTTCAGTTGTCTTAAACATGTTTAATGCACAGGAACAAACATAAACATAACACGAATTTCACGAAATGGCGTCTGTGGCTTCTCAGTTGATAGAGGAAGTCACTGCACATGCGCAAAGTGACAATCTCAAGGATGCGCGGGAGATACGCGCAGACGGTACTTACTTTCCGAATAACCCACATATAAAATGGATATTACTCAATAAAATTTTGTAAATGGTGATGAAGACTGTAGAGTGTAATAAAATATTGTAGCCTTTGTCAGGCTTGTGAGGACTTTTTCATCCTTATATGCACAAATTCAACAAAAATGCTGTAATTATTTGCTTTTATATGTTCTTGTTGGACAGGTACTTAAAAGGATTAAAATTTTGCTTGTACCATATCAGTGATAGCCCTGATGTGTGCAGTAAAGTTGTTGGCCAGTATCTTGGTGCTGCACGGTAGTGCCTTCTTATACTGTGTTACTGTGTATCTTCTATGTGGTTTTAATGTTTTAATTTCTGATTTTTATGCCTTGTGTATTAATTTTATCTTTGTTACTTTTGTACTTTACATATTTTAATATACAGTTAAGAGGGTTGTTATTATGAAATGATGTTAGCTGTTTTCAGTGAAATCACTGTATTAATACATTCACTGCCAGATTTGTGGATCTCGTATTGGCTGAGTGAAACTTCTGGCACATTGCTGTCTTGTCACCATGTCTGCACTGGCTCTGGAGTGTATCCCGCCCCCTATTCCAGTCAGTACCAAACAGTTAAAGCAGCTTACCATTCACCTCTGTCTAATGTGAAGGTTAAGAATGCATGTAGCTGTACTTCTTTTTCTCCCATAAATATTAATTATGTTGTGCCCAGCTAAGTACAGTCACAACCAATCCTTTTCATGTACATGTGTAGGCTGTACTTGATATTCAGTTTTCTTATTCATTTCTCATTTTCACAAAACTTTCATAATGTTGGTATCTCATTTCACTGGTGAAGTTAATTATTTGCCAAATGCCCTTATCTTGTAAGAATATGGTTCATTTGCTATAATTCTGTGTGTGTGTCTCACCAGTTTCACATAACCGGTATCAATGTATTGCTGCTAACCACCTGACGCCCTTGCATTTTAATTATATGCCATTAACAGGTGTGTGTATTGTAGCACCACTAACCATTGTGAAGTACAGTATAACTAAACGTATCCATATAAATTGGGATGGAAAGCCATCCAGGTATGCAGAATAACCGGATAATTGTATTTTTCTATGAAAATAGGCTACACTGGCAGTTTGAAGTGGAAAAAAATTTCAACAAATGGCTATTGTAGGCTACATATTTATGTACATTACCAATAAAACATTAGTACATAATTCATCATATGTGTTTGAGGAGGGGGTGAAATTTAAACCATAAAAAAGATGTAGTGCAATTACAGTAAGAAAATGTTTACCTGAAGGGCTAAACCAATCCAGATAACCAGCTTCCGGATAAGTGGAGTTCTACTGTAGTTCACTTTAAGTATGTGTCTGTGTTGTCCATAGTTTAAATGTTAGTTGGATTTCTGGCCATCCTGACTGATTGGTCTTGCCAGAATGGTCCATTGATACATCTCTGCTGCCTCTACTGCTGGAATGTTGCACTTGACCGTTCAGTTCACTGCCACATTCCACGACACTGACTCACTCAGCAGACTAGCAGGGTAGATATTTTTGTTCAGAATTTTGTGTATATTTGTTGTTATACTCATTTTATACCTCCTCTTCACCTTACACTTTTTGAACAGGTTTGAAAATTCTAACATTCAAAGAACATTTGACACAGATGTATTCGGCATTTATATGAGTAAGAAATAGAAATCTGAAGAAACTAGAAGCATTGCATTAAGGACTGGTGCACCAGCAAATACAAGTGTATTCATATCCATGCAGCCTGGCTACAGAAAAAACAATGGTTTCGGTACACATGTCGGGTGACACCTAGATAGGGCACAGTTCTATGTTGAACATCATATTTGAACAGAACTTGTGAGGTGAATAGCCTTCTGTTTTTCAGTTCAGGAGGCAAGTAAAAAATATAAATGAAATTTTATCAGTTACATTGCACTGTTCAATTAGTGTGTGCCAGCACTGCAGCTGGCTGATTCATTGTTTAATATTAATACCATTCCCCCTTAGAATACAGCTGCTGCCAGCCACATAATATCAAAGGATTTAAAATCCTTTACACGTGGACCATAAAGGTTAATACATTACAAATCTTTCATTAACAAAAGTTTGATATTTTTCAAGATATGCACCACACAAAAACTTAGGCCCATACACGAAGAGGGACAAAAGTGACTCCATTGAAGCAGGATAACATAAGTCATTGTAATGACTGCGCGACAGGTTGAACGATCAGGCGTTCAAATCCCAGCAAGGAAAGATATTTTTCTCTTCTCCAAATCATCCTGCCCGCCTCTGCAGCCCACCTAACCTCCTATCCAGTGTGTAACAGGCTCTTCCTCTGGATGTAAACAGCTGGTATGTTGGGTTGACCACTCACCTCCATCTAGTGCTGAGGTTAAACTTGAGCAGAGCTATGCCTCCTTACTCCCACTTCTAGTTCACTATGTAATAGTGTTACCGATGGTAGGAAATTAAAAGATACATCTATTGCAATTGAAACCATATCATGACGGTTGCTCGTTCAAGGTGGGGTGAAAACTACTGGGTGACCAAAATTGTACTGAGGATGGCTCAGCATTTCCCAGCGAGCTTTGCAGGAAGTTGTGAGCCTGCCATGTCATGTGCAGTTGGGCATCGTCATGGATGAGAACCACACTATTGCTGTGAAGACCTGGACACACAGCTCACACTGTAACTCCTCATACTTCCAAGTGTGTCCAGTTTGTCAAGTGGGTTTTTTGAAATCCCAGTGAATTATGAACTCGTGTTATGATACTGACAGAGAAAGCCACAGTACTCGGGGAAAAGGAAAAACCTGTGTCATTGCTTTTTGTCCACTATACATCCTGTTTAGACAGGATGGGTTCCAACCCTCACATCCATAGTGAGAAGCCAGGGACTAACCACTGAACATTGGCATGGCGTCATAAAATAACAATTCTAGACTAAAAATCCTGTAGTTTGTATTATCCTGATATTAAAACATTTATGGCTATTGCATATTTTATGTCCATGTTAAAGTGTGCAAATAAAACTAAGTACCTGGTCATGTCTCAAGATCAGAATGCAGGATGAATTCACAGTGTGAGGATTGATAATAGTACCTTCGAGAGGGTGGAAGAGTTTAAATATTTGGGAACAACTTTAACAAATCAAAATTCTATTGCGGAAGAAATTAA
>Ga0123357_10006828_pt1 | contig 14021 bp, 14 predicted proteins | sample TergutEmb28metaG_FD_89873 | JGI IMG/M metagenome (GOLD analysis project Ga0123357, IMG submission 89873) | Embiratermes neotenicus P4 segment gut microbial communities from Petit-Saut dam, French Guiana - Emb289 P4 | ecosystem: Host-associated > Arthropoda: Insects > Digestive system > Gut ... | reverse complement strand
TTAATCTATGTGGAAGCAACACGCAAAATATTACTTTAAAACTTAAAAAATTTTTAGGAATATGGGGCTGCCACGCTCGACCTTCGGCCTCGCTCGCAATGACAGGATGGAATGTAAGATACTAGGACAAGGAGGCCTGTTGCCAATGGTCTGGCGACGGCTACCAAATGGTAATCCGCCCCGCGCTATTTACGCGTCGGGGCGGGTTTTTTAATATGAAGAGGACATTGTCAAGTGGCAATACAAAGCCAGACCCCAGATGATAATTTGGGATCTGGCTTTGCTCTATCTTTACCTGGTTGTCCTTTGATGGGCGTGTCTTGATCCGACGCTCGTTTTGGCATTCTAATATCCGCGAGTTCACGCTGGCCGGTGTGGATTGAGGTAGCCTGCTGCCCACTATGTTGGCACTAGCGTTATCGTACTTCGTTGCTACGGCTGAGGGTTTCATCTACATTTCATAGAGTCTGTGGACGGGCATATTGCAGAGTCGCAACGCCTAAAAAAACAACTGGAGTAACCCTCAACGACCTATCGAGTAAAAGACATAAGAACCAGGGTCAGAAGCTATAAACAGATAGCTAATAGTTTTGGCTATAGCGTTCCTTCGACCATGCAGCCAACAGCCCAAATCCAACAAGCAAGTTCTCGGGCAATAGCGCAGTTGGCCACAACAGGTTTTTTGCCTCGTTCGTGCAAATAGGCACATCTGCTGATGAGTCGTTTATTTGATTTGTTGGTATGGTTTCGCAATCTAGCAGAGACTTTCTGGTCAAAATCAAGGTTCTTTGACTTGGGCGAAGCATTAATAAAGTGCCAAGCTGCTTCAACAAGAAGCTTTCTGCCATGAGCATTACCTGCTTTGGTAATTCCTCCCTTACCTATAGTTTCCCCACTGGAATGTTCTGAGGGAACAAGTCCGAGCCAAGCGGCAAAAGAGCTTGCACTTTCAAAACGTGAAAATACCTGGACTTCTGCAACAAGCGCAAAGGCTGTAACAGTTTCTATGCCTTTGATGCACCTTATGGCATCAACCCGCTCTTTCCAGCGCTGCTCTTTAGCGTGTGTCGCTATCAGTTTTTCCAATTTAGTTTTTGCAATTTCGAGCTGCTTTACCTGTTCAATATAGTAGAAAAGTGTTTCTTGGGCGGCAGACTCTGAAAACTGTTGAGCATAGATCCATTTCCAGTGGGCATGTGTCCAATTGGTGATTCGTTGTCCGCGCGCATTTTTCTCATCAAAAAGGCGCCCATGGCGCAATAAAAACTTAGTGAGGCGCTGTTTGGCTGCCACAAGATCATCGCGAGCGTCTGCTAGAGCTCGTGTAATGTCTCGTGCCGCCTCGCAGCCTTCATCAGGGACCATCACTGCAACAACGTTATGGGTAGCAAGCAGGCGCGCCAAAAACTCAGCATCGCGCTTGTCGGTTTTCCTGTGCTTATCGGCAGAGGGCTTTTGCATCTTTGAAATTGCACCTACCACGCAATCAACACCCAGGCTTTTAAGAGACCTTGCTAAATGAAAGCCAGTTACTCCTGTCTCATAAACAGCTTTAGGTGATTCAAAAGTAAGTATCCACTCAGCAACCTCTGTGGGGCTGTAGCCAAAACTTTTTATCACCATCTCTCCGGTATAAGGATTAAAGGCTGCGCCTTTAATTGAGCGAGCATGCACATCCAGGCCGATTGAAGTAACATAGGTATCCATAAGAGGCTCCTTCCATAAATGTGGTAATCCGCGACCACGGTTTTATAGTTAGAATCATTGTAGCGGCCTAACCCACGACTGTTATGTGAGGGAGCCTCTTAACAATGTCCTCTTCATAGTGTCTTTACAACCTCCTGGCATCAGAAACAGTTCTCGATGACATGAGCTGACCAACCGCCACCGTCCCTCTCGGCGCCAGGGAGCGCGACTGTGCCCTTCATCTCCTGTTGGAACTGCGCACGAACCTCCTCGATACTGCCGGGGCTCTTCAGCACGCGCGTATCATCGTAGAACGTGACGCTGTGCTTCTGCAGGCGGTCACCGTCATATTCGAAGTAAGCGGAGAAGAACGGAGCGTCCTGCTGTATCCAGTCCCAGAACAGGCGATCGCCCTCCCAGCGCTCCAAGTCGGCGACCTTGTCCGTGTCGATCCAGGCAAGTGTGCCTTCGTTGCACTCGCCTACTTCACCAGAGAACGCGGAAGCCGTAAAGATGAAGATATAGAGCGGCTCGCTTGAGCCATCGAGCGTGACAAAGGTCATGACGCCGTGAAGCTTAAACGCGGTCAGCGTCACGCCCGTTTCTTCTTTAACCTCCCGAAGCAAGCACTGCTCCGGCGACTCGCCTGGCTCGAATTTGCCCCCGACGCCCAGCCACTTGCCCTCGTTGATGTCATGTTCTTTCTTGTTACGGTAGAGCATCAAGATCTTACCCTCTTGCTGGATATAGCATTCGGTGCACAGGATCATGTGCCGTCTCCTCTCGCTGTTCCTCCGCCTTACCGCCGTGCGCGTGTATGCGCCAAAGATTATTTTAGCAGGCGCCCCGCTTGATGCCCCCCTCCTCTTTTCCCCCTAAGTTGCCGTTTTGCGCTGCTATGTTGCCTCAAATGCGCAGTAGGACTCTCTATAATGAAAGGAGCATCCCGGCAACTACCGCACGACAGGAGGTGAGCAGCGCTTGAAGATCGAGATACATGAAGGTTCGCCGCAACTTGAAGTCATTATCAACTGCCCGCGCAACACCGACGAGGTCGGCCGGATGGCGGCGCTTCTGCAAAGCCTTGACAGCGATAAGCTCCTCGGCGTCAAAGACGGCTTGACCACGCTGATCAACCCTACCGACGTCCTCTATTTCGACACCGTCGATAAGCGCTACTTCATCTACACCGAGCGCGCGGTCTTCGAGACCCACTTAAAGCTCTATGAAATTGAGGAGCGCCTGGGCAGCGCTGGCTTCTTCAGAAGCTCGAAAGCGCAGATCATAAACATTGCCCACATCGCCTCGCTCTGCCCCGATTTTGCGGGGCGCCTTGAAGTCGTCATGAGCAACGGCGAGCACATGGTCGTCTCAAGGCAGTACGCGAAGGCGCTCAAAGAAAGGTTAGGCCTGAAATGAAACACTTCCTAAACACCGTCATGGCCGCAAAAACGCTTGCGGCGATGATCTTTTCCGGGTTGATCTGCGCCTACGTCGCGGCGGGCTACCTCTATGCCTGGCTTATACACAAAGGTCCGTTTAACTTCACGATCCCCTTCATCTTTGTGCTGGAGGGAGTCGGACTCTCGCTCGTCATCGCGCTGCTCTACAACCTGCTCTTTGGCGAGGACAGCGCCAGCCGGAGGCGGTTCTTCCCGCGCCTGGTCATCTTTGCAGTCGTGCTGGCAGCCGCGCTCGTCGCTTGCCTGCTTGTGTTCTTCCCCTTCCACACGGACTGGGCAAAGCTCTGGCTGATCGTCGCCGGCTGCGTCGTGGCGGTGATCGTCGTCCTCTCCGTCGCAGCTGAGCTCTACCTGCGCGCGACCGGCAAACGCTACACCGAGCTCCTCAAGCGCTACCAGGCTGAGAGCCACAAGTAAACCTAAGCCCCCTGCGGCACATGGTGACAAAAAGGACCAGGTCCTTTCTGCCACCGTTCCCTTTTGTCATCTGACGCCTAATAAAGTATTGCGCCTCGAAAATCCTGCAACTTTCGACCCAATAAAACATTGCTTTTTGCAGGAACAGGCCATCCTGTCTCCCAATAAAACATTGCTTTTCTGTGAGCGCTAATCAGCCTTTAAGCTTTGCCTCGATCTCTTCAATTGATGGAAGTACAGACTGGAAGTTTTCCGGAAATAGCTTGGTCAACTCATAGGCTGAGATGCCAATAGGCTGGCTACTGCTCTCCAGAGACCATTCGGCCATAACATTATTTTTCGTCTTGCAGATCAAAAGCCCGATGGTCGGATTGTCGGCATCGGTTTTCATAGTGTGGTTCACTGCCGCAACATAGAGCCCCAGTTGCCCCATGAAGGCTGCGTCAAAATCAACTGCCTTTAGCTCTACGACTACGTAGCAATGCAGGTTGACCTGGTAGAACAGGAGGTCTATGAACAGCTCTTGATCGCCAACAGTCACCGGTACCTGTCGCCCCAGAAACGCGAATCCTTGCCCCAGCTCTACCAGAAGCTTTGAGGCGTTGTCGATTAAGGCGTCTTCCAGTTCTCGTTCAACGTACTTATCGCGCAAAGCGACAAAATCAAAATTGTAGGGATCTTTGAGCAGCTCGCTCGCCAACTCGCCCTGCGACGGAGGCAGTGACCGTGCGAAGTTATTAGGAGCATGACCTTGTCTTGAATAGAGATCAGACTTCAGATTCACGATGAGCGTTGATCTGCTCCAACCTTCTTCTACGATCTTGGTGAGATAGAATATCGCTTCTTCGACACTTTTGCAGTGAGTCATTATCTCTATATGATGCCCCCATGGTGCAGAAAGTAACAGAGTGGCAAAGTCAGCGTTTATATCTACTAATACCGATGATTCTTCTTGCTCTTCTGGCACACTGAAGTCAATTAGTGCAACAGGCTGTTGCACTAATTGGTCGGCAGCCTGGCGCACTACAGATTTCTGCACCAGGTTGGCGCCATTTTTTGCATAAAACAGGAAAAAGCGTTTCATATAAAAGAGATTACGCCTTGAAAACCCTTGCGCGTCGGGGAACTCACTGCGTAAGTCCCTGCTCAGTTGCTCGATAACGCTGTTGCCCCACTTGCTTTCAGTCTGCTTGTTCACGATGTCGGCGCCGATACTCCAGTACAGCTCAAGCATTGATGCGTTAACCCGCACAGCAGCTTTGAGCTGGCTGCTCCTGATGCGATCTTTCAGTTCTTTGACCCAAGATTTGTATTCGTTGTCGCTGAAAAACATGCCTGATGCGGATTGCTCCATAGCGCACCATCTCCTTCATAACGTGGTGCGGCTCTTGGAATAGTTGCCAGCTACCCTTAGGTCATCCGACCCCCCTGGCAAGTCGCGTTCTGTATATGCCCCTTATTATAGCGAAAGACGGTCGGTCGTCACAGCAAGACGACCAGCTTAGAACCGCTTTTTGGTTCACGCAAGTTTAACCGCATTTACTTCGATTTGTTTGTACCATTCAACCTTCTTCAGCGCGGCGACCAGCTCATGGTCGTCTTTACCTCTTTGGCGCTCCCAAAATCCAGACGCATGCTGATCTTTCCCGTCGTAAAAGCGCTCATATCGATATTTCCCTCGTAAGTCCCGGAAACATCGAAGGTCTTGACTGTCGAGCCCTGGGCAAGCGTCAAGGTCACCGTACCGTCGCTGTTGGTATTTTTTACCTGGAGGGCAGCCATCTGATCGGCGCTGAAGTTGACCGTTTTTGAGAAGTACCCGTTGATGCTACTTGCAGATATCGACCAATGGTCCGGCAAGAACGCTGACGATACGTTCACTCCTGAATACGAAGAGGTCATGCAGCCAGACAGAAGAGTGGTCAATATAATGAGAACACCCACCATAACAAAGAATCGCTTTTTCATACCCTTGCCTCCGTTTACGTGATCGACCGTTACCTTGTCCATTTTTGTTCCCTCCGGAAGTTAATCGAACCAACGAAAAGATTATAGGAGGCTTCTGACCGCCTGTGCGGTTTTCTGCCTGAAGGTTCAATTTTCGCTTGAAAGTGCGTTGGGATTGGTTTCTTTATACCCGCACAACATCACCGTCGCTTTAAACCAATGGTTCTCGTAAGAAGTGCTGACAGCGCCTGCGTACTTTTCCGCCACAGAACGGATACTCAGCATCCCGATCGCATGGCGGTCCTTATCCTCCTTGCGCGTCGCAAAGTTCCCGTTCTCTATTACGGGCTCAAACTGGTACCCATTTTCCACCACAAGGATCAACAGATTCCCTTGACGCCGTATCAGCAACCGTACCCGGCGCAAATCCTCTGCTTCCGCTTGCCGCGCAGCCTCAAGAGCGTTATCCAGCAAGTTACCCAGCAGCGAGCAGAGGTCCAGCTTGCTCACCAGTAAGTCCTCGTAAAATGCCCCCTCCGCCAGAAACGCTACGTCTATCTGGTCGGCCTCCCAGGCTTTCTGGTTGATGAGGGCGTTCGCGCTTTCATTTTCAACCTGGACCAGCAACGAATCGCGGAGCTGCCCCTCGTACTCCGCAATGTCCTGCAACGCGGACCAGTCGCCTTTTTCTTCGGCCAACGCGCGCCACTGCGCAAGACTGTGCTTCAGGTCGTGGCTCAAGACTTTGATCCGCTCATCAGAGGCCTGCTTACGCACTACGTAGCGCTCAATCAGGTCATTTTGGAGCGCCAGCATGTTGGTCTCGGCGGCTTTCGAGAAGTATCGACAGATGAAATAGAAAACAAAGTAGAGCAGCAACCAGACAATCAGAAAACTCAGCGAACCGATCGCGACAGAGAGAGAAAGCTGCTGCGCGTTCTGGACCCAAGCGCTCAAGTTGCTTAAAACGCCCAACCCGGCAACAACAACGGCAAAGCCAATCATCATACCCATCCAATACCTGGGCGGCATGAAACGCTTTCCTTCAGTACTGAGCCGTGTGATCACCAGCACCAGTACGACATATATCGCTATGACCAACAAAAGGGCCAGCAGCAGTACTTGCCAATAAGGCCCCCGTATGATGTGTACCTCAAAAAAAGTCGAAGTGGCCCGTATGTGAGGTAACACCTTGATCGCCCCGTTGAGCGCAAGCCCACCAAGCAAGCCGGAGAACAGGTAAACAGCGCAATTCACCATGCCGAAAAAGGCCCGCTCCATGCGCCTGCCACCCATGAACAACACCGGGTAGAGGACCATAAGCGCGAGGAGCGCTCCCTCCGTCGCAATCCCGATCAATGCAGGGGTATTAAGCGAGATCAATTCAAGCGCGGCGCCAAGCACGCTGAAGGCCAGCATGATCAGCACAAGGCGGCCTCCCCGCCACTTAACGCTGAGCCCGACTGTCTTGTAATAGAAAAATGTCTGAATACTCGCGATCAGCGCCATGGCCAACACTTCGACCAGCACGAGCATGATAGTCAGTCCGTCCATCGCTCAGATCCGCTCTTCTAAGAAACGCATATATTTCTCCATTGACGCTTTTCTGACTTCACGCTTGACGCCCAGCGGAACCGTCAAGCCACCCGTCAGGATAAAGGATCCGTCCTGGATGCCCTCCACATGATTAAAATTCAGCAGATAATTGCGCATGATCGGCATGAACGCGGGCGGCTGGAGCTGCTTTGCGTATTCTGCCAAGGGCCTGACCAGCAACTCGTATTCGGAGTAGACCGTTTTCAAGCTGACGCGTCGCGTCTTCTTCAATTGGAGAAAAACAATATCTTCTTTCTTAAGCGTCAGGTCCTCAAAAACGCCCAGAGTTCTGCTCTTAAAAGTAACCTCTTCCTCGCCCGCCCGTAAAACTCCCAGCTTTTTCAGAATGCTGGGGATCGCCTCACCGATCTCGGCCTCAAGGTTATTTTTGAAGATATAACGAAACGCCCCATAGAAGTAGCCCTCACGGGATTGATGCTCCTTATACGTTGTGAACACCAAAATGAAGGCTGCGCGCAGGTCGCGCAGCCGTTGCGCCACTTGAAAACCACGGATGCCGGGCATCTCAACGTCGAGAAAGATGATATCGAAGATCTGTTTTTCCTTTTCCACCTTTTCAATGAGGCTTTCCCCGTCAGAAAAGGTAGCGATCTTTATGTGCTGACCCGCTGCGGTAAATGAACTGACTATCAGGTGTGAAAAGCGCTCAAGGAAGTCAAGATCGTCGTCACACAGGGCAATCCTCAGCATAGCTCCCCCTCCGGTATTGATAGATAGATTCTTCTGCTTTTCGTCTATTGCGATCGCGTCACCGCAACTCAATAGGATTGGAATATAGCATACTCGCGGCGCACTATTCTAACAAGCCAGGAGCTGCGCCCAACAGAGATATTCCTGCGGAGTTTGTTAGAACGGCGCTGAAGGTCGAGTAATATTGTCTATTATGAGTACTGAACTTCTGGCCCCTGCGGGCGGCGAAGAACAACTGGAGTGCGCCTTGCGTTACGGCGCGGACGCGGTCTATGTGGGCGGTAGTCGCTTTGGCCTGCGGCAAAAGGCGCAGAACTTCGATGACCGTGCGCTTCAGCAGGCCGTGGCGCGGGTACACGCGGCGGACAAGCGCATCTACGTCACGCTCAACGCCGTCATGCACGACGAGGACATCGAGCCCCTGAGGACTTATGCCGCGACGCTTGAAGCGGCAGGCGTCGACGCCGCGATCGTCAGCGACCCGGCGGCGCTGATGATCGTGCGCAAGGTCGCGCCCAGCTTAAGGCTCCATATCAGCACCCAGGCCTCCGTCGCGAACGCGCAGTCCGCCCGCTTTTGGTACGAGCAGGGAGCCTCTCGCATCGTCCTTGCGCGCGAGCTTTCGCTTGCTGAGATCACAGCAATCCGCGCCAAAACTCCCCCGGAACTTGAGCTGGAGGTTTTTGTCCACGGCGCAATGTGCATGGCTTATTCTGGGCGCTGCCTGATCAGCAATTATCTGACGGGGCGTGACGCTAATCGCGGCAATTGCACGCAGCCCTGTCGCTGGGGTTATTCCGTCGTTGAAGAAACGCGCCCCGGACAGGTATTTCCTCTTGAAGAAGACGAGCGCGGGACCTACCTCTTCAACTCGCGCGACCTCATGATGCTCGAACACCTCCCTGAACTTCTCGACACAGGTGTCACGAGCCTTAAGATCGAAGGCCGCATGAAGAACGCGCTCTACGTAGCCACCGTGGTCAAAGCCTATCGCCAGGTTCTCGACGGAGCCGAGCCTGCGGATTTTCTGGCGGAGCTGGAAACGATCAGCCACCGCCCCTACTCGACCGGCTTTTTCTTTGGAGCGGCCCAGCAGAGTGTAGACGAAGCTCAGTACTTGAAAACCCGCGAGCTCGTCGGCGTAGTACGGGAGCGCACCGTACAGAAAGACGGACGCTGCCGCGCGACCTTCGCGCTGCGCAACCGAGTGCAGACAGGCGAGGAGCTTGAGGTGCTGAGCCCCGAAGCTGACATTCGTCGGTTCCCCGTCGGCACGCTCTTCGACGAGTACGGCGCCCCTGTCCAAGTAGCCAACGTCGCGACCCGCAGCTACCAGATAGAAGTCCCCTTCGAGCTTGCTCCCTACGACCTCCTGCGCAAAAAGCTCAACGCGTAAGGCGGAGGCACAAAGCCTGTCTTGTAGACGGCTTCTTCCCTCTGCCCCCAATGGGCACATCACTTGCTGACTATTGATCGAAGCGTTAACCTCTTTGCATGGTATACCCGCGGGTATAAGGGCAGGTTTCGATGCACTTGCCGCAAATAGTGATGCCGTCGCCGCCAAAGCCCTGCTTGGCGCGCGCTCGCGCCACCTCGCGACAGGCGACCGCGTCGACCAACTCATCGCGCTCAACGCCCACGTTCCACAGCTTGCCACGGATCGCTTTCGCAGGGCAATCAGTCCTGCAAGCCCAGCACCACTTGCCACACCGTGACTCATCGATGGGCTCCGTCGTCTGGAGCGGAGCGTCCGTCAGGATCGAGGACAGCCGAACCGCCGAACCATACTGCTCCGTGATCAGCAGCGCGCTTTTACCGATCCAACCCATCCCGGCGCGCGTCGCGACCGTCTTATGCGGCAGGGTCGTGCAGTTCTCCTGCTCGCCAGTCCCCACGCGCTCACGCGTCTGCGCTACGGCCGCATAGCCGCGACCGCGCAGCAGCTCAGCCCCGTAGGTCACGAGCGCGTCAAGCCGCTCGTTGAGCAGGTCATACCAGTCGTTATACTCCTGAGTTGGCAGCTCCGCAATGCCACAGATGACCTCTGGAGGGTAGGTAACCAGCACGCTGATCCCCACCGGCAGGCCCTCGCGCACCTCAGCGGGCAGCCCGCGCAGGTCACCAAAACCCACGCGCACCGCACCGCGCGCCAGAAGCTCAGCTTCGATCAGGCGGTTCAAGTCTTGCATCTCGCGCTCCCTCATCCTGGGCAAACACAACTTATCGGCACCACCGTGTTATTGTACGCCAGATAAGCCCAAATCCCTCCCGCGCTACCGCTATAATGAAGGGAGCAAGAAAATAACTGCCCACCCCCTCTTCCTCACAGAAGGCGAGATATGATGAATACCTCCATGCCACTCACTCAGCTCATCCGCTATCTGCCGGTGCTGATTCCGCTCGCGCTTATCGAGCTGGGGCTCATGATCGCCGCGCTCATCCATATTCTTACCCACCCTCAGTACCGCTTTGGCAACCGGGTGATCTGGATCATCGTGGTCATCTGCGTCAATATCATCGGCCCGATCCTGTACTTCATCTTAGGGCGCAGTGACGAGGGGACCGACAACGACGAGGACGACGAAGGTCCTGCGAACAGCGAGGGTCGGCCCCGCGCATGAGTGAGAGCGACGGCAGCAACAACAACAGCAGCAGCAGCATCCTGGAACTTGCGGGCCTGTCCAAGCGCTTTGGCGCCACCCGTGTGATCGACGACATTTCGCTGACCGTGCCACGGGGCTCGGTCTTTGGCTTTATCGGCGTCAACGGCGCGGGTAAGACCACTACGATGAAGATGGTGCTCGGCCTCCTGCGCCCCGACGCGGGACAGATCACGATCTGCGGCGAGCGGGTGCGCTTTGGGCAAACCCCGACCAATCGCCATGTCGGCTACCTGCCCGATGTCCCGGAATTCTATCCCTGGATGCGCCCAAAAGAGTACCTGCGCTTTTGCGGCCAGATCGTCGGCCTGCCCGAGGCGACCATCCGCTCCCGTACAGGCGAGCTGTTGGAGATGGTCGGTCTGCGTAAGGTCAACCGCAAGATCGGTGGCCTGTCACGCGGCATGAAGCAGCGCCTGGGCGTGGCGCAGGCCCTTATCAACGAGCCCCAGCTGCTCATCTGCGACGAGCCCACCTCGGCCCTTGACCCGATCGGACGCAAGGAGGTTCTCGACATCCTGCGCCAGATCAGCGCCACGACGACGGTCGTCTTTTCCACGCATATCTTGTCTGATGTTGAGCGGATCTGTGATCGCGCGGCCGTACTGAATGACGGCAAGATCGCCCTTGAAGGCACGTTGGCCGAGCTTAAGGCGCAGCACAAGACCGACGCCATCCGCATCGAGTTTGCCAACGCCGCAGACTGCGCGCGCTTCTGCGAGGCCGCCGGCGCAGAGCTGCTCGAGAACGCCCAGCGCAGCGCGACAGAGTTGACCCTGCACGTCGCAGACGTCGCCTCCGCCCAGCGCAGCGCTCTGCGCCTCCTGGAAAGCGCCGATATCCTGCCCGTCTGCTTCGAGCTGGTCGAGCCCGGCATCGAGAACCTCTTCCTGGAGGCTGTACAATGAGAGCCTTCGTCGTCTTCTGTAAAAAGGAGTTCCTGGAAAGCTGGCGCACCTACCGCGCGGTCATCCTGGCCGCCGTATTTGTCGTGTTCGGCCTCATGAGCCCGCTGACCGCCAAGCTCCTGCCCGACTTGCTTAACGGCACAGACATGGGCGGCGGCATCATTCTCCACATGCCCGCGCCGACCGCGCTGGATTCCTGGACGCAGTTCTTCAAGAATATCGGGCAGATGGGCATGCTCGTGCTGGTGATCGTATTTTGTGGCATCATGGCCTACGAGTTCAGTCGCGGCACGCTGGTCAACATCCTCTGCAAAGGCGTCAGGCGCTCGGTGGTCGTGCTGGCAAAGCTCGCGACTGCCGCCGTGATCTGGACGCTTGCCTACCTGCTGGCGCTGGGAGTCACTTATGGCTACACGGTTTACTTCTGGGGAAGCAAGCCGCTGCCCCACGCTCTGTTGGCCTTCGCCGCGCCCTGGGCATTCGGCCTGTTGCTCATCGCACTTATGATCTTAGGCGGCATCTGCTTTAAGACCTTCTACGGCAGTCTGCTTCTAACGGGAGGCAGCTTGATCATCATGGGGCTTATCAACCTTATCCCCAAAGCGGCGAAATACAACCCGCTCTCGCTTGACGCCGGCACGCTGAGTCTGCTCACCCGCCAGAAGGTCCCGGCCGACTTTATCCCGGCGCTTATCATCTGCGCCGCGCTCATCGCCGCCCTGACCGCCACCTCGGTAGCGCTCTTCAACAAAAGCCAGCTCTAATAACCCACAGCCATGTGACAAAAAGGACCTGGTCCTTTTTGTCACCAAAGGTAAAGACAGCGATACTACTGTCCAGCTTCTACCTGGCCGCGCATGTGCGCCGCCGCCTGCTTGAAGTTCTCGATACATTCCGGGCGCAGCAAAGCGATCATCTTCGGCACGATCTCGCCCATATACTCAGGCGTAAACGTCCCGTCGTCCTGGTGCGCAAAGCTCTCGGTCATGAGCGCCTCAAGCTCGCCCTCTTTACCTTCCTGTACGCTTTTAAGCGCAAAATCATGAAACATCTTCTGTCCTGGATTCATTCCTGATCTCCCCAATCGTCACACACGTCAACAAAACGCACTCAAGCTTTTGCCTCGAATATTATAGAGCTACCAAAAGATGATGCAGAAAAGTACATCCTGTCTCCAAGTAACCGACTCTCCCCTGTTTGAGGACGCGATAGTAGGCGTCAATTACCTACGCGCAGCATCCGGCAAAAGACACCCGTCTCTCTTCTTGTCGCCCCTTAGTTCTCCTCATCCAGTTGCACAAAAAGCTCGGAGCCCTTCGTCCCAAGGTAGCGATACAGGGCGACAATCGCCACCGCAAAGACGACCATCACCACCGGGGCATACACGTAAATGTTGACCGTCGTCAGCCTACCAACTCCCCAGTAGGCAAAGAGCGCCGCCACCACGACAAGCATCATCGTAAGCATCGTTAAAAGCACGCTCGCGCTGTTCTTGACCACCTGCATGTCGTTCGTGAAATCGAAGCGGTGAAAATGCAGATTGTAGACCAGGCCCGTAAGCCCGCTCAACACAATAAAGAGTAAGCTTGCCAACAACACGATCACAAAGTCACCGGCGCTCAACTTCAAGGTGAACATCGCGATCACCGAGTCGATGATGACCAGCGGCGCCAGCGCACACACATGGACCAGCAGCTTTGCCATCAGCACATCGCGCGGGCTGACCGGGCCGGATTTGACGATCCAGAGATTCTTACCTTCAAGCGAGATCGACGGTGCGGTCGTATTCGTGATCGACAAAATGATCAGGAACAAGATCAGCGCGATCTGGACCGGCCCGACACCCGCGCTCTTCATCATGTCGAGCAGCACCGTCATATTCTTGCCCATGTGGCCCAGCATGATCGAAAAAACCGTCAGTAGTATCAGCCCCACACAGGAATTCAGGATATACATCGGCGAGGCAAAGAACCGCGCGAACTCCTTTTTCACGAGTGCCCCCAGATGCGACGACGCGCCGTAGGTGATCTTGCCGTGCGCAGGCTTTTTAACCGCGACCACGCGGGAGCGCAGCGATACGTAAAACGCAGACAGCACCCAGCACAGGACCGCAAAGGGCAGGATGTTCCACGCAAGCGCGATCAGCATGTCGACAATGCTCCCATGATAGAGCGCAGAGACCGCGTACCCGATGGGCGGATACCAGTGCTTCAGCGAGCCCATCACCGACTGCGTCAGCGCGGCAACAGAGCCCGGCGTAGCGACATTGGCCAGATTGCGCGCGGCAACATTGACGCCCACGACGATACCTGCCACCAGTATGATCGTCAGCAGGATATTAAGGTAGCTCTTCAGCTGTGATCCACTGGTCAGGGCGCTGACCGCATACGAAATGAGCGCGATCACGCAAAGGGGGATGAGCGGCATGATCAGTACGCAGAGCACCGCAAAAAGATAGAACACCACGCCCGGATGTACATACCAGGCATACACGCCCGTAAACGGGAGCGCAAAGATCAGCGAAACGATCCAGTTCTCGACCACGAGCCCGGAGATCTTGGCAAGCAGCACCTGCGTCTTCGGGATCGGGTAGGCGAAGAGCTGCTCGGTATCCGCGCTCTCAAAGAGCACCG
>Ga0123357_10006827_pt1 | contig 14023 bp, 9 predicted proteins | sample TergutEmb28metaG_FD_89873 | JGI IMG/M metagenome (GOLD analysis project Ga0123357, IMG submission 89873) | Embiratermes neotenicus P4 segment gut microbial communities from Petit-Saut dam, French Guiana - Emb289 P4 | ecosystem: Host-associated > Arthropoda: Insects > Digestive system > Gut ... | reverse complement strand
TTTTGTTGCTTTTTGATGGAGGTGTAGGTACCTGACGAGAAGGACCCTTTAGTACGAGAGGAACAGGGGTTCGTCGCCTCTAGTTTATCAGTTGTCTGACAAGGCATGCTGAGTAGCCACGCGGTAGTGAATAAGAGCTGAAGGCATCTAAGCTCGAAGCCACCTTGAAAAAGAGGTACCATAAGGACGCTCATAAATGATGAGTTTGATAGAAGCCGGATGTAAGTATCGAGGTTCGCCGAGATATTCAGTCCTGGCTCACTAAAGTTCATAACGTCGCTGGATGTGGTCTAGCAGTCAAACGGGTTGCGTATGAAAAATTCTCATCCTCAAAAATATTTTTTTTATTCTGATTATCCAGATTTGTAAAATTTACTCTATGCGTAGTAATGGGTCTCAAAAATACGAAAAACGAAGTTTATACGTCATTTGTTATATCTGGGAATAAGCAATGTTAAATATCATTATTAAATCAGTTTTTCATGGGTGTCCATCAAGTGAATCCGGGAGCGTCGTCCGATTCGAATATTTATCTCGTTATCGGAAGCAGAACGGCACTGATCGACACAGGGACCGGCAATTCCAGCAGGAAGGACATAGAAAAGATAAAGGACCTTCTGAAAGGAAGAGGTCTCGACATAGTGATACTCACGCATTTTCATGCCGATCACATAGGGGGTCTGCAAGATATGCTCAATGAGTTCGGTTCTGAAGCGTTCGCGGGCGCAGGCGATGCGCCTTACATAAAGAGCGGAGACCCGGCATTCACTTTTTCAGATATGTACGGCAGAGAGCTCGGGCCTATCGAAGTGACAGAACTGATGGAAGGGGACACGATCGATCTCGGAGAGCACAGGTTGCGTGTGATAAACACACCAGGACACACATGCGGAGGGATATGCATGTATGATGAGATGACCCACGCTTTATTTTCCGGCGATACGGTGTTTGCCCGCGGCATAGGAAGGACAGATTTCCCTACAGGCTCGGCAAAAGAGCTCTTTAATTCTTTGAAAAAATTGAGCGATATCGATATTAAAACGCTGTATCCTGGACATATGAATACAGTATCTGACGGTAATGCGGCTATAAAGTATAGCCTTGTATTGATGGGAGGGATGATATGAAGATAGCTAAGTGTGAGTGTACGAATGTATTCGATAAAAAATACGAAAGCGTGATACAAGAGGCCGCGGCTGAGATCGCAGCAGGAAACCTCATTGTATACCCAACCGAAACAGTATATGGCATCGGCGCAGACATATTCAACGAAGTTGCCGTAAAGAACCTCTATCTCGCGAAACACAGGCCGTTCGACATGGCATTGTCCGTAGCTGTAAGCGACAAGAAGATGATGGAGAGCATTGCTGTTATGGACGACAACGCCGACAAACTGGTCAAAGCATTCCTCCCCGGACCGCTCACAATAATAATAGAAAAGAAACCGGATGTTCCGGACCTCGTGACCTCTTTGTCAAAGAAAGTAGGTATCAGGATACCAGATCATCCTGTCGCGATGGAGATCGTGAAGAAGACCGGACCGATAGTCGCCACATCCGCGAACCTCCATTCTCACCCTGATGCGACCGACATAAATTCCGCGGTCAAGGACCTCGGTTCGTCGGTAAGCATGTACATAGACTCAGGAGTCAGCAAGCTGAAGAGGCCGTCCACTATCGTATGGATAATGAACGGAGAAGTAGAGATATTAAGGCAGGGCGCAATTACGATCAAACAAATAGAAGATGTTCTCAAATGTTGACAAGCGAAGAACTTTCCAAACTGCGGAAAGCGGGAGAGGTCGCCGCCGCGGCGAGAAGCAAAGGCATGGACATGGTCAGAGCAGGCGTAAAGCTCTATGACGTCGCACAGGAGGTCGAAGGCTACATCAGATCAAAAGGATGCGGCCTGGCATTCCCATGCAACATAAGCATCAACGAGGTCGCGGCCCACTACACTCCGTGTGTCAACGACACGAAAGTGTTTCAGACCGGGGACGTGGTCAAGGTGGACTGCGGTGCCGAAGTGGATGGATTAGTGGGCGATACTGCGGGAACTGTGGAAGTGGGCACGAAAAAATACCGCAGCCTTGTGGAAACATCAAAACGCGCGAGAGACAATGTGGCAGAATTCGTCGGGGCCGGGATACCGATCGGTGAGATCGGGAGGGTAGTGGAAACAACCATGGCTCAGGATGGTTTCAAACCCATCAAGAACCTGTGCGGACATGAGATAAAACCATATAATCTGCACGCGGGTGTTTCTATTCCGAACTACTATGACGGGGACACAAAAAAGCTTGTTCTGGGAATGGTGGTGGCCATCGAACCGTTTGCGACCAACGGAGGGGGAGCCGTTACGGACGGCCAGCCAGGCAACATCGTGAGGATACTCAGAGAAAGGAAACTTGAGGACCCGAAGGCACAGGAATTCTTTGAGTATGCGAAGAAGGAATTCAAGTCCTTTCCCTTCTGTGCAAGGAGCTGCGATTTCCCGGATGCTGAGAAACACGTGAAGAACCTCGTGAGGCACGGAGTGCTTTCAAGCTATGCTCAAATGGTAGAGGTGAGGAAGGGGATAGTATCTCAGCATGAGCACACCTTCTACATCGCAGGCGAAAGAGCAGAGGTCACAACCCTCCCGTAAAGGTTTATCTATCATTTGTTATTACTCAATCAATCAAGCCGAAGTTGCCAAGCCTGGTCAAAGGCGATGGACTCAAGATCCATTCCCGTAGGGGTTCACCGGTTCGAATCCGGTCTTCGGCACTAATTCAATATAGCCAGCGTTCTTTTTCTTACCCTCGTTTTCAGATGGATCGACATTCCAAGTTCTTTTCGCCTTCGTTATTGCATCAGAATTCTTACGCCGAGCGTAATAAATTTCAGTTTTTGATCTACGTTCCCTTTATAATAACCTTTAATAAGGAAGACATAATCCCAACCATAACGTAAACTCAGGACCCGTCATCGACGAACACTGAGAGCGCGTCCGTAAGGACAGGCGCTTGAGCACATCCCTTCGGGGAACATTTACGGAGGAATCAATATGGCGAAACCAAAGAAGGATGCGCCGAAAGCTGAAGACGAGAACTTCAACTTCATTGTCCGTATCGCAAACAGCGATATAGATGGTCAGAAGAGGACGGTCATAGGACTTCAGAGCATCAAAGGCGTAGGAAAAAGAGTATCACAGATTGTTGTGAAGAAAGCGAAAGTCGAACCAACGGCGAAGATAGGAACACTTTCGGATGAGAAGGTCAAAGAGCTTGAGAATCTCGTCCTGACATATTTTGAGTATGCGCCGCCGTGGGCTGTCAACAGGCAGATGGATTATGAGACCGGTGCGGACATGCACCTTATCGGCAATGAGCTCGATATCATCCAGAAAGACGACATAAACAGAATGAAGATGATACGCTGCTACCGCGGCATAAGGCATGAGACCAAACACAAGGTCAGAGGTCAGAGGACCCGTTCCAACGGAAGGAAGGGACTTACGATCGGTGTCCAGAGGAAGACAACCTGAGGTGGTATGAATGGGAGATCCAAAATTTTCACGCAGGTCATATGACACGCCGTCCCACCCCTGGCAGGGCGAGAGGATAAAGGCTGAGGTAGAGATCGTCCGCGAGTTCGGTCTTAAGAACAAAACAGAGGTCTGGAAAGCGCAGACCATTTTGAGGAACTTCAGGAAACAGTCCAGAGAACTTCAGGCCCGTCTGAGGGGCGGGGACGCGCAGGCCAGGATTGAGACCGACGCGCTTATCAAGAAATGTTCGCGCATGGGTCTGCTGCCGGTCACCGGCGCTGACCTGAACGATGTTCTTCTTCTTACAGACCACGAGATCCTTTCGAGAAGGCTTCAGACGGTCGTTTTCGAAAAAGGATTGTCGACCACAATAAAACAGGCAAGACAGATGATAACCCACGGCCACATATTCATTAACGGCCACAGGGTCACAGTTCCGGGATACATCGTCAGCAGAGAAGAAGAGGCGTCCGTAATGTACAACGATGCTTCCCCCTTCACAGATGAGATGCACCCGATGAGGATATCTTCAGAGCAGGCTGCGGCAAACGCTGAAGTGAAGGCCGAAGCAAAAGCAAAAGCCGAAATGGAAGCGGCCGCGAAGGCAAAAGAAGATGCGAAGGAAGCAGGAATAACACTTGAGGACGGTGAGGTCTGATGACGGCGAAATGGGGAGTAGCAAACATATTTGCAAGTTACAACAATGTAATGATCACACTCACTGACATAACCGGAGCCGAGACGCTCGGCAAGGTCACAGGCGGAATGGTCGTTAAACAGGCAAAGGACGAATCTTCACCTTACGCCGCACAGAAGGCTGCGGAGAAGATCGCCGAGATCGCCAGAGAAAAAGAGATAGTCGGTATACACGTAAGGGTGCGTGCACCCGGCGGAAACAAATCAACATCACCGGGACCCGGTGCTCAGGCGGCCATACGCGCTCTCGCTAGGGCCGGACTGAAGATCGGACGCATCGAAGATGTCACACCGATCCCGCATGATGGAACCAAGAAGAAAGGCGGTCGCAGAGGGCGCAGGGTCTGAGGAGGCACTCCCATGGAGATAGAGATACTCGAAATGGAGGAGATGAAAGGCAGATTCATACTGAAGAATTCCTCTCCCGCCATGGCGAATGCGCTCAGAAGGACAATGCTTACAGACATCCCAAAAATGGCCATCGATAAAGTGGAGTTCCACCTCGGGCCGATAATGGTTGATGACAAAGAGTATGAGAGCGTAACCCCTCTGTTCGATGAGATCGTGGCTCACAGACTCGGAATGGTACCCGTACCCACCGATCATGAGTTGTTCACATACCAGAAGGACTGCGTCTGCGGAGGGGAAGGATGTCCCAGCTGTACGATAATGTACAGTCTCAACAAGATCGGTCCGTGCACTGTTCTCTCCGGAGATATGATGCCTTTGGGAAATCAGACCCTTGCAGTCAAGGATCAGTTCATCCCGATAGCTGAGCTAACCGGCGGACAGGCTGTGCTGATATACGCGACAGCGGTGATGGGGACGGCCAGACAGCATGCGAAATGGCAGGCTGCCTTTGGTGTAGGATACAAGTATCTTCCTAAGGTGACCATCGATGAGAAAAAGGCCGGCGATCCCAACACGCTAAAGTGCATGAAAGTATGCTCCAGAGGTGTGTTCGAGGTCAAGAACGGCAAGCTGAAGGTAAAAGATTCGCTGGACTGCGCTATGTGCAGAGAATGCGAGGTCGTATCAAGGGGAGCGGTCACCGTTGACGCGGATGACGCCAACTTCTACTTCAAATACGAGACCGACGGCTCCCTGACTGCGAAGCAGGTCCTCGATAAAGCGATGGAGATCCTTTCTCAGCAGTCCAAAGACGCCTTTGCCCACATCGGCGAAGAGATCTGATCTTTCTGGGCGCAAGCCCATTTTATTCTTTTAATAGAAATCAGAGAGTTTGCACTTTTTGACCTTGTCGTTATTGAATACAGAGTTCATGCTCATCTCAAGGATCATTATCCTTTCTTTGGTGTATTCATCAAGATCATATTTGATGCTGATCTCTTTTGAAACTTCCAAGTACTTCTTCACACTGGCTTCGTGAACGGTGAGGGTCAGCGGGTTTTCGCACTCGCATATGCCGGACAAGGGCATTCTTCTGTATTTGTTTCCGCATTTTGTGCATCTGACCGTCTGCGTGCTGAAACTCCTGAGGTTACCTGCCATATCCGGCAGGAAGTGTTTGTTGATGACCTTTGTAGCGACATCCTTCTCATCGACCGCACGTATCTTTTTTCCTAAGTACAGTTGGGCATCCATCTTGTCGGTCATTGTCTCTAAAGTTGTGTATGCAGAGTTCCTCGGGCCCTCCGAGATATCGCGCGTGTCATGCGTGAAGCCCAGCCCCTCATATTGCTTCACGGTCCCGATGCGCCCTCCGATCAGGTCCATCATCTTCTCCACTTCTTTTGGATCGCGCATGTCCATCGCGGCCTTGTAAAATTCGAGAGGATAGTGTCTGAGGCAATCGATATTATGGGCTTCTTTATCGATCTCGTTCGGGTCAAGCCTCGTGGTAAGAACGAGAGGGGCATCCATGAGCCCTCCTCTTCTGTCTGGAAGATACAATCTTGAGAAATTCAGCAGTCCGTCCAGAGCCAGTATCACGCAGTCTTCGTCGCCGTCGCAGTTCCTTCTCTTTGCGGCGTGGAAGAACGGATGGCCGTAGCATCCTCTGGTATCAGTGTATCCGATTATGCGGCATAATATGCAACCGGACGTATGCGGCGCCAGCCCGAACGTCAGATGCCCTATGAGCTCGGACCTGTCGCTGACATTGTAGTATCTTTTCTGGCTGTACAGTTTCTCCAACTCATCATCCAAGTATCTAGATACTTTTACAAGGAAATCTCCGCAATCCTTTGACGGGATTATATCCTGGACCTTCAGCTCGCATATCTGATCTTCGCTTGTAAGCGGTGCATCGTTCCAATCATGTACATACCCCAACTCATGCGCTTTCTGCACGCTGAGGCCGATCTCTCTCGGCCTGAAGTGAGTGAGAGGTATGTCGGTCATATCATATCTTATCGTTCCGTCTTTGTAGATAGAAACACCATTCTTTGATCTAAGTACCCCTTTCTCAAGTATCTCTGGTGTTTTTGTCCTTGATATCAGACCTTCAACGCATTTGAGCTCATCCGGAGCGGCCTCGTCAAGGCTCACAAGAGCACTGTGGTATTCATCTGAAACGTTGATGTTCAATGTTGACGGCCCATTGCTCCCGAAGGTCTTCTTTGCAGTTGACGCAAGGGTGTGCTCCCCGCAGTTCCTGCACCATGTTCGGAACGTCACGTCTCCGCACTTCGGGCACATTCTCTTCCCGACCTCAATGCTGAGCGTAGGTTCCGCACTTGGACCCTGACCGACGATCCTGGACTTGGATGCTTTAATTGCAGAGTCAATGTCTCTCCCATACTGCTGCTCGTCCTTCCCAGCCGCTCTTCCTACCGGGAACAGAGAGTGTACCTTTGGCGACATCTCTCTTTCTTTTGCTTTTTCCGGACGAGCCATTCTTGTCCCTATCCGCGTCATAGCTTTCGCGCGGATCTCGAACCCTGCCGCTGCACTGACCGCAGACAGAGTATCATTCCCTTTCAATTCTCTCAGAGGCGATATCTTGCCATCCTTAACACCGAGGCCAAGACCGTCAATCAGAGGCATGGAATACAGTTCGTCAACGATGATGCTGCTTCCGGATAAGTGATGTGTCGCGCACAGGTCTTCCAGAGTTCTCTTCGCTGAGGGTTCGTTCGTAATCGTCAGGCTCTTTTCAAATCTTCCTTCTGAGATGATCTTTGATCTCAGATCATTAAGGCTCTCCAGGGAGACATCATACCAGAACATGTTGTATTTCGGGTGCATCGGGATGCTGAATTGCGAACACATCTCTTTTGCACGATCATAAGTGGGATCTTCCCAATCGGAGGGAAGTTCAGTTTTGGAAAGCATCTCTTCTCTGTGCCATTCCAGCGGGTATCCGCATGGCACCAGGACATGGTTGTTCTCGCTGAACTCGCCGAACGGGATAAGTATCTCTCCATTATCGACGATCTCCACGATATCCTTATGGACAGCAATGATCTCTTCCTTTGTCTGGCAATGTACAAGGCTGCCGTTGCTGAGCAGTAAGAATGGTCCGTCAAGCACGTCGCATGGGGTGGCAACGCAGGCTTTGCCCGGTCTTTCTATCTTTATCTGGGTGCCCAGCGCTATGAACTCATCCATCGCATACATGCTTGCCGGGTTGAACGCCAGTGCGGCAAGCCCGGCCGTCCTTGCTCTGCCGTATCTTAATCTGAATCCGCCGATCGCGCACGGGTGTCCGAAGATAGGCCTCCCGGCAACAAGGTCTTTGAGATACGTTTTTGACGGCTGAACTGCTTTTTGAACATCTTTGTTCTCATCTTTGGCCTCGTGGGCCACAAGGTATTCTCCGATGAAATCCCAGCCCTTGATGTTCAGTTTATCCACATGTTTCTTAAGTTTTGAGGCCTTTTGGCACATTCCCTCCGCTATAACGAGACCTGCACCGCCTCTTACGCGGTTCGTCTCGATTCTGGGCAGATCTCTGTATCCTGATATCTCGGCGGTCTCCGTCCCTTCTCCGTCAATGCATATGGGGCAGTTCCTGACGATCATATCTATTTCCTGCGGGGTCGGTGAGAATTGGAGGTGCTGACATTGTTTATAAAGAGGTATCTCCTCGTCGAATCTGGCTATCTCTTCTTTGGTCGGAACGTATTTACCGATGTCAAGGGCCTGGCGCACCATATCCGCTATGAGAACGCTCATCGCCTGACCGGTACCTCCCGCTGCGCGGATGGGTCCTGCGAAGATAAGGTCGATGTAAGTTGAGCCGTCGGCATTTGTTTTGATCTTCGTGTCTGCGATCCCCTCGAGAGGCGCCACGAGTATTCCTTCGGTCAGAACGGCGAGACCTACCCTTACTGCTCTGTCAACGATCTTCTCCAGGCTTTCTCCAGGCTTTTTTGCGATCTCCCCTGCGATCATCAGCGCCACGATCTCACGGTTCTTGTGCTGCTCCGTAAGTCTGCGGATATCGTTCGCAACACCGTCCACATTGTAATCTTTCAGGAGCTTCTCCACTCTTGAAGCGAGGTCCTCCGCTTGGGGTATCTCAACAAACATCTCGGGATCCTTACCGAGCTTCCTTGCGGCCTCTGCGACCCTGTAGCACTCATCATTCTTTTTAGAAAGTGATCTGAAATATTCTTTCATTTCAGCGCTGGTCGCGACTTCAGCCATATCAGACCTCATCTGAGTTGACCGCTTTCTCTCTGAAGACGGCTCTTACCGGAACAAGTATCTTCTCTACCAACTTGTCCATGCCGTCGCCTGTCTCCACCGAGAAACTAATGTTCGCCTCGTCTCTTTTGAGAACATCGCTCTTGCTCTCGGCGACCAATATCGGAACGCTTGAGAAACTGGTCTTTACTGTTTCAAGAAGGGCATTTTGCTTCTTCATATCGTAACCACAGGTCTCGGAGGGGTCAAGGATGAAGATCATCACGTCCGTAAGATATCTGAGGGCGAGGACCGCCTGTTTCTCGATATCGTTCCTGTCCTCGAATTCGCGGTCCAGGAGACCAGGGGTATCTATTATCTGGAATACTCTCCAGTCGTCCTTGACGTGCCCTATTATTATCCCCTTTGTCGTGAAAGGATATGGTGCGATCTGAGGGGTCGCAGTGCTCATTTTAGCCACTAAGCTGCTTTTTCCTACATTCGGGAAACCAGCCACGACCACCGTAGGTACAGTTGGATCTACCGCAGGGAGCTTCCTGAACTTGTTCTTGGCGTCCTGAAGGAAGAGAAGGTCCTCATCTATTCTTTTTATGTAAGACGACATCCTTCCGTAGAAGCTGTTCTTGAAGCCTTCTATCGTCGCCGGTTCTTTTGTTCCCCTTATGTCTCTAAGAGAATCGTTCTTAAGTTTCTCTATTCTGTTGGATGCCCAATTCAGAGCGCCGAGCGCTTTCTTGTATCTGTCAATGCCGATGACGAGATCGACCAACTCCGGAAGGAAATCCTCTCTTTTTTCCATTCTCGGGAATTTATCGACGTATCCGTTGAGCGTGGTTGTTACAATATCGGCGGAAGCGGTCACTTTGGCCAGTGCTGTCTTCTTCTTCCCATCTAACGCGTCCGTCCCTTTCTTTGTGATCTTGGATGCTCTTCTGAACGACTTGTCCATAAGCTCATCCGCAGAAAGGACGGTCGGTACCCTGAAACTCGCTCCGGCCATGGGAGGGTGATATGTATCACTTATAATTAAACATGGAGGCCATCAAAAATAATGAAGCATTTTTGCATTCAGGCATTAAGAAGTTCGAACCGTGAATTTACGCTCACCTCAAAAACAACTATTTAAATAGTTTGTGACCAAATAAAGATTTGGAGATGCGTGTGGCAGGCTGAGTCTGCCCTCGCATTCCTTTATTTTCTCCAGATGTTTTCTTTCTTTCCAATTCTCTTGAGTTTCTGCCCCATAGCAAGCGACGCCTATGGAACATATTCTCCAATTCCGCCATGGATCGCATGAGAACATCACACCGAAGTGAAGGTGGCCCTCAATAGCCAGAGGTCAGACTCAAGAGCAAGGTTGGCTTTCTGCGAGAGAGGTATCAGCGCCGCGGGGCAATTCATGATGACAACTCCTGCAGTGACCTTCCACTTTCCCACACCGGAACCTATCAGCCTGCAAAGAGCTGACATATTGCAGTCAATGTGAATTCCGAGTTTGACCTTCGGAAATGCATCGATGCCTTTCAGGAATTTAGGAGAGTTTATTCCAACGTAAACATCCACGCCTAGGTACAGGTTGTCAGTCAGCACTTCTATCGGTTTGATGTTGTACGGGTTCTCTATGTTCAGAAGGATCGATTCTATTTGCCCGATGAGGCACTTCAGTCCGTCCTCGATAAATCCGGAATCGATGAACAATGACACGCGGAATCCGCCACACGCCGTAGAGGTCGCATCCGTTATGTCGATCGAAACGAATATCGCGGCTTCCACAAGACAGCCGGCGATCATCTCGATCCCAGTATCTACTGCGTCCACGATCGCGACCTTGAAGAACTCTCCCAGATCGCCAGTACTCTTCAGGGATTTCATCTTTCCCATGGTCTTAACGGCAGAATTCTTCAGCACGTTGAATATCTGCGCTTTGATCATCGCTTCGCCAAATACCCCACCGCAGTTGGTGGTGCCGGGAGTACCTTCTGCGAATGTCCAGTCCAACGCGGCATCGGCCACCCTCTGCCAAGTGCGGCTGTCGTTCGAAGAGTCTTTCTTGGCCGGGGTCTTGTCGACCTCAGTCCCGTCAGGAGAGTTCAGGATGACACATTCTCCGGCGGAAAGGAGCGACGAACCCGTATTGTTGAGGAACGATCCTGGAAGGAATATCACCTCTCTCTGTCCGGGCGATAGTGTCAGATTTGTGATCGTATAGACCTTTGTCTTTGGATTGGAGCCGGCATGAATGGTGTAACCCTCAAGGTCGACCTTTGACTTCGTTGCGTTGAGCAGTTCTACCCATTCATTCCCCCTGTCGTCTCCCGGAGGGTTAAGTTCGAATTCGTTGATCAGGATACCGGCTTTAAATGGGACGCGGTATTTCAGATCTATTCCCGCATCTATTGAAGCTTTCAAACCCGGTATGGGTAAAGGTATGTTCGAAAGCAGTACGCCCAATCCTGGCACATCAGAGAGTGTGAAATCACTGTGCTGATACTGTACAAGGTCCGGAAGTATGACATCGAACCTCACGCCTTTGACATACCCATCGATCGTGAGCAGGTGCGTGGTGGACTTCATTATCGGGTCGATATCAGCAGAGACGCTCCAGTTGTTGCCTTCAATGCTTGCGTTACCAGTGAACATAAGTTCTTTGCTTGAGCCGGAACCTTTCTGTTTGATGGTAATAGAGCCCGAGACCTTTATGTTATGAACGACGCAGCTCATGGTGACCGTCAGCAGGGTCTTCGTGTTGCTTGCAAGTGTGGCCAGCTTAGTAGTGAATGTGACCGTGAACCCCATGAATGAGAACCCCACGGTCTGTTTCGATGCATCTATGCCGACGATCCACTGTACGGCGTCGACCGCTTTTTCCAGAACCGCATTGAATATCTTATCGAGTTTATCTTCAATGAACCTTTCAAGAGCCTCAAGAGGTCCGATCAATTTCTCATACAGCTTCTGGACGATGGATGCTACATACTTCGACAGTTCGATCAGTGCCGAGTTCAATATCGAAAGGGCGTCCATGATCATAGACATGATCTTTCGCAGAGGCTCCAATATGGGCGAAAGCAGCTTGATCAGGACGTTCCAGACATCGGTCAGAAGCGTATTGCTTGCCTTATAGCCCTTAACGCCCGCAAGCTCCCATCCGCTCTCAACTATTATGTTCAGATCCATGTTTATGTCCGCGGTGCTTCTGAAGACAGAATCGGAGATATTCATTGACGATTCAAGCGTACCGGAACTTTTTGCCGTGTATTCGAGGCGGTCTTCGATATGGACGGAGAATGCGGTGGCGTATGATGCGCCCGTGTTCTCATTGAATCCGACATAGTGCACGCAATCCGAGAGATTCTCATTAGGTCCTCCCACACGTATCTTGGGTGCAGACACGGTAGAAACAGATATCTTTTCGATCGAGATGTTGCCGTCGGACCCGGTCAGCCTGAAACTGTCCGTACCCGGCAGTTCGATGATCCCGCTGTATGTATTGATGTTGGTGTTCTCGATCGCTTCCGAACATAGCGTCCTGATCCTTTCTGGCACATCGGTCACGATATCAACAGCGAGTACCCCCGCTTTGAATATCCCCGTGCATATATCCTTGAAAGCACCAGCCTTTCCGGCCGGGACCTCAGCTAGTGCCATCAGGCCGTTAAGGCAGACATCTACGGCGTCCTCGTATTCGGCGATTGCTTTTTTGACCCCAATATCGCTTAGCACTATGTCTGTTACTCTGGCAATGTCGCTGTCGTCATATACGACCCCTTCGTTTCCAAGATATGATGTTACGGCCGATACGATGGAAGACCGGACACTATCTTTGAAAGAATCCGTACCGTATATTTTGTCGCGGTCCTTTGAAATAACGCCGTATATCGCCGAGTAGAATGGATCGTACATGCTCTGATCCTTTATCGCGCTGGTCATTATCCTGTCGACTTTGGAATTCCCTTCTTTGAGAGATATGTCAACGGCCCTGTAGACAGATGTCATAAAGTCCTCTTTGTCATCTGGGTCAATGGGTATCTTTATGGTCCCGAGTGCTTTTGAGGTCCCGATGCTCACCGCAGCGGTATTGATCACGCTGCGTATCCAGTCCTTTATCTCGTTCGTGTCCGCTCTGTAATTGCTTTTGAACTTTGATATTCCGTTCCATGACATAAGGTCCACAGAAGGATAATCAGGGCAGACCGTCATCGACGGTATCGTTATGCTTTTGCCGCCGACCGTAACATCTATTCCGGAGAATTTTATCGAAGCTTTCTTTCCGCTGAAAAGGTGTCTGTACATATTGGAGTCCGACCCGCTGTCAGCCATAACGCGTTCGATGTAAGGCGCGGCGGAGAATTCGTTCTTTCCGGAGAAGAACCCCTTAAGAGCGTCCCAGGCATTCTTAAGCGTATCAAGTATGAGGTCGACTGCGTCAAGGAAGATGTTGCCGTAAAGATAGTCGAACCATTTCAGAACCAGATCATCCATTATGGATATCAGTGCCTGAGAATACACCGCCGAAAGGTCTATCTCGATGCAGCCGCCCTCAGCAATGAGCCAATCAGCCAGATCGATCCGTTCCATATTTGCGTCAAGGTCTTCCGATGCGCATCGGAAGACAAGCAGGGTGAGGACCTTCATTGAGCTGTCGTACGCCGCCTTGACATCATCTGCGGTTATTATCGACGTGGTACTCATATTGCCGTACTCAGCGAGCGCACCGTATCCGTTCAATACTCGATATTGAGCAAGGGCCGTGAGCTGATGGGTCATCATCTGCGACAGTGCGGAACCGTCGTCGGAGACCATCACTTTGAACAGCGATCCCCGTTCCGCAACGAGCGGCAGGGCGCATGTTCCATCGGTTGCGATCTCCGTTGTTCTCAACACGGTACCGGAATCTGAAATAAAGTTGGCTGTGTAGTATCCGGTCGCTTCCAGATACGAGGGGATGAAACCATCTGTGAAGTCATCATAGGATGTCATCCTGAGAGATTCAGCTTCAAGATCGAATCCGTAATCTCTGATGGAGACGGTCACGCCCTTATCTGAACGGGGGAAATTAGAACTCATCCACTTATCAGACCGCTCTTTGAACAGTACGCCCCTGTTCTCAAGCGAGCCGCCGTCTGGGTCTGTGCTTATGCTGAAGATGAGTTCTCCGAGCCCTCTTTCTATGAAAGTCTCC
>Ga0123357_10006826_pt1 | contig 14024 bp, 11 predicted proteins | sample TergutEmb28metaG_FD_89873 | JGI IMG/M metagenome (GOLD analysis project Ga0123357, IMG submission 89873) | Embiratermes neotenicus P4 segment gut microbial communities from Petit-Saut dam, French Guiana - Emb289 P4 | ecosystem: Host-associated > Arthropoda: Insects > Digestive system > Gut ... | reverse complement strand
TAGTAGCAGTAGGAACACAAATTACTGCGCCAAAGAACGTAGCCGCAGTGGCTGCGAAGTACAGTAACTCTCTTGGAAACTGACACTCATAGTTACTCGAATAAATATAAATTTATTTCCTCTGATGGAAACTGTAGGACCTAAAAAAGAAAGCTATAGGAACCTATTCCGACCCAGCTAAAGCACAGTCAAATCTTTAAAACGTGTTCTCTCAGACATATTTAACGGCATCCTCCCCTCTACGCCTGCGGCTCGGAGTGGCGTCTTTCCTTCTGTTATTCCAACCAGTACTTTGTTAAGAGCAGATTTAAATTTCGAAGTTTATAATTACGCCATTTACTCCACCCTCCATTCTCTCAAACTAAAAAAATTTTCTCAGATCTTGTATCTCGAACACACGCATTAAGATGCACACGTCAACAGCTGGATGCCTGAGACGCCCTTGAAAATGGTACCAGCAGTGAAACACGTCGCCCTACTTTGAAAAATACAACAATGCAACGGGTGTGTTCTACTGTAAAAACAAAATAAAATAAAAATGTTTCTATTGACCAACGCTATTGGTTGACATCAGCATATAAGAGCAGCTAGTGTCTCCCAGTCCAAAATCGTCCTCCTACCACAATACCTCCATTCAGAACGATATATTCTGAAGCAAAATCAAAATGTCATGACCTGGGGAAGGCTAAAATGCACACTTCTGTTTATTACGTAAAAAGCAGTGATTTCTGAGTTTCCATTCATTTAGGGGTGGTTTAACACGTCTTGTAGCGTCAAATGGCATGATTATTAAATCTTGATTCATATCACGTGTGTGCTGAAGGTCAGAAGAAATACTCTTTGCTTGACTTTAAATGCATCTGTTCTTAGGAACGGTCTTGCTCATGTCACGAAGCGCCAAACAGAGTGCCGATATTCTTCGAAAGAACATTTGGTCAACAAGAGAGACAATTTACGTATAAACGTAACATTAAGGTGCGTTCGAGCAACCGTATTTGCCGTGGAAAAGCAAGAAGTACCTCATATTCCGAGCGTGTGTCTACAGCCTTAGTTATCCTGCATGCAAAGTGCAGGCGCCTTATTATGTTGTCATTCATGGCCTGTGTGGCTGTACAATATTTTTCCACATTATCTCATAAATGGCAGGATTTTCGAAGAAAAGCCTTTGAAAACAAAATGCGTTTTGATTATCCCTACAATCTTTGTCTGAAACATTTCTCATTTCAAGAAGAATGCAGCTAGATACTGTCATAAATGTACATAGGTCTTCACGTAAAGCACCCGTTATTCTCGACAGATTTTAACGAAATTTCAATTTATCGACAAGTTTTCGAAAAAGTTCAAATATCAAATTTCATGAAAATCCGTCCAGTGGGAGCCGAGTTGTTCCATGCGGGACGACAGTTTAGAGTGAATACTCTACCCAAATCCCTGACCTTAAGCTAATTTTGGGCAGGTTTTCGTTTTAAGGTTACCTTTTTGTGGCATATGACATCGCGCAGTACACGTGTACAGTCATCCCAAAGAAAACGGCTGCCCCCACCATGGACGTTATCTAGCATGATGATGGAGACAGCAGTTTCCTCTGAAACACCACTCACCTCTACCGGATGTCATATCCCACAAGGCAGTAATAATCGAAGAATAACTGCGAAACTTCAGAACTGAAAGTCGGTAATCTCTCCCCGCATGTAGGCCTTAGCACATAAACAATCTGGACGCTATATGAACGGAGTGCACGACGCTGTAAATCACGGTGCGAGCGTTATTGCGCCATTCCAATAACCGTAGGTATTTCATCGCTCCACACAATGGCTGTGGTAATTTATATGGTCAATATTGCGGTATAACTACCCGTTCTGCAAGCGCCACACAGCGTGCAGGAATGATAGTGTGTCTGCCAATCTGTCAACTGCAGACAATGAAAATGGGTTTGCATCCAAACACATACACACACACTGCACGAAGCACGATACGAATTTCAGCAAGTGGGCTTAATGAGAGCACTTTCTGTTGGCATGGTGTACTGTACAGATGGTTGGAGGGTTGGAGCGCAAGCCATTTCACGTCCTTGTATCAACTAATGCTCTTAATTTGCCCTGCAAGCCTATATTTTATTTCGTGTTTTCCATATTCCGTGAAACAGACTGATTATACAGCATTTAATACAATTGCATAACCAAGAACCACTGCCACTATACGATGTGCCTCCTACATGTTTCGACCTCTACGTGGCCATTCTCAGGGAGGTCCATAAAGGAGGAATACAATAATGACAGTAATGTGCATATGTGGAGCCAAAAATACGTTTTCAATTAAGATTGCTAAAAATACTTAAAATATAGACTAATTACAGATAATTTTCATATAAATATTGTACATTTAATGGGAATATTCATCTTCCGTTGCTGACAAACATCTATATCAATATGTCCTCATTCTGGGGAAGTTATCTCTGTGTTTTTGACTGGTGCTTATACGTAGTACCATGGCGGATGCCCGAGTACTCAAGCCACAACACCCATTACTTTCTAACTAGCATTAAACTGAATGGCTTTTATAACAGCCACGGAGTATTTTCTACGCGGTACGAAATTAATAGATTTACACCTAATTCAGGTTATTATTGGTCTTTAAAATGTTAATATTCAGCCGACAAATTCATATCTATGCTTAAACACTGCGCCATAAAGAGGCATGGGACAGTAAAGGCAACGCTCCATGCATTCTTAACCTCGATGCGAGACAAGTCAGTACCCAGCTTTCCTCTCTGACAATATTACACGTTGTACACGGCGGAGAGGAGGGGCCTCCACGGACGGTCTGGAAGTGGGCGAAGAAGAGAAAAGCCATGGCCTCGTAGAAAATCGGAGCCCGGTTACTTTACGCACTGTCACCGGCTCTAGAGCTACAAACTGATTGGTTCTTAGATTATTTAAAGCACTACGAACAGCAGTTTGGCTTGAAGCAGCTGAATATATCTCACCGTTCAATAAAATACAGTGAAACGTAAACTGTATTTCTCTGTATTTAGACACATCGTGGGCCGGGATAGCTCAGTCGGTGTAGCGACTTACTACGGGTTGGACGGTCCGGGGATCGAATCCCGATGGGGACGAGATTTTCCGCATCCGTCCACACCGATTCTGAGGACCACCCAGCCTCCTATACAATTGGTACCAGGTCCTTCCCGGACGGGGCGTGGCGTTGACCACCCACCCCCATCTAGCACCGAGGTTAAAGAAAGAGTACAGACATACCTCAACTTCCCCCCCTGGGCCTCCATGGCCTGTTATACGGTGAACTTTACCTACTTTATTATGACACTGTGGTGAAGCCGGGATTTTGCAAGTAGGAGCGATCATAAGGGGGGTCAGGGGAGGATGCAGCACCCCAGCAATGCAGCAGGCAGATTTTTGAAAATTTCATTTAAATATTACTGCATTTTTATTGGATTTTAACATACTTCTATATTGCTATAGTTTCCTTGCAGAATACTATACAAAAATAAGACATGAAGATACTGCAACATTTAGAATTATGTTCCTAGGAAAAACATTACACTAAACATGGTGCAGGGAACTTATAAATGAAACATAATATTTGACAAAAGATGTCAGAAGTTTCTGATTCTGATATTTTATTTCCAAGAACTCAGAATGTATATTTTAGTGATCTTGGCGGCTCAGAATGGGGATGAGGGTTGGGGGATTAATTACTCTCATCCTCCCCCTGCCTATGTCACTGTAATTGTATGTTCAAAGTTACCTTATGGTAGTCTTCGATGCAGTCTTTTATGGCCTGGAAATGGTCCAGCCAGCAGGAAGGAACCATAAGGGAAAATGTGAAATTGGAGGTTCTCATGGGAGTGGCCAAAAAGATTAGTGTCGCCTGGGATGTACACAACAGGATATCACATCCCTGAAAACAGCAATTTTCATAACAAACAAAAGGTGTGCATAGTGGATATAAATATTGCATTCTTAGCCAGGATACCTGGTCCCATGATGAACAACACACTGACAAATAAAATATGTTTAATTCAATTCTCATATTACAATACACCTTTAGCTGTAGTACTATATACATTAATCAATGATCACTTCAGCTCCAACATGAATACATCCAGTTTATTGACAACCCTCATTTCAAAATGCGTCAAGCAGCGTACAGAGTTTAAACAGTCAAAACTAGCATCACAGTTTGAGTATTATAAAAGTACTAACCCTCACTCAAAATGTGCAGGAACGGCAAAAATTGATAGGTACGATGGCCAAGTTTCCCACAAAAGTTATCAGTGCCTTATTATGCCGTCTCTAGTGCTCCTGCAGTAAAGCCTCACAAACTGCAGATGTCTCAAGCCACAACAGCCAAAGACAAGGACAAAGATTCAGAAGTATGACACTCTGTCAGAACATACAGTTTAAGGTTGAAAACATTGTTTGCCTGAATGTGTAATTTTTATTGATGAGTACACTTTTCACTACTTAGGAAAAGTGAACACTCAGTGAGAATTTACAGGTGAGATGACCCACATGATTCTGTAATAGGCACACTAAAGCCTCTCAGTCTGTTGCATTCAAGTCTACGGTCCGATGCCTTTTGTTGAAAAAACACATGTACCTGACGGTGGGTACCTACACACAGGCTACAGAACTTACTGATCCTGCAACTTACCGTGAGCAGTTCACATAGAAATGTTGCTGGTCAGAAAGCTTATTCACTGCATAACCTGCATTAGCACATGATTTTTTTTTAAACAACAGTTCCTCAGTCAAGGGGTGGGACCAATTCTCCAATTTCGCGGTGTCCTCGTTCATTGGACCTCAATCTGATGTGTATTTTCCTCTGCAGGCACAATAGGAGTTATGTTTACCAGTCATCATTAGCAAATTATCTTCACCAATTACAGTTGAAGAGAATGCAACAGGTATAACAGGCATGCCAGAGTCTGGAGAGACTGAATACTGTTCGGATGTGGGCCTCATCACTGCTGATACCCACAATGAAGTTATGTAGCTGGATTCTGTACACTGTAACTTGAGGTTCTCATGCCACGTACCCTGATCTATGTCATAATGCAAAACACACATATTTAAACTGTGAAACTACTTTTGACTGTGTGTGTTCCATGGCCATGCATTAAAAAATATTCTATACTTATACGATACATCAACAAATGCACATTTATAAGCATGTTCAATCACATATTATTCTTCAACAACATCTTTTGGTCACTCTTGTGACCATCATCATCATCATCATCATCATCATCATCATCACAAGCGATCCATTCTAATGCACTTATCTAACAGGGTGTGAATCAACTACTTATCCATCAAACAACATAAACACACCCTACGTTACTGTAGTTTAATAATAATATAATTTGATATTTTATGACCATAAGGACCTCTACTGAAAAACTGAGTGCAACATCAAGGGGGTTTACCATACATTTCATGTGTAACTGACAATTACATAATAATGAAACAAGTATGTACATGAAAAAATAATTTTATACAATTATTTGTATGCCGACTGTATTCTTGTAAGAAGACACCCTGCTGGTGGTCAAAGGAGTGACAAACCTTGTTGGTTTATCAAATAAAATACTTTTGACTTACTCTGTTTTGTATGCTGCTATACTGTTGACAGTTGGTAACTATATTAATCGTTACAATTTATCAAAATAATGGTATGTCAGAACACACTACAGTCTCACTGATGTCTGGAAAACACACTATTGCAGACAAAATAGGATTTAAAATAGTCAGTTGCTATTAATGTTACACATCTTCAGTGAAACTGTCTACTGCACACAAGCCTTCATGTCCAGTTCATTGCACAATATTTATTATTATGTGTTATTATGATTGCATACAGCGCATTATGCAGTTTTAATTCTACAATTAGTAGTTTCAACATTATATCTAATTATAGTTTGACAACGCAATATTAACACTGCCATTGATAGAGACACCAGTATGCATACTTTTTACCATTTACATATCAGTACTTGCAACATATGCCACATAGTCTATGAAGTTTGGAGCTCCCTGAAGATGATCACAACCTGTGGCTGCATCATGTAGGAACAGTGAATGAACTGGACGTGAAGGCTTTTCTGCAAGTCAGTTTTTTGGCGTGATTTCAGACTTCCGCCATGAAGTAGATAAGATCCGCGCTCTAATAGGATATTACGCAGCATATAATGTTAATTCCTTATCAATATTTCGGGCCAACCTATCAGTCCCAAAATGTCAGCAAGAAAATCCCCATCATATGCTGCATAATATCGCAGAAAAGTACAGATCTCAGTTGTGTCTGAAGGTAAATGTACATACCAAGTCATCAGTGTCAGTTACTGCCTTATGACTATTATGGTAATACCCATCCTCCTCACACACTCCAAAATGTCAGTTTGTGACATATGTACTTTAACTGCCCTCCATGCATGACAATACAAATATACCGAAATGACACATTAGCTGAATAATGCAGTGCATCAAATATAAGGGATGCTTTAGCGAAGTGAAAATCTACTGCTGACCCCAGCCTGGATCACACCTTAACATTTGACATGTACAGAAGTCAAAGAAGAAAGGGTACCATACTAAGGATGGACAGCATAATAGGTTACTTTGAACATATTAATATTCAGCACTAAAGTTTACAGCTTACAGCTTGACATATTCTACCATACATACCAACTAAAAGAGGAAAGAGCCTACAGAATTGTTATTAAATATCTACACTACTCAACAGATACTGAAGGTGTAATACAGGAACTATTTGAACTAGGACACAATGTCTGAAACATAATAAATGCACAACAAAGAACTACCATGGAGCTATTAAACTTGTTCTTTGTAGAATTAGAACCTGCAGAAAATAACAAGGAAATAGACAACATAAAAGCATTACAAAACAAAATAAAAAAATAGAGCCTCCTTGAGTAAATAAGAACAATATCATCCAATGTAAGAGAAGCTAACAATATGGCCACACAAAATCACACTGTAACAAACCATTCATGTGCGTTAAATGTGGTGGATCTCATAACAGTAAAGATTGCAAAAAAAGTAAAGAAACACCAGCAAAATGCGCATTATGCGGAGGCAATCATCCTGCCAACTACAAAGGTTGTGAACATTAGCATAAACCTAATTAAAGGAAACAATACATTTAGAAATAACAGACAACACACACCACCAGTATATACTAACATATTCATAAGTCTCTCCAGAACTTCCGAACTCGGCTGTGCAACAACCAAAACAGACACAGCAGAAAGGAGCATATCAATAAGTAGAGAGCCTCTCCAAGTTTTTTGTGTACTATGCACCATGGTGCACTTGCAGGTTTCACCACTAGGGGGCAGTCGTGATGAAACATTGCGTGGACAGGGAATAAGAAAGCGTTCTGTGTCTTGGAATTTGCCAAAACTGAGTCAATTGTGACAATGCAACAGAGGTTTCGGACCATGTACCACACAGAACCACCTATGGACAAAACAATTCATGAGTGGTACACGAAATTCCAGCAGAGTGACTGCCTGTGCTCTGCGAAACAAACAGGCTGGCTGGGGCCATCGGCCGAGACTGTCGAGCGTGTGCAATAAACATTTGTCAGGAGCCCTCAGAAGTTAACACACCACGCAAGCCAGGAGTTGCAGATGCCTCAGTCAAGTGTTTGGCACATTCTGCTCAAACGTCTTCGTGTGAGAGGATAATGGCTGCAGATGTTGCAGGTGCTGAATCCCCAGGATCACAATCTTCATTTTCACTTTTGCGTGGATTACCAACAGCGGCTAGAGGAAGACGGGTTTGCTGAGAAGCTGGTTTTCAGTGACGAGGCAACGTTTCATGTGTGTGGTAAGGCGAACCGTCACAATGTATGCATCTGGGGCACGGAAAATCCTCATGGAATGATGGAACACATCCGTGAGTCACCTAAAGTGAATGTGTTATGTGGCACTTCCTCTTGCAAAGTCTATGGACCATTGTTCTTTGCAGAGCCAACTGCTACCGGTATCAACTACCTGGACATGCTGCAACTGTGGCTAATGCCACAATTACAGGAAAATAGCAAGGACTTCATTTTCCAACAAGACGGAGCCCTGCTACACTTCCATTTTGACGTCTGTGCTCATCTCAATGCTAATCTTCCCGGTTGTTGAATTGGGCGCGCTTCTCACAATGACTCTCATCTTCTTACCTGGCCTCCACGGTCATATGACCTAACTGCCTGCGATTTTTTCTTATGGGGTTACATCAAGGATGGTGTGTATGTGGCCCCTATGCCATGTGATTTATCACAGCTGCGACAAAGGATCTTGGAAGCAGTTGCTGCTATTGACCGCCAGATTTTGCAACGTGTGTAGCAGGAACTTGATTACAGGATTGACATCTGCCACGTCACCAAGGGTGGACATATCGAGCACCTGTAAGGTAGGACAGAAACTTGGAGTGTCTCTCCCTCTGTTGACATGCTCCCCTTCAGCAAGACCATCCTGGCTACTGTACCGCAGAGGTCGGAAATCCCGGAGGGACTTATAAATTACCCTGTATAGAAACAACATACAACATAATGTTAACTCACAACAACAAAGAAGTTACACAGATGTAACCAAAAGTAACACAAATCAGGTGGCAGACACAGCCATAACATTAACAAAATTTTTAGATGAATTCAAAGGATTGTTTAATCAACTGCTACAGCAAAATAGCGTGATACTGAGCATGCTTACAATGTTAATCAATAAGACCAATTAAAATGGATAAGTTTCTGAGAACAGCCCAATGGAATGCAAATGGTTTGCAAATCCATAGAGAAGAAATAAAATTATTCTTAAATCAAAACTTCACAGATATACTCCTAATCAGCGAAACACATTTTACAACCAAAAATTACTTTAGCATACCAAGGTACAAATTATACTACACCAATCATCCTGATGGCACAGCGCACATAAGTACTGCGATACTTATAAAAGAAACAATCGAACACTATGAACTGTTAAAATATGAAGAAGACTCCATTCAGGCTATGTCAATAAAAGTGAAAGGATTTCCATATGAGATAACCATCACAGCCATCTACTGTCTACCCTGTCACAATCTAAAAAAGGAACATTTTGAGACATTCTTTCAAACGTTAGGACCAAAATTTATAGCCGGAGGTGATTACAACAGCAAACACACTATATGGGGCTCACGTTTAACAACAACAAAAGGCAGAGAATTATCAAAGGTAATCCAAGAGAAAAACTATTCATTTCTATCAACTGGAACACCAACATACTGGCCTACTGATGGGAACAAAATCCCGGATCTAATAGATTTCTTTGTAACCAATGGAATCTCTCAAAATACACAGACATACAATCAATTTATGACTTAACCTCGGACCATATTGTATTTGTATTGTATTTCTTATCATTAAAGCATTACATATTAACTGATAAAAAATTGGGTAATATAACATTTTAATTCAAAGTGACTGCAAGCATGATAATGATAATAACCTAAGCACACAAATGTTGACAGCTCTAGGCCTGGTTGCTTAGGTACCTCAAGTGTAAATGAAACCATGGGAATTCATGTACATTGTCATGACTCAGTCATGAGCGAATTACTGCAGCCAAAATACACTGACTGCAAAAGGCACAAAAAAAAAGTATAAACAATGGACACAACATTGGACGAATGGAGGATATCATGGATACTGTTCATATAACTAGTAAGGGAAAAATGATGGGCATCCTGGAGAAATATTACATCTTTCAGGAAACAAAACTGAATTACCAAATTAACAATAAACTTACGATTAAACAAAACATTATATTCGATACTATAGTTTGCTAAGACCACCACAGAGGGCTACCTGATGCCTATACTCAGAGCAAACAACCAGTTTCAGTCACACAAGCTCACCACTCCAGTTCACAGTGATACAAGTTAGTACTGAACAACATATGTCAGGCCTTTCACCTCCACCACCAAGGCCTACAAAAATCAATACAACGCTATGAAACAATAATCCACTCACCCAAGTACAAGACAGCATACTCAACCCATCCATATGCAAGTAAGTAAACAGGCACAGCATATTCTCCATACATTAAAAAATCCATCGATCACTTATTATATTGCTCCCATATCCAATATTACAGAGATCGACACAGACCATTTAGTCTGCAAGAACGCATGCCAATGCCACCAAGAAATAACTAAGAAGGAGAGCCAAGATGGCGGAAGAAGCTGGTAGCGAGATAGTTGCGGTCATACGAGAACACTTAAATAAGGTGAAACATGCCTTAACCTTACGCAGCAACATGGACAAATCCCTAAAGGGGGAAGCAGTACCCATGGTGAGTGAAATGGATTGTTTATTAAACAAACCTGGTGGCATGTTCTTGGGCCTTGAAAGCACGCTGGAAAAAGTACTCACTACAGCCGAGAAGGAGAGAGCACGCAGGTATAGTGAACTACTAGCGAGATCTATGGGTACCCAAAATGGATCACTAAATTCACCCCATCAAATAGCGCAGCCTGGCGACAGACCTCCCCAAACAGTTGGGCTAATAGTAAAGGCAGTTGACCCAAATACATCCTCCAACAAGGCCAAACAAATAATAAAAGTGGTGGACCCGAAAGCATTAAAACTAGGGGTGAACAAACTCAAAAGCCTAGCAAACAATGCGGTGTTGGTGGAATGCAAGAGCAAGGCCGACCGCGAAATTCTTGAAAATGAGCTAAACAAAATATGCACAATCACTGTAGAACACCCAAAAAGGAAGCTCCCGACCCTATTACTCATGCATGTGCCCAGAGACGTGGAAAACGAGGAAATTAGAGACACCATACTCCACCAAAACAATCTGTCCCACCTGGAAGATCCGGTACTCAAAATAAAGTTTACAAAAAGGACTTTTGACAATTCACGACATGTTGTCATAGAGGTTAGTCCAAACCTAAGGAGGGAATTAGTCGCCCTTAGGAAAATCAAACTTCACTGCAGCATGTGCAAAGTAGAAGATTTTGTAGTAGTCATCAGATGCCTTAAATGCCTCGGCTTCGGACACACCTCTAAATTCTGTCAAGGACAACAAAAATGTTCTTATTGCGCTGAGGACCACCACTGGAAGGAGTGTGGTAGTAAACATCAAACACGTTGCTCCAATTGCCTCAAAGCAAACACCTACATCCACGACAAAGGAAAGAAATTCAACACAAACCATAGCACATTTAGCAAAGAGTGCCTGAAAATGAGGAAAATAGAGTCAATAATAATAAGCAAGACAGAATACTAATAATGGACCATCTGAAATGCGCCCAACTAAACACCCACCATTGCAAAGCTGCTATGGCTCACTTCTCCCTATAAACAAGTGATAACAAAGTAGACATTCTATTTATACAGGAACCCTACTGCTATGACGGGGTCCCCCGTTCGATACCCCCAGACTATACAAACTTCCATGTTTCCTCAGATACAAACCCCAGAGCCTCCCTGCTAATTAGACAAGAAATTGCCCACAACTTCTTGTTACTCCAACAGTTCTCAAATTCTGACAATGTGATTGTGGTAGCATCCACAAACCCCCAATTATATATAGCCAGTTCACACCTCTCCCCTTAAGACACCCTTGAACAAGACCTCACACCCATAGGAACGTTTCTAACAGCCGTAAAACCCACAAACTTCATTTGGGGCCTAGAAGCCAACAGCAAACACAGCCTATGGTTCAGCCCTGCCACTGACAATAGGGGGAAAACACTGGTGGACTTCTTATCAACACACGGACTGATTACAGTAAACGAAAAGGACAGACCTACATACAGCGGACCGACAGGAGTAAGCTGGACAGACATCACAGCTACGACAATAAGGTTGGCCCAAAATGTTCACAACTGGAGAGTTAGCAAAGAATGCACGCACTCAGACCACAACTTAATATTATTCGAGCTAAACATTCAACAAAACAAGAATAACCTAAACAGAACTGCAGGTGACTACACAAGAAAATATGCCACTCAAGTAGGAAACTGGAAATTGTTCCAAACGATTATCAGGAAGTGCTGCAACCAATAGAGGGACTGAATAAATAGCGCTACAACAAAAGAAGAACTGGACACCTCTATCACCAAAACCTGGAACAAACTGGACGATGCAGGCAAGGAATGTTTCCCCCCGTTCCTACCAAAAGCTAAATATGCCCCATGGTGGTCCCCAAACCTGAACGCGCTAAGAAAACAAGTAAACGCGCTAAAACACAGAGTTCAGAGATGTAAAAACCAAATGCTAAAAGAGTTCTACACGGCACATTTCAAGGCCCTAAAAACGCAATACAAAGGTGAAATCCTTAAAGCAAAACAAGAATCCTGGAGGAACTTCTGCATGGAGAGCTCCAAAAAAACACCCTGGAAAATGTACAAGGCCAGCAAAACGGGCTTTAACAAGGCAGGCTGTCCCCCCCTTGTTAAATCTCCAGGATGGATCCACAACCACAACAGAAAAGGAAATGGCAAACGCCCTCCTCCAAAAATTTTTCCCGGACATCCTCCCTGATAGCGACAGCAGAAAACAAAAGAACGAAAGTGCACAAAAAACGGATCAATGGTCCCCGGACTCCAAAACAGAACCAAATTTCATAGAACAGGAAGTGGAAGAGGTCATAAGTAGACTAGACGAAGGCAAATGTCCTGGCCCAGACGGCATCGATAGCAACATTGTTAAACAAATGCACAAATATTTGCCGAAGTTTTGGTGGGAGTTATGCAACAAATGCTTCACAATCAGGTGCTTTCTAAAGGTATGGAAAAATGCAAGGGCGATAGCTATACCCAAAGTGGACAAGACCAAACTCTGCTATATGGAAGGATACCAGGGTATCAGCTTGCTGTCAATTCCAGGCTAATGCCTGGAAAAGCTAGTGACCGGAAGGCTAATCTACTTCCTCGAGACCTGCGGACAATTATCACCACTACAGTTTGGCTTCACCGCCGGCAGATCCACAGCGGACGCCATAAAGACCGTCTTACACTTCGTAGTGACCAGCAGAAAACGTGGTCTCAAATGCTGCCTCCTGGCTCTGGACAAAGTCGGGGCTTTCGACAATGCCTGGCACCCAAGTATCCTAGCTTGGCTCAGAAATCTAAAGTGTCCCCAAAACACGTACAACATGGTGAAAGACTTTCTACACGACCGTACGGCCCACGTCAAGTTGGGGAACTCCCTCAGCTAAAAACGGGTCATCAAAGGCTACCCCCAAGGTTCGGTATCAGGACCAACCCTGTGGAACATTATAGTTAGCGACCTAATAAAAATACTCTCCAATGTAGCAAACGTTCAAGTAGTAGTTTTCACCGACGACATTATGATTATGATGCAGGGTCCATCATTCCCTGACATCCTTAAAATAATGCAAACCACACTTCAAACCATAGATAACAGGTGTAAAAAAACAGACTGACGATTTCTAAAGACAAATCAGCGCTGATGCCAATGTACACAAGAAACAGGGCAGTACTTAAAAGCCACCCTGAAATAATCAAATGGGGAATACAGATAGTCTCACAAACGAAATACCTCGGAGTAACCATAGACTGCAAACTGGACTGGTACCCCCATACTCTGTACCTGGAAAGAAAGGTCCTGCGTATCCAAAACAGCCTTGCCCGCTGCTCAACAGCCACATGGGGTATGACATATCACAACCATATTCCCAGCCATCACATACGCCGCAGAGGCCTGGTATATCTCGGTGTCCAGAAGAGCCAAAAGCAAACTGCAGCAAAATCAGACAGCCTACCTTATCTTTATAACGAAAGCTTACAAATCAGTCTCAAGCCAGGCTCTATCAGCAATTGCGGGGATAATGCCCATAGAACAAGCCATGCAATTATACAAAGACAGAAGAGCAATCTCTAGGGGAATCCCCACAAATGCAGTCATAGCCGCTCTAAAGAAAATAGAAACCCCCACCAAAACCAGAGGGATCCACCCAAAAGACAACC
>Ga0123357_10006824_pt1 | contig 14025 bp, 11 predicted proteins | sample TergutEmb28metaG_FD_89873 | JGI IMG/M metagenome (GOLD analysis project Ga0123357, IMG submission 89873) | Embiratermes neotenicus P4 segment gut microbial communities from Petit-Saut dam, French Guiana - Emb289 P4 | ecosystem: Host-associated > Arthropoda: Insects > Digestive system > Gut ... | reverse complement strand
TGTTTCGAGCACATGTGCTCATCATCAGGAGGTCAAAATTGCATTACACAGCCTCTGGTATCATCACACCTATAGGTGGCCGTCTCGTGCACAGGTTGAGAGCACGAGACGGTCACCTATAGGTGTGGTGATGCCAGCGGCTGTGTAATGCAATTTTGACCTCCTGATGATGAGCACATGTGGTCGAAACATGTAGAGGCATGAAATAAACTTATTGTAAACCAAACATTTTTGCATCAATTTGGTTAATTACTGAGATAAATAAAATATAAATATTCTGTTCGCTTGAAAAGGTTCTTTGGTTGCAAATCGTCACTACTATTTTGTGTTTCATCAACACAAAACTTTTTAAACGTAAGTCAAATATACCTTGACGTCACAGTCTCTGTCAGTTACCTGCAATAGCACTTAAATGTCCAGAGCCTATGTCCCTGGTACATATCCTGATATTGTCCAGTCACTCGTGAAGCCTCTATTTACTTGGTCATTGTTATAAATTTAGTGTTTACTGTGAATAAAAATCCAACAGATGCAACAGTGTGCAGATATTTATTCACTTCTAAACTACTCTACATGTTTCGGGTGTCACAGCATCCATCATCAGGAGTATTAAAAACTCTACCTGCAGCCTCCGGTACAAGTAGTATGACCTGCACCGGAGGCTGCGTGTACAGTTTTTAATACTCCTGATGATGGGTGCTGTGACACCCGAAACATGTAGAGTAGTTCGGCAGTGAATAAATATCTGCATAATGTTGCATCTGTTGGATTTTTATTCACATTGAATTAAGATGCACGGAACCACGAGCTTAAAATTTAGTGTTTACTGTCCTGCCTACACATTTCGCTCCTTTTGCACTCCAAACTTCAATAATGTTGAGTATAACGAAGGAAATATTTATAACCCAATAAAATGTTGAAATCGTAGTTATTGAGGTGCAATATATTTCCAATTTTCGTGATTAACTGAATGGACAAAACCGCCACGAACAAGTGTATTACGGTTATCGGAACTCGTGTCAATGTAGAAGGCCACTTTAGTGTAGAGAAATTTCGAAATACCAGTAGTAAAAACATAAAATTGCCTGAAGAGCATAACAGTTGGTTTTAATGAGATACACAAACTTTAAATGATTGAAGGAGAGTTTCATTTTATCAAGAACGAAAGCAATCACCGTCGCTTAATGGAAGAGAGAGATAGACTGGGCTGAGTGTAATCTGCGCAGGAGCAAGTGAGCGAGGAAAACCGGCGCCCCGTCATGCGAGCCCATTCGGATTCGTCGGAACCAGTCACAACAGGTCGAAAATGTAGTATTAATGTTGGTGAGGATGGAAGATAGAAACCAGAACATGGAGGTTTACGAACTTCAAGTTTAGACCGTCGCGACGAACAACTATAGCTTTAGGAGAGCAGTCAGACTATAACATTTACATTTTGCCACATAGCTGCAACCTAGATTAGCATACATAAACTCTGAGTGCGATGTGGATTTAAAGGCCTAAAAGCGTATTTTTGATAATTAGTGATAGTGTCAACAGATGCTGTTGGTTATAAAAAAACCCTTTTCGTTGTTGATATTGACTTGCCATTCCTGTCAGACTTTCCTTTCAATTGTGTTAGATTATAAATAACTTTAATCAGTAATGATAATCACTGGTCATTACTGACTGCCAAATTCAGATTTTGGAACACTTGCAGATATGAGAGCATTACGTTCGCTAATTTTGCTTCAGGTTGTGATTACTTCGCATTAAATTAATCATGCTAGATGAATGACTGGGGGACCGCAGTAGCTCAGTGGTTAAGGTGCTGCGCTACAAATCGGAAGGTTGCTGGTTCGATCCCAGCTGGTGTCATTGGAACTTTTCATTAACATAATCCTTCCTATCGCACTATGGCCCTGGGGTCGACTCAGCCTCTAACAGAAATGAGTACCAGGAGTGTTTCCTGGGGTAAAACGGCCGGTCCGTAAGGCTGATAACCTCACCACCATTCTGGGTCATTGTCACGGAATGTGGGAACCTTAACTTCCTGGAACTCTCTGAGGACGTCGGGCATGTAATCGGACTGATTCACGTTTACATGAATGACTGTGTTCACTCTAATAGCCCACGTTCGTCACACAGTTTGTTTCCCTAATATTTTGCTTCCTATTTTTGGCGAGACTTCTAATTCCAACGCAGTTCGAACAGGAGAGTTTCCCTACCCAGTCTGTTTTTGCATTGCAAGTATATATTTAACATGACAGTACGTTTTGAGTTATAGTACTTGGCTAGATAGCTCTTTTTAAATGTACTTGAAACTTTGTGCAGCTAGACATCGAATGTTTTTCTCTCATCTCGAAATTCTCTCTAACCCTTTACAGCACATCTCCTTAACCTAGTTCTTTCACGGCTGAAATTATATTTCCGCGTGTGTTTATTAAGCTGTGATGTTACAAAAGAGAAGAAGATGAATTGTGACTGGTTAGATTTAGCTGTCACAAGCATAAACTTTTATATCCTAGGTTGGAGTTTGAAATAAGGAAGCTACGTTTTAAGAGGTTATTTACCTTTTCGTGTAAAAATCGATGTGTGAAGCAGTATTTTGTGGAAAGTGGACTGAATGGGCATGCGGTGCGTTTCCGTATGGTGCATATGATTTTTTCCCCTTTCTTCTGGTTATTGAATTGGAATAATAGTAAAAAATACCAGACTCATAAATTTTCTTTTTCAAATCTGATTATTTTCAAGGCGTTTCTTGAATGTATTAAATTTTATTTCTCAAAGATTAACCATGTACTTCTGCAATAGAGCCTCCAATACCCCCCCCCCCAAAAGGAAATTACCATATTTTTATGGCTTCTTTCTGTTTGCCCTTCGTGAAGTATTTCTAATATTTCTTTTTGTCAGATATTTACACAGTGTAGAGCTAAGATGTATTTCCGCCTTGCAGATGGCCACAGAAAACGTACCCGAGGAAGTAAAATGCAATAAGAAATATAGCTTATATCTACACGGTATGACCATTCATAAATAACATCCAATTTAGTTTTAAACCGCTATATAATCCTGAAATCAAATATATCCCAGGGTCTTTTATAATTTGCCAAGTTTATAGGAAGAATTCTAGGTATGTATTGAGGTACTTGTATATAGCGTCCGCACGAACGGACTGGCAAAAACAATTATCTAACCCAGTTAAAACTTCGTCTGTCTCGACTAAAGACTGTTAGAGCCACAAGGAGTGTTCACCTAAGGCAAAGGCACATCTGATTTCTTTGCGGAAATTGTCTGTATCACCGGCTATTCTCATGTTTGTGGATTTTTTCAGCCTCTCCAGGCCAATGCAAAACTTCACACAGCAGTCCGTCCTGACTCTGTGTTTCCCAGGCATTTCCAAGTAACGAAGCATAACCAACCTCAATCATTGCCTTATCCTATATCCCAAATTTATATTTTCACAATTTATGTCGGTTCGGAACCAGATCTGTCCTCTCTCCCCTTCCCGTACGTTTGATCGGCCATATTCCTTGCAACCGACCAATTTCATACCTTGAATCGCTTCAGGATCTACCTAAACATATATCCGTCATAATTATGCAGATAGCACTTTACTTAGGAACGTCCGCATCAACGTAATATCGTAAAAGTTATTAAAATCCAAAATTCCATCGCCTAATTCTCGTCTTATTTTACGACAAATGATGTCTACAATTGACATGGCTTCAATATAATTTCCCCTGTTTAGGTCATACCACCTGAGCACATTTCGGACAAGTTATAGAACGAAATATCTCTTCCTGCCTCGCGTTTCCTGAAAATGGTGTTTGATGTACATTGCGGTTTCATGCAATTTCTTTGGAAAAGTTGACAGTAGATGCTGAGCTATTTGGCCTTATTTGCATTCTACCTCGTGGAAAGTTATTCAAAGTGTAGTGTTTGTGTCTTAATTTAGATCCTCAATAAGAAGTATCTTGATTTATCAAAACTTTCAACTCCAGTCATGTAATGTGTGAAATAAGTATTGAAAATTAAAAAGAGCCTTTTTTGTCCCAAACAAACCTTAATGTGTTTCTTATGATTCTCAAAGTAAGCATCTACTCTTTGCGACTGGTTTAAGTAAAGGACGTAAGAACTGAACTTTTGTATACAATTTATATTAAATGTATTCGTCATTTTCATATGGAATCTTGTGGTTCCTACAGTATGCTGCACATTGTGCACACTCTCACAATGTAGGGGAAAGTATGTGTTCCAAACAGGCAAAACTCTGAATGCAAATTGACACACGAATCTTGTAAATAAAACCATCTTGATGTACAATTTATTCTTAGTGTATTTATCCATCTCTACATGTTTCGGGCGACTATGGGCCCACCATGAGGAGAAACACCTGTGTTTTTGTGACACTTGGTACTTTTTATTCTGTGTGGGTGATTGTCTGGTTTGCAGGGTGGAATGAGTTACGCCCTGCATACCAGACGGACATCCACACAGAATAACAAGTAACAAGTGTAGCAAAAAACACAGTTGTTTCTCCTGATGATGGACCCATAGTCGCCCGAAACATGTAGAGATTGATAAATACACTAAGAATAAATTGTGCACCAAGTTGGCTTTATTTACAAGATTATACAAATAAGCACAGTCAACAAAACATAAAAAAAATTGATACAGGAAGTTAGACTGTATCGTCACGAGTCCCAAATTATGTCTGAACACTCCGCCATGGACATATAATGGGTCTAATACACAGCCCAGAATTGATTCGCTGTCGGTTTGTGTATCGATCTTCAACGACCTTATTATTAACATCATAACGTGCCACTCGAGCCCATTCTAACTGTGTCCTTTCTGAATTTACCCATTTTAATACCTACATGGCAACAACAATTAGACGAACCCACGCAACACTAAGTTTTGAGCGACTCTACCACATATTTCTTACTGCGGCTAATCTCGGTTATTATTATTATTATTATTATTATTATTACTGTATTTCGTAAGCAATGGAAAATTTATAATTGCCTATTTTAGAAACCTGAGTGTTCAGATCCTATTATCCTCTGCCCAAGGAATAATTGGCCCTTAGCTTCGCTTATACGTATTCCAGGTTGTGGTAACTGCCTAGAAGAATGCATGGTCATGAAGCAGTACAGGACCATCTACGTTTCGGCCGGTAATGCGGGCAAAACTTCGTCTTTAAAAGCTGTATCTCGGTAGCAGTATCATTTATAATAATCTTTCTTTCTAAAACTCCCCAAGTTTATGACCTGCATGTACAGAACTGATTCCATGCAATCCATTACGGGCCGTCACGTGAAGAATGAATCATTTGCAGAGCTATCCGAGAGTCTGTCAAGTCTCGCGTGTGATCAGTCAAAGAACTTTTTACTGGCAATAGACATACTTTTCTCGTTGCTTTCAGTCACTGCAAAAGAACAGAGAGATTTTTGAACGGAATAGTTTGCGCTGTAAAGTACACGCGGAGTTCGTTTTTTATAATCCAAAATAACAATATGATTTTTTACGTGCACGAGACGGCCACCTACAGGTGTGATGTTACCAGAGGCTGTGTAATGCAATTTTGACCTCCTGATGATGAGCACATGTGCTCGAAACATGTAGAGGCATGAAATAAACTTATTGTAAAACAGAAGTTTTGTACATCAAGTTAGTTAATTACTGAGATAAATAACAATATGATGTCACTCAAAATCAGCATTTAGTTTTTGAATTAACGAATATATTTTTGACACGTATTTAGCAATGCATGTTGTATTTTGTGTGATGTTATACTTTAATAAAATTATGTCTAACTAATCTGTATTAATGGCTTCTTTTACTCCAGCTCAACATTCCATGAAAATGCGAATCTTTTAATTTGTATCTGAAACATTTATCTCGGTCTCAATCTATAATGGAAAATATGTGCACAGAAAAGGAAAAAAGATCTTTGTGACTGATCCACAAAGGGCAGTGTTCCGTTTAAAGCATGTTAGTGCAAATCAAGCGTTAATCCACCAATAAAACAATTTGAAGAATTATATCTTTGTGAAAGAAAAATAAAATAATTTGTTAATATATACTTTGTCTCATAACACAGACTGAAATATTTCAGGTAAAGTACAATTTATAACTTCCACTGAACTTCATAATTTGGTGCTAAACCACTTACCTGACAATAAGACAGGCAAATGTGTAACAATGGTAGTATCATCGACGTGGCAACACCGAGCAATGTGTTACACGAAAATATTAATGAAGGGTTTGCACCATTCACGTCAGAACTGAAGTAGCGGTCCGTACTCCATACTCCACGGAGCAGTCCTTCTTGAGAAGCTGGTCGGCTCTCAGATAATCAAGAAATTTCCCGCATTTTACGGAACCCGAAGGTTCATTACCGCGTTTACAAGCGCCCACCGCCTCTCCCTATCCTGAGACAGATCAATCCATTCCATACCACCTATCCCATTTCCTGAAGATTCATCTTAGTATCCCATCTAGGCTTCGGTGTTCCAAGTGGTCTCTTTCCCCCAGGCTTCCCCACCAAAACCCATTATGTACCTCTCCTTTCCCCCATATGTACTACTTGCCCCACCTATCTCATTCTTCTCGATTTGATCACCCAAATAATATTTGTTGAGCAGTACAAAACATTAAGTATTGATATAGCGGACACTGAAGGGAAGGCTCAAATTTTCTATAACCCTTGAGCTATGTAACTGATCTTGTATCTACCAGTTTTACAATGTTGCTTGTACCATGCATGTCTACCAAATTACTGTTCACAAGTTGGTCCAACACTATGCACTACTTACAAACTAAAGCTATTAGTTTTACGAAACATACACGCAATTCAAGTAATCCAAATGCATTAACGTACAATACGAATACCCAGTTTCTGGGCGAAGTTTATTTCATTGTACGATAGCCTAAATTTGTTATTAAATCAGTTATTTGTTCGCTGTTATTTTTAACAATTGTCCAGAAATATCCCCATAAGAAATCGCCACGATATAAATGATAGGATAAAACTTATTTTCTTTAACCTAAATTTCCATAAATTAGTGCTGGTCTGAAAACTTCGGTTTTCTTGGACTGCGCTGAAGTCAGATGGAGCAAAAACTTCCTAAAAGTTGGCACATGTATAATAGTAATTTGCATATGGTGTCATATATCAAAAGACTAGAATCTTCCTCAGCACTGCTATGAAGAAATCAAATCTCATCTAGTCTGATTATCTCCTGTACTCAATATTTGCAACCTGGATCATATTTGTTCTGAAAAGTGCTCATATTTTATGGAATTATACGTAGCTCTACTAGAAAACACCGACATCATTTCGCCTACATTTATAGTAGTAGGTACACGTGTCACTGTGCAAGCCTTTCAAACGTAGGGTGAAGAGGAAATGTAGTTCCACTGATTCTTAACCTCTCCACTAGATGGAGGCAAGTGATTGGTTGCAGGACCCAAAGATTTACCCCCGAGGATTGATCCCGCAGTATCCCTTGAATAGGTCCTAGAGCACCCCTTGATATACTAGAATGGAGAAAAGTCTTTCGCCCTGGCAGGAAACCACACCACATTTTCTCGGTGGCCTTGTGCCTAGCGTAATATCTACAATTACTGAGTTATCTCGGCCCCTCAGGTTTTAGTACCCTAAAACGTACCTAAGATTCGAATATAAGAACAAGTTTTAGAATTTCTGGCGGTTTTTAATCATCAATGCGCGCAGAAATTATACTCATACATATTAGCATCACTTACACAACAAAGGGAACCAAAATTAATGTCGCGGTGAAGTTCTTTACACTTGAGCTCTATTTCTGGAGGTCCCATGCTCTGATCCTGACGGGTTTCTTCATGCACTTCTAGTATGTTACAATACATCTATCTTCAGCTTCTTTCGTAATTCATCTTTGGCATTCAAATTCACATTTTAATGTGTACTGCAATAATTACATTTACCAAAACGCCAGTAAATAAAATATTAAAAATGAATAAAGAGATAAAGTTTCGCAATTTCTCGCAAAATCTAAAGAAAGGTACTTCCTCTATTTTTAAAACATTAAACTTTTGAAGCACAAATTCCACTAAGTGTCTTATAAACTTTAATTCCTACATCACAGAAAACACAACGAAAAGACAACAAGATTTATATTATTTAGACAGTGGCTTCCCTTTATTCTTACAGTCACACGAAAAACATAAATACAATATATAGTGTGGAAAACAAGTGTCTTTAATATTAACCTACGGTGCTTATATATATATATATACACGATGCGTCCAGTTCCACACAAAATACTAACGGTGATTTAATTGGTTAACAGTCAAAATAAAAAATCCTCTTTTATAAACTTATTTTTAAAAAAGTTGCATTTCCTGCATATTAAATGGTCCTTAGAAGTGGGACAAGCATTCGTAAATAATACTTAAGACTGCAATATGTAATCGTAGAGTTTTATTGATTAACTAATTTATTTTTACCTGCTTATTTAACATCTCCTTATGTAATTGACGGTTTCTCTTCATCTGTACTTACCCGCTTTTGCCTTCTTTAACGAATACCACTGTACGTGAATAAGATCCGTCGTGGTTTCTGGAAATGGTTATTCCTAAACTTCCCACTATCTTCCCAGTTAGAAGTCTTTCTTTAAATATTACAAGCCCTCTCTGAATTAAAATCAAGTGTTTCGTTGCAGTAGAAGTCTTATGAAGGTAATACGCACATGCCTACTGCACATCGACAATGCACATGGTATTTATTTTCGCGCCATTTGGAACACCGTAACATGTAATATGTATTTCCGAGTTGTCGAATTAAAATACCTTCTGACAAACTGTATAAGAATGTGCCTAGTTTAGTCACAACATTTAATAGAGCACGAAATTATTTTGTAATATTGACAGTTAACAATGCAGGAAAGGGTAAAAATAAAACTTGGCTTTACCTGTCGGATCGGGGACCTGTTGAAACAGGAGGCAGCAGGATGGGGATGAAGCGACGCGAACCAACCAACAGGTGCCTGTCGCTAGCTAGGGTGACGTGTCCTACAACGCGGGGACAGATGAAATAATGCTGACGGAGATGAGCAAAACGCAGCGAAAACAACCGCTTGCTTAGCCGGCATACAGAGCGACGAACAGGACAGGCGTACGGTGGAGTCTGCGCCGCCCTGCAGTTGCAACGTTGACGCACGGCGCATCATCCTTTCCCCTGGCTATGGTGGTGTTCCAGCTCACAACTACACCTCCCCGTTCATCCTGCACCCTGTACCCCTCGCTCACTGGCGTTACCTTCTTTACCATTCGCATGAGGGTTCATTCAGAACACCTGGTGACTGAATTGGGTGCATCTGTGCAGGATGATTAGATATTTACTTCATCTTGAAGCCCGTCAATAACCCGGACCTCGTTTATGAATTTCAGGAGAACTGAAATAGAATGACGTTGAATATGCAATTAGCAGTAGTAAAGTACTATTAAATATTCTTCCCAAGTTTCAAATCCCGACCAATCACAGACAATATGTAATCACAAACCTATTTATTTACGTCACCACAGTTTCACGTACCCGATTCTGGAATTAAATTAACTTCACCGTTTCTACATTCGAGAGAAATGCAAAAACCCTTCTGTCTTAATGAAGGTTCGTGGATAAGGAAATAGTGGAACTCGATGTACGAGGCGAATTCTTTAATCACACGAGAACTATTACGAATAAATTACAAACTTATATGATTTAAACGCTCAGTTACTGTTCTTCGACTTCCCAAATTTTGAAACTTCCCATCTGACTGTTTGTGCTGTGGGAGGAATAAAGAAGCTTTTCCGAACAGGTTTACCTGACAACTGTCTAGCTCTTATAATTATGTTACTCTTCTTGTTCTAAAATTGCAATTCTCAAATTCCTCGAACAAATTTGAAGAATAAGAGACCAACTTTATATCACTGGTTATTAAGTTTTATTTCACTTCTTCTATTCTCAGCATGTTTCGGACATCAATACATCCTTCATCAGGAGCTTGCGACTATTCTGTTGAATTACTACATTGGTCGTATTGTTCTTGGTTCGATGTGTGTGCAACACGGATACCACTCCAAACCTACCACACCGAAACTCCAACACGCATCATAACAAGAACACACGACCAGTGTGGTGATACAATAGAAAAGTTGCAGGCTCTTGATGATGGATGTATTAATGTCCGAAACATGTTGAGCATAGAAGAAGTTAAATAAAACTTAATAACCTGTGACATAAAGTTGGTCTCTTATTCTTCAACTATCACAATGATGCAGGGTCCAATATACATAAGAACCGAACAAAGTTTACTTTATACAAAACTTACATAATACATGTAAGTATGTAGCACCCGAAACATGACATTCCTTGCAATGATTATTGTAAGGACATATCGAAAGAGGATTTTTTTTTAGATTTTCGACAGGGACAAGAGCGTTTTGTCTTTTCCAAAACGTGTAGACCGGTTTTGGGGCCCACCCAGCCTCATGTTCAATGGGTACTGAAGAAGCTGTCACCGAGGGTGAAACGGTCAGGACGAAGAGCGGACTGGTCACCTACATATAGTACAGAGACAAATAATGACTGGGATCATACTACGTAGCTTCTCTCGCATTTACCCGCTATGACGTGAGCAGGGACGGCTTCGTCCTTACAAGCAGCCACCTTTCTCAGTAAAATAAGCGATCGCTGCTTGAGACACTTCTACATCCAACTTAAGAGCGGAACGCAATATAGATATTAATTAACTTCTTAACTTAGAAAACGTAAAGGTAATTACGTCACTATATAAGCATTTTTTAAATACGAAAAAATGAATAATAAAATCTGGTTATTTACCAACATTGCGGCAATGTTTTGGAATAATGATAGGGGACAATTGTGATAAAGAAAGGAAAGGGGAAAAGCGTGTAATGGAAGTTAGGAAGAAGTAAAAGAAGAGTGTTAAAGGAATGTGTGAAGAGTAGATATAAGAACACGGCAGTGGTGTTATATCTTTTATAACACTGTCAGTAACAACAAAAAACAGAAACAACCACATCAACAAGAAGAAGAACAACAACAACACAGCACACCTATGGACAGGATGTCTGCTACATCAAAGTGCTCCATAAGAACAAACTAAGTGTGAAAGTAACTGACTATTTTACCTCCTGTATAGCGAATATTGATTACTTCAGTAGAAGGTGTTTGTTGATCGGTACTATTTGTATTATATGTAAGAAGTTTTTTGATATTAATTTTCACCCTGAAGGCTGCTTGGGTGTCCTGGAAATAAAACCATGAAAAAATAATTAAATCACCATTTTCGAAAAATATTTTTGCTATGGAAAATTACTGTGCTGCAGTAAATGATTAAGTTGTTTATAAATGCCAACAGGAAAAATTTTACTCGTGTTGAAACTGACAGTGTCCAAGGTTCGGCCTAACACGGTTTGGAAAACGATGGCTTAAAAAACTGAAATAATTCACGTACGAAAAATCTATATTGAGATTTGATATTTACGTAAGAAGACGAAACTTGTTCAAACAGTTTTTAAGAGTTAACATAGCTGTTCGCGAAAAAAGAGCATCTCTGTGACAGATAACATCAGTAGGATTCGTAGAAAATCGTTGTTTTGTTATAGGAACAAAATGAAATTCACTTCTAAACATTGCGCAATTATTGCCTCAGTTAAATGTGGTTCCCATGGTTACTAATGCATTAAACACTTGAGGGAACGTGTGTCTCACATCTAATGGTCTTCACTTTTGGATTGTAACATCATCCCATAATTTTCCTATGATAAATTTTACGTTTAATGACGAACGCAACGCTTTTGAATGCTTCATATGACAGCTAATTAAAAATAACAAATAGGAAATGGAAACCGAAATTCAGCAACACACTCCATCATCATTTAAACATAAAGCTTCTTGAAATACTGACTCTTATAAGTTCTAATAAATGACCATTTCGTGGCTATATTATTATTATTATTATCATATTTATTGCTGCTATTATCAGTATTGTTTGCGGTAATCGCAATTGTTTCCATATTTTCTATGAATTATACAAATATTAGTAAGTCCAAATGTGCACATGTAGTCAGTATGCTCCTATTATTATTATTATATCCTACATGTTTCGGCCCTTTCTGGATCATCATCAGGGAGGCCTCAGGAGAGTTTGAAACATGTAGGAGATAATAATAATTTTATTTATTTATTTATTTATTTAGCAGATTGTACAATGTTTCCACGTCTTCCTGCGCCCATTTGACAATTATGATAATAATAATAACCAGTAGTAATACACGCAACTGTCTAGAAGTGCGTTTCTTGGGCTTGTATTACTAACCACCTTTAATTAAATGAAATAGTCTTTGGCTAGTAGCCCCGTCTGATGATTGAATGGCGGGTAAATTCACGTTTCGAAGACAGATGATAACTCGTAACGTGGGTTGACTGGCCCGAGAACGTTCTATTGAATTTAGCCGCCTTTAAAGCACTAAATTTTATAGCCATCATTAATAGTTGTATTGAAAAATTTAGAGACTTTACGTCGTCTCATTGATCACATTCCATCTTACCACTAAATATCTTTAACAAGGTCATGATACGTACCCATAATAACCGTTTATATTCTCTTATTCCTTCCTTTAATTTAGTTTTCACTTTTAATTAAACTAATTGCTCCGGTACGTTTATTCTTCTGTCATTTTTCTCTTATCTTGCTTTGTTCATGCCAACTGCTTTTACCCTTTCTGTCTTTGTAACTGCCCGCTAGGTTGTTGAGTCAGGATGTATGTAAATAAATAATTGAATTGTCATCATCTTCATCCGCTTCATCATCATAATCATAATCATCATTATCTTGATAATCAGAAATTAATATATACAGAATTTAGGTGGAGAAAACTCTTGCGACATTCTTGCGTGGTAGGCTGAGAACAAACTACATGGGTCGCATTAATATGGACCTTAGTGCGATGTACTGCAAGTACAGAGGTATACGTAACTGGGTAACGCTTACGTTAGGTGAGTGGTTGTGGTACTGGTGGCGACCATCTCGCAGGTTCTGCTAGTACTAACGATAGGATCCGCAATGTACGTATGCCTATACTGCACGATCTGACCTACATCAGGCACACGGTGTGCATAACAGCGATTGTGAAATACAGGACAAATACAGTATTAGAGTATATCTTTCCACTTGCCTTAACTAAACAAGTATAGAAGGCTGTTATCGGTGTTCATTTGTTTTGTCAGGGCAATGGGTAACGGTGCACGTGAGTTGACTTTAAACCCATTAACTGGCTGGCCACCATTGTTATTACATAATACAAACTATTTAAAAGAATTTTCACGAAATTGATGCCTCGAGTGTTTTTCTTAGAATCCATGGATCATAATTCAGCTCAAATTCTCTTCGGTTTCAGTTGGATTGGGAATGAAACGTGTGTATAAATCCTGATACAGTCATTTGCTACGCATTCAAGAGGATTATTTTACTAGTCGTGCTCTCTTTCAGATTACTTTTTCTACAAGATTAAAAGAGTGAGAAAATGAAGAGACGTTTACACTGCTGTCTGACATTGAATGAATCGGAGTAACAGCGTCCATAAATGCCTGATCAGGTAACAACTTGACAATAAGAATCAATTTTGACGTTTTGCTAACCGTGCATCTCAGTATATTTATCTCAGTACTTAACCAACTTGATGCACAAAAGTTTTGATTTACAATAAGTTTATTTCATGCCTCTACATATTTCGAGCATATCTGCTCTTCATCAGGAGGTCAAAATCGCATTACACAGCCTCTGGTATCGTCACACCTACAGATGTGACGGTACCAGAGGCTGTGTAATGCAATTTTGACCTCCTGATGAAAAGCAGTTGTGCTCGAAACATGTAGAGGCGTGAAATAAACTTATTGTAAAACAAAACTTTTGTGCATCACGTTGGTTAATTACTAAGATAAGTAAGAATTAAGTTCATTTCAGGGGGTCTACGGATGCTATTTTC
>Ga0123357_10006823_pt1 | contig 14026 bp, 9 predicted proteins | sample TergutEmb28metaG_FD_89873 | JGI IMG/M metagenome (GOLD analysis project Ga0123357, IMG submission 89873) | Embiratermes neotenicus P4 segment gut microbial communities from Petit-Saut dam, French Guiana - Emb289 P4 | ecosystem: Host-associated > Arthropoda: Insects > Digestive system > Gut ... | reverse complement strand
GAGCATGGTCTGTAACTCCCTGGAGTTCCGTTTGGAGTCTTGAAGCTCGTTTTGCAGCTTCGCGTTGAGAGTCGATAGCTGCGCCGAGATCTCTATTAACCTGTTCAAGGCGTTCTCTGAGTTTCCTTCGTTCTCCGCCGCTGTGTAATTCTGAGCCCAAAGTCCCTGCGGCAAGCCCAAGAACAAGCCCGGCAATAAAAGCAAAAAGAAAAAAATAAAGCGGCTTTTTGACATTCACGGTTTCTCCTTTTCCGGGCACAGGGAGTTTGCCGGGCTTAGCCCTTTATGATAAAGAAAATGCGGAAAAACTTTAGTTTTGGAGCGTTTTCTTCCTTACAAACTCCACAGGAGCCCTTAAATCGGAGAATTTTGCGGTTGAAAACCGTAAAATTCTACAAGTATGGGGGCTCCAGACGCCCGGATATAATATACGAAAAACAGTGAAAATTGCCAAATTTGAAAATCTATCTCATTGAAGGTCCGATGCCTCTCAGGGCTGGATCGTTGTTTTTAGTTTATTTTCGTTCAGTACCAGTATTACCCGGCCTTCGGATAGAAGGCGGCGGTTGTTGTCGGTGGAGAGGATTTTAAGGGCGTCTCCGCTGTCTATCACCGGATCGGTGGCGCTGATTCCGAAGACTTCCTGGGCGATAATACGCAGAGGATTTGGCCCTGCCAGAGCGGCAAGATCCCCATCCAGGCCCGATGGGGTAGGGCGGAAGATACTGTTCTGGACGGTATAGCTGACCGGGAGCGTTCCCCTGCCGTTAAACATGGTTCTGTCGTAGATGAGCTTCATATCCGTGTCCCATATCTTTGGGAAGAGGCAGGGTTCTGCCAGGGTTTTGGTTTTCCTCCCATGAATGGGGAGTTCTCCATCCGCGATGATGATGATCCCCGTATAGTCTGCCGTGGGTACCGGTATCAGGGGTTTCAGGGGAGTTGTTGCGGCCTGGTTCCGGTTCAGGAAGGCGCCTATATTCCCCAGGGATACCTTGTACCTTCCGGTCATTCGCAGTAAATCAGAAGAAACGCTGGGAGGGGTTTTCCCTGAGTCCCCGCAGAGGGCGTCCAGATCTTCCAGGGAAAGCTCCCCCCTGTCTACCATGGATCTTACGGTGGAACCGGAATCTACATTGAGTGAAAGGAGATACGGCCGTAAAAGCCGGGGATAGGAATCATTCAATAATTCCTCCCCCATAAACCTGCCGGTGGGGAGTTTTATGCCGGCCTGGGCCAGGTTAAAACTGGTTTCCGCGTTGAGTTCTCCTCCAATCCAGTCTATGGAAACAGAAATATCGAAATGGTCCTGAAGATCCTGTCCACGGGCCGGTGTTGCGGCGGCCAATAATACGAGTACGGCAAAAATCGGATATATACGGATAGTTAACCGCTCTCTCTTCATCAAAATAAATTCCCCTGCTATTTTATCGGCGTTTTCAGGATTTTTCCTTCACGGAGGACGTCTGTTAGCTGCATACCGTTGGCTTCGGCCAGGGTCTCGGGATCAACATCATAGCCCAATGCTATGGACCAGAGGGTTTCCCCTTTCTTTACAAGGTGGGTTCCGTCAAAATTGAGGTTTTCCCGGGAAACGGCCGGCCTTTCATAGGGGCCAACGTCCTTTAGCGCGGGGATAAGGAGGCGGCTCCCTATCTTAAGGTACCTGTCCTGGACGCCCGGATTTGAAGCCAGTATCTGTTCCACTTTAATACCGTAGTGGAGGGCCAGGGCAAGCAGGGTGTCCCCCGAGTGAATGGTATGGAAATAGTAACGTATGAGGGTTATGTCTTTCCTGCTTAATACGCCGCTTATTTTATCGGCGTCCTTGCCGGGGACTTTTAAAAAATAGTTCTGCCCCGGCGGGGTAACATTGTAGAGGAGCTCCCTGTTCGCCCGGATGAGTTCCCCGCTGTCAATACCCGCCTGATCCGCCAGGAGGCGAAGGTCCGCGGAACGTTCCACCGCTACCTGTTCCCACTGGGGGTCTTCCGGCCAGCCGGGCTCCAGGCCGAACTGCCTTTGGTGGGTAAGGATATAAACCACCGCGAGCAGTTTGGGTACGTAATGAATGGTCTCCGTTTTAAGCAATTTTTTTTGTGAAAGAAGCCAATAATCGCTGATGCCGCTTTGCTGGATCAGCTTGGTTATTGCTCCAAGGCCTACATTATACGCCGCCAGGGCCAGATGCCAGTCACCCAAATACCGGTAATTCTCCTCCAGTTTGCGCAGGGCCCCCTGGGTGGATTTCCAGAAATCCCGCCTTTCATCTACCCAGTCATTTATCTTCATATTAAATGGCCCCATGCTGTTCCTCATGAACTGCCAAAGCCCTGTCGCGCCTGACTTGCTTTGCGCGGTGGCCAGGAAACCGGATTCTATTACCGGAAGATAGACAAGCTCCTCCGGCAGTTTTCTTTCCGCGAGTTCCTTCCGGATAAAAGCCAGATAGGGCCCTCCCCTGTTCATCACCGCCTGCAGCCAGGAAAGACCGCCCGGGCTGGAATACTGGCGTATGTACTGCTGGGTCAGGGGGTTCTGCATGGCGGCGGGAGTGAGCAGAAGGCTGTAAGGGTTATCCCTGACTGCTCCGGAGTTGACTGCTCCGGAAAGGCCGGATGAATCGGACGGATTCAGCCGGGTCCTGAGGGGCCGGGAAAACAAGGGGGCCTTTTCGCCCGGTTGTTCTGAGTCTCCGGCTGTTCCTGCTGCCGCGTTAGCCGCTGTTTCCTGTTCCGGCCAGGGATCGTCGTTCTCCGCCGCGGTTACCTTTCCCGCGCCGAGGCAGCCCAAGACGGCAATTAACAAAAAGACCTTAATGCGGCTGTTCAGAATTTTTCTCCGTAATAAATCCCGGCCCATTCCCAGCGGCCGTGTATTTCCGGGTCAGGGGGGAAGTAGATCTTTCTGAAATAGAGGTACCAGGTAGAGATGTACTGGGACCAGCCCCATGTTCGCAGATACGCCTCATTGGCATTGGAACTTACATCCAGGTTATCCGCATAACGTATCCGGTTTCCCCGCATAAAGTCTGAAAGGTCAAAAACATTGTTTCCCGTACCTCCCGTATAGCTGGTATCTTCCTGTTCCCAGGTACGGGTAAAGAAATTTACCTTTGCGTGGTACTGCCACAGCTTGTTCGATGAACCGGCGTCCAGGGCGGCCTTTATGGCAGTAACCAGTGAAGTGAGGTTTTCAAAAGTCCAGTCTTTGGCGGAATTGTTAAAGTCCACCTGCTGTTTGGCGTAATTATCCGCGTTGGGGAAGCCGGGGACATTGGAGCCTATATAGGGAAGGTACTGGGTATAAGCCTTAATCGCGCTGTTCCATTCCCCAATACCTTCATAAGCCTGCGCGAGCATAAAATAGGTAACACCCGGATCTATTTGATCCAGAAAACGGGAGATGAGTTCCTCGTAGTACCACACTTTTTGCTGGGGATTATTTACCAGGGTAATGAGCTGATTCAGGCAGGCCAGATGTATTGATTTATCGTTGATTTTTAAATCAGGATAATCTTTGACAATCATGTCAAAATAGAGCGCCGCTACAGGGTTTGCGTCCATCTGCTGGTAACTGTAACCGATCATAAAAAGGTAGTACGTATTGTAGAGATCATTGGGGTATTTATGGACCCTGGAACCGAGAAAATTGATCAGCTTTCCGTATTCTTTTTGTTTGACGTAAAAATTGGCAATTTCCCTTATAACCGCGAATTGTTCTTCACTGCTTTCAGGTTCCGAGGCGAGGATGGAATAATAAATTTTAAGGGTATCCTGCTCTTCTTTTGTTCCAAAGATGTAGTAGGGGTCTTTCAGACTGTTGTCTGTCAGACTCAAGCCCGCCGGACTCAAGTCCGTCAGTCTCAAGTCCGTCGGACTAAAGTCCGCTGGATGTACTCCCGCGCCTCCGCAGCGGGTAAAACAGAAGAGCGTTATAATTAGCAAAGGAATTTCCAGTAATTCAGAGACCCATTTTTTGTTTCTCATGTTTTCCCATGGTACCATGCGGAGCGCCCATTGGCAAGGGAAGAGGATGTGTTTATATTCTAGGAGTGAGTATCAGATCCGGATCCTCCGGCGAAGAAAAACAAAGAAGGAAGTTTCATTCAGGGTACAGCTTGTTATTTCTGCTGCCGGCCTTTTTTTTTCTTGCGTTATTCGTCTCTTCATGCGGATCGGGTCCTGTACCAAAAGAAACTCCTCTGCCCACGGAAGTTCCTGTTCAGGCGGCCAAACCTTCGCAGCCGGCGGGCGGCAACGGGGGGGTAGTGGATGAGATCCGCTCCCTTACCGAAAAAGGCCTCCCCTCTACCCTGCTTGGCGCATTGGATATAATGCGTAACAGGGATCTTCTTTCTTCGGATTTCGGCAGGGTTATGGTTGCGGTTAACGTAGCCCTGCTTAGGACAATTTACCCTTCGATCCAGGCCCAATTGCCTTTTTCAGATCCTCCGGTGACCCACGTTTATTCCCGTATTCTCAAAGACACGGAAAGGGGGATCTATACTCCTCCTCCGCAGAATTCAACGGATTACCTGGAATATATACTGCCCTTCCTCGCCTATTACCCGGCGGCGGGGAAAACTGTTCCGGCGGAACGTTACCTCGCGGCCCTGCCGGATCTGGTAAACGGCGGAAAACTCAACAACGATTCCGTGCTGGCCGGATTTTTCATGGGAATTGTGTATGAACAAACCGGCCGGCTGGACGACGCCCTTACACAATTTTCCCATTCATGGGATCTCTTTCCCGAATGTTACCCCGCGGCCCTGGGTATAGCCAGGGTCATGGAAGCCCAGGGCCGGATGGATGACACCGTGCGCTTTTTACAGGATCTTGTGGTGCGCTTCCCGGACAACCTTCAGGTCAAGCGCCAGCTGGCCCTTGCCTACTACCACTCGGGTGACTGGTCAAGGGCGGATACCGCCGTAGCCGAGATACTCCAAAAGGATCCGAGGGACGGTGACTTCGTTTTGATGCGGGCCCGTATCCTTGTAGAACAGGGACAGTTTATTCCGGCCCAGGCGCCCCTGGATATTTACGCTTCTGTAGATCCCAACAACAGGCTCTACCTGTTTCTCCGGGCCAGGGTTCAGGCCGAAGGCTACCATAACCGGGACGCGGCCCTTAATTATCTGCGGTCCATTTTAAGGAGTTCCCCCGCGCCAGGGGACGCCGCGGATCAGAGAACAACGGATCTGCTGTCCGCCGTTTCGGTTTATGCCACAAGGCTCCTGATGGAATCCTCCAGGCCGGAAGATCAGAGCGAGGGCAGGGATCTGCTTGCCAGGCTACTGTCCGCTCCCAATCCCTCCCTGGAAGTGGTCAGTCTTGCGCTTGACGAGGCAATACGCCGTGAAGACTGGAAAGAAGGACAGGGTTACCTGACGCGGCTTCTCAAGGAACGCCGTTCTTCTCAGGATCTGCTTTCAGCCGCCCTGGTAGAAAAGGGGCTGGGGAACAGCGCCGCCGCCCTTGCCTACGCAAAGGAGCTTTACGAACGCGACCGTACCAACGAAGAAGGGATGATCGCCTATATCTCGGCGCTTATTGATACGGGCCGCCAGGACGAGGCGGGCAGGATGATAGAGAGCCGCCTGAGCGGCATGGGCGGGGGAGTTCAGAAAAGCCGCTACTACTACCTTCGCAGCAGGATAGGGAAAAACGAAGACCAGGTGATGAACGATCTCCGCTCCAGCCTTTTTGAGGATCCCCGGAACCTTGACGCCCTGATAGCGATGTTCGAAATTTACCACCGCCGCAAGGACGAAAGACGGGCGGTCTACTACCTCAAACAGGCCCTTGCCCTGGCGCCTGACAATCCCCGGCTCAAACGCTACGCGACTGAGTACGCTTCTGCCCTGGGCGGCTCGTTCTGATCCCTAGGGCTCCTGGGAGCCCTAGGGCTCCCAGGAAGATTGAGGAATGGCGTCTATGCCGTATTTTACCGATTTTGCCTGTTCAATAAGCAGGGGAATATTCTCCCTGATAAAATCGAAGTCTGACGCTTTTCCTGCCAATTCAAGTTTCTTTGTAAGTTCAAAAATCCCTGTGGCGCCGACATTTCCCGACACCCCTTTCATCGTATGTATACATACCGTAAAATCATCGTACGTTTCACTCTTCCGTATTTGCGAAAGCTGATCGATGTTCTTTTGCAGTTCGTTCGCGTATATGCGTAAAGTCTTAATGTATTTGTCGGTTTTACCGCCGAAACGTGAAAGTCCCTGAACGGTATCCAGGCCCTCTATGGCAAGGTTCTCTTTTGAGACGGACATTTTTTTATCCGTTTCTTTGGGGAGCTCCCACCTTTCTTTTGGAATCCATTTGTTCATGATTCGGTCAAGATCGGTAATTTCAATGGGCTTTGAAATATAGTCATTGAACCCGTTCGCGAGAAACATCTCTTTCATTCCCGTTACGGCGTTCGCCGTGAGCGCGATAATGGGTATATCCCTGAATTTCTGACCCGGAAGCCGCCTGATTTCCCGGGTGGTTTCAACGCCGTCCATTTCGGGCATCATATGATCCATAAAAATAAAATCATAATCGTTTTTCTTTACGGCCTCAATCGCGTCCCTGCCGTTTTGGGCTGTTTCGACCCTGACTTTATACGGCGAAAGAAGCCCGGTGATAACATGCAGATTCGCCTCCATGTCATCAACGGCCAGGATGTGCGCCCCGGGGGCGCAAAATGTTACGCTCTTTGCTTCCTTTTCCGCGTCGAACCGTTTGCCGAAAGCTTCGGTAATATTCCCTATGGGTTTGTATTCACTGATGCGCTGAAGAACCCGCGCCGTAAATACGCTGCCCTTGCCGTATTCGCTTGTGACGGAAATCTGCCCGCCCATCATTTCGCAGAGCGTTTTTGTAATGGAAAGCCCGAGTCCTGTTCCTTCAACCTTGCGGTTGGTTTTCATGTCCACCTGCGAGAAAACGCCGAACAGTTTTCCCAGGTCTTCTTCCCTGATGCCTATTCCTGTATCGGAAACCTCGAACACGGCGGCGCCGCCTGTTTTATCCGGCGAATCAAATTCAAAACCGGCCTTAAGGGTGATTTTCCCCTCGTTCGTGTATTTGGACGAATTGCCCATAATGTTCAGCAGTATTTGCCGTATGCGGATTTCATCGCCGTACATAAAGGCCGGGAAATCTTCGGGAATTTTCACATCAACGTAGATCGGTTTTTCTCCGATACGGATACGGATCATGGAAACTATATCGAAAACAAGCGAAGATACATCGTAATCTGCACATACAAGTTCCATTTTTCCGGATTCGATTTTGGAAATATCAAGAATATCGTTGATGATGGACAGGAGGGACCTTCCGGATTGCTTGACAATGAGCGCGCTCTGCCGCACTTTTTCGGAGATGGTTTCCCGGAGTACAAGTTCGTTCATCCCTATGATGGCGTTGAGCGGCGTTCTGATTTCGTGGCTCATCTTCGCGAGGAAGTCTGATTTCGCGGAATTGGCCCTGGTGGCGTCATCAAGCGCTTTTTGTATTTCGATTCGGGATCGCACAAGCCCGCCTGTCAGTTTGATGAGAACGGCGGCGGTTACGCCAAGTGACAGGAGCGCGGTCAGTACGCAGATTAAAAAGAAAGACAGGGTTTCTCTGGACACCCTCTCCGCGGGCACGGAAACGCAGAGGACAACAAATGTAGCGCCCTGCGAATTTTTTATGGGTACGTACAGCGAATCGTAAAGTATTCCGAATAAATGGTCATGTTCCTTATAGGGTTCCCCGCGCACATAGGTCGCTTTTTTCGCGTCAGGCGTCATGGATACGCCGATTTTCTGTATCCCGTCTTCCGCGGCTACGGTTGTTACGATACAGCCAAGCTCATAAGAAAAAATGGAAACATCAACGCCGTACCGTTTTTTGACATTGTCCGCCCATTCATCGGTATCAAAACGGAACACGACCACAACGGCGCCGATTACCTCGCCATTGTCATTCCATACAGGCGCCGTAGCCCGCGCGCTTGCCTTGACAATCGTCGCGCGTTCATAACTGTAGAAACGTTCTCCCGCAAGCGCCTTCAGGATTCCTGTCTGATAGGCAATGGAATCGCGGCTGTACCTTTCGGGCTGATAACTGCGAAGTATAATATTTCCTTCGCTGTCGACTACGTTTACAAAGGAGACGTCAAAGTCCGCGCAAAACGGGGTCAGAAAGGCCATCATTTCCGCCCTGTCGCCGTATTGAAATATACGCCGGAATTCGGGGCTGATCTCCAGGGCATACGATCCTGATCTCGCGTTTTGCATCCCCGTGAGCAAATCGTTGTTTATCACCTGTAAAAAACGTTCCTGCGATTCGCTCAGTAACGTCGAGTACATTCTGTTAAAACGATAGACCGCCATCCCCACCGTAATGGCAAATGAAACGATCAGTACCGAAAGAACCACTATGACGGTACTGATATTTTTCGGGGCCCCTACTGTATGTTGTTCTCCGTTCAATATTCTCCTGCTCTATTGTACAATATAGCGAAATATGTGCATTTTTTCAATGTTTTGCGAATTTTGATTTTGATAATTCACGGGCCGTCCCGGAGAAGGGATCAGCGGTTATACGCTACTGCTTTACCCGGGGAGCCGTCCATGGGTGAACCCATCACTACCCCCGGCAGGGGCCTTCGCTGCCTGAGGGACATGTATTTGAAAGGATGGATATCGAGGACATTCGGGTACCAGCCGCCGATCTCCCCAAGGTCAATGATATTCAGGGCCGGACTGTATGATATGGGGAGAACATTTCCCCTGGAGAGGAGCAGCTCTTCCGCCTGGGAAAGCGTATCCCAGCGCTGAGTTCCGTCTTCGGCCATGGATTTGTCAATGAGCGCCTCATAGTCCGGGTCGTTGTACTTTGCGTCGTTAAGGTTGGAATCTTTACACCACATCTGCAGAAAGGTATAGGGATCGGCGAAATCCCCTATCCAGTTGGTGGATCCCACATCGTAATCGTCCTGCTTAAGGGCCTGGTAATATGACTTGAAGGGTACCACATCGATCTTTACGGGAATGCCCAGGTTTTCCTGCCATGCCTTTGCCATGAGAGTGGATATACGATCCGCTTCCTGGCCGGGAGTAATGCGGATGACCAGCTGCGGCAGCCCGGCGCCTTCCGGGTACCCTGCTTCGGCCAAGAGTTTTTTTGCCTGGTCCACATCAACCTTGTCCAGCCCGTCAATTTGGGGATAACCGGGAATGGGGTAGACAAGTGTTTTTGCCGGCAGGGAGTAACCGCGCCGAATCTCATCCCAGGGGAGAACCAGGGTAAGGGCCTGCCTGAGGCGGTAATCGTCCCAGGGTTTTCTTACGGAACGGATATAGTAGTACTGGGTGGCAAACATGGCGTTTACCTGGATGCCGCTTCGATCGGTCAGCGCGTCCACATTGATGTCTCCCAGTATCCAGCGGGCCTCCCCGGAATTCCACATCGCCGTTGCGTCTTCCCCGTTCTCGGCGAATTTGATGGTTATTTTATTTATTGTCACCCGTCCGGCATCCCAGTAATTGGGATTTTTTTGCAGAAGGAGATGGTCTTCATCTTTTTCCGCAATATAATACGGGCCGTTGGTGATGGGGAGGCCGGAAGTCCACTTTTCATCGTTCAGCATTGAAGGGTGTATGGGACTGAAAGAATGGTGGCAAAGCATGCTGGGGAAAAAAGCGGCCGGCGAGTTGAGGCGTACCACCAGGGTTTTATCGTCAGGCGCGGATATTCCGACTTCATCAGCGCCGCAATTGCCCAGCCTGTAGTCTCTGGCTTTTTCGATTACGTCAAAGAGGGAGGAATAAGGCGCGTTCTTTTTAGGATCCAGCAGGGAAAGCCAGGCCGCTTTGAAGTCCCCGGCCTTTATCGGATCTCCGTTCTGGTATTTTGCGTTATCCCGGATGGTAAAGGTCCACTGCTTTTTATCGTCGGAAGTTACCCACTTGCTTGCGAGCGCGGGGACAGGCGCCATGGTCAGCGGATGATACGAAAAAAGCCCTTCGTAAATAGCGGTAAATAACTGCGCCTCATTGGCGTAAAAGGATTTCCGGAAATCCAGTTCCATTTCACCTTTGGGATATGATATGGTAAGTTCGTCCCTTGCCTGAACCTGGGGCCGGGTTTCGGCATAATCCTGTGGCTTTGCCTGGTCCTGGGGAAGCGCCTGTTCTTCCTGTACGGTTTTCGGTTCAGTCCCCGCCTGAATGGATTTACAGGAGATGAGCCAGATCGGCAAGCCGAGGCCCAGCAGTACCAGCGTCAAAATGGAAATGGATTGTTTCATTGTTTTACCTCTTGAGTAATGGACATTCCGAATAAGGGGGTTTTTCAGGGTTGAGGATTTACTCCCAACCTCTTCAGCTGCTGTTCCTCTTCCTTTTGGGCATTGAATTCATGGCGTTTTGAATTGGCCCTGAGTATAGCGTTTTTAATCGTTCCAAGTTCCGGTTTGATACCCTTGATTTTATCCCGGTCTCCCCGGTCAACTTCCGCCTTAAAGAATTCGTCCAGCGCGGTCAGGGTCTTGTGAAGGGATTGAAGCTCCCGTACGTTTCTCTCCAAAAATGAAATAAGCTGATCTTCCTGCATGGTTTCAAGCTTCGCCGTTGTCGCATTCCGGGAACCCATGGGCGCAAGCGTACGGATCTTTCGTTCCAAATCGCCGCGGAAAGAGTTATAATTTATTCTTTCCCTGACCGGGATACCTTTAATGGGATCTACGTATTCCACATTGTAAATGACCGGATCCGGTTCCTTGTTGAACATCTGCTGCATAAGTTTTTTTAACTTCTGCATGAGGCCCTGCTTTCTGTTTTCCAGGGTTGTCTGATTTTCATCCATTTTCAGGGCAATATCCGACAATGTTCCCGAAGTACCGCCCAAACTTTGAATTCCTTCTATTAATATACTTTTAACCGGAACCTGTGGTTTGACAATCTTGGGTTTTTCTTCCGCGACAAATATCTTTTTGAGGACCGCTTCCCGCAGCGCGGGTCCTTCTTTGGAATAATCTTCTTTAATTACCTCTTCCACCAGATCCGGATAAAAGGGATACCCCGGTTTTGCCTGCGCGAATTTCTTTTTAAACTGGGGCAGGTTGGCAACTTCCGCCTGGGACATTTCCGCCGTTACATCCCTCAGTTCCAGCTTGTACGCTTCCCTCTGATATTCCGTAAGAATTTTGAGGTACCCCATGGTTGGAGTAAAGGATCGGTTCAGGTTGGCAAGTGATTCACTGATGACGCTCATGGTCATGGGATCGGAGCCGGTCTTTATCTGGTTCGTCATTTCCGCTACCGCTTTGGTAATCGGGCTTTGGGAATCCGGCGTAAGGTGCACCCAATCAATATATTTAATAAGTCCCAGTATACGTTTAATTCGGTCCAGATTAAGGAATTCCGTACCAAACTGGTAGAAATTCACCAAAAAGTCCAGCTGGTTGTCATAATTTGCGAGCCGTTGGGTTAACTGTTCCAGCCTCGAGACCTCATTAAACGGGCTTGAATCCGGCGCTTCGAGTTCGGCGATTTTTGCTTCCGCCTTGTACGGATCTTCATTGATAAGGCCTTTTTTTAGATAAAGGTTATAAAGCGAAGCAAACCCTATATGGTAAGCCCGGAATTCTTCCTTTAATTTCGGCAGCTCCGATTTATCAAGCCAGTCTGCCCGTGTCTTAAGCGCTTCGGTAAGGGTTTTTACATAGTCGTTATTTTCAGCCATTTGAAATAGTATGCTATAATTTCAGAAAATAGGCAATGTTTAAGTTGCCATCCTGTCGGATTTTTCCTGAAAGTAAAAGCAATTTACATCCCCGTGCAGTAATTACTGTATGAGACACAAGTTACTTGCGGGAATTGCGTTTCCCCTCGCCTTATTGGCCGCGTGCCAGAACGGCCCCATCCGTTCAACCTATCGTCTGGTTTTTCCGGAACTGCCGAAACATTGGTCAGAATTTTTCGCGGGAATGTCCTCAGAAAATTCCATGGGAATTTTTTCAAAAAATTCCCATGAACCCCACTGGCGTATCGAATGGGTTGCCGAAGGGGGAATCTGGCGGGAAAGGGAACTGGCCCCGGGGGGCGGAACCCCGGGTATTCCCCTGATCCAGGAGTGGACGACAGCGGTACTGGCCTGGCCCTTTTGGCCCGATTTTGATCTGCTCCCGGGAATGATGCGTCCCCTGGGAGCATTGTTCCCCTGGGACGCTTCCGGGGGAAATCTGCTTTTAAGCTGGGAAGGCGGGGTAGAGGCGGTTTTCTGGAAGGAGATGGCCGCGGCTGACAGAACTACCTCGGCCGCCAATGGCCGGCTTCCCTGGTACTTTGACTGGCCCCGTTTCCGGGAACTCCTTGAAAGCGGGAATATTCCGGAAGCGGTACGCCGGGATCTTTGGCTTGCGGACTGGAAGAGTATAGCCCAGAAAACCGTACAATCCGGTTTCGACCGGCGGCGCATTGCGTCCCGTACTTTTTCAACCCTTGTCATCCCCGGCATTGGCGGACACTGGATAGGCAGTTCCCCTTTTGCGCCGCCTCTGGACGCCGCTCCAGACGGTTCCCTCCGCCCCAGCGTCACCGCTACACCTGACGCCTGGATTTCCCCCATGGGTATCCTGAAGTGTTCCGTTTCCGGCTGGGTGTTCATTGCCTGCGAGGATACGACGGGACAAAATACCTTGCGTTGACAAAAAATTGAATGTGTTTAAAAATGGAATTAGCGGAAGAAAGCAGGTTTAAAATATACAAAACATGAAATTCAGAACCAGATTAACGTACCTGTTTTTGGGCATATTTTTCGTGTTGTTTTTTGCCGCCTGTACAGGGAAAGGTGTTGCGCGTGATGGCGCGCATGAAGACGCGCGTGAGGGCGGGCCCGGGGCAGGGGCCGACCAGAAGCAAATACAGAACGGCCCTGCCTGGTCCGTTCTGTCGCTGCTAGAGACGGGGGGAAATCCCCTCTGGTTCGAAGTGAGTTCAGGTTCCCCATCATTGATAGAATCGCCCGCCCAGGCGAGTCTGGCGCCTTTTACTCCCTGGCCCAACGCGCGGTATGTCACGGGAATGGAACTTTGGAATAACTATCTTGTGATGGCGGTTAACCGCGTTGGTTTTATCATTCTGGGGCCTGCCGCGGATGACTCAAATATCGTATTGTACAGCGCCGCGCCGGGCGGCCTTTGGGATCCCTATACGGCGGAATCGTTTTTTATCTGGGAGGATAAACCATCGGTACTCCTTTACCGGAATGATTTCTTCGCCGCTCTTGAAGCTCCTTCTCCGCGGCCGCAGGTTTATGCGCTTGACGATTCCAGCCCCTTACCCATAGGCGTCCATATCCCCGCCCTGGAAAGTTTTCCGCCCGGCCGCTCGTGGGAAGCGGAGCTGCTGAACCATGAGCGCGATGGCTTCTGGTATTACCGCATGAAACAGAAAGGGGAGGTTCAAAATGCAACAGCCTATTTCCGGGTCAGGGATCTGAAAGAGGCAGGCGAAAAAATTTCTTTTGATGCATGGATGAGTTCCAATGACCCCGAAAGCCCGGGAAATGTTCCGCCTCATTTGACGGCTGTGTTAAACAAAGCGTCAGAAACAGAACCGGGAAAAATTGCCGAAGTGAAGGCAATTTCGCCTGATTTTGACGGGCCGCGTTTTTTCGGTTTTACCGGGAGCGCCGCCGGAACTGAAAACCCGTCGTTGATGTACGCCTTTTGCCGCGAGACTGACTCTTTTGCCCTTGCCATTTTTCCTGATGGCCGCGGGCTCTACTCCGCCGGCAAGGATGCGGAAATAAAACCATTTTCACTTCCCGCTCTTCCCGATGGCTTTGTGTATACCGGCGCCGCCCTCATTGGTAAAGTCCTTGCCGCTTCCTGGGAAGAACAGCAGGAGGCCGGGATAGGGGCGGCAGGATTTATGGTGGTAAATACTGATTTACCGCATAGCCTGTAATACTATTATCTGTATAAGCCCGGTGAAGGGAGAGAGCGCAGAGACAGAAACAACTTGAGGAACCCGCTT
>Ga0123357_10006821_pt1 | contig 14029 bp, 6 predicted proteins | sample TergutEmb28metaG_FD_89873 | JGI IMG/M metagenome (GOLD analysis project Ga0123357, IMG submission 89873) | Embiratermes neotenicus P4 segment gut microbial communities from Petit-Saut dam, French Guiana - Emb289 P4 | ecosystem: Host-associated > Arthropoda: Insects > Digestive system > Gut ... | reverse complement strand
TATAGTGAATTGAATGTTGTGCGGCAATGGGTTTGGAGAGTTTATTGTGTGGGTTGAAATGGACCGTTGTTTGTGAGTACACAGTGTATTGTGGGGAGGGATAGTGAATTGAATGTTGTGCGGTAAACCTATGGAGTTTTTATTGTATGGGTTGAAATTCACCGTTGGTTTTGGGTACACACTGTACTATGAGAAGGGTTAGTGGATTGAATGTTGTGCGGTAAAAATGGTGTGTTTATTGTGTGGGTTGAAGTGGACCGTAGGTTGTGTGTACACAGTGTTCTGTAGGGACGGAATGTGAATTCAATATTGTGCGGTAAAGGGATTGAGTGTTTATTGATTGGTTGTTATATACCCTTTTGATGTGGGTACACACTTTATTGTGGGGGGAAACTGAATTGAATCCTGTGCGGTAAAGGTATGTAGTGTTTATTTTGTGGGTTATTTAATTTTTATTTATTACAGAGAGTACCGTGTTGATGGAATCTGAATTGAATGTTGTTCGGTAAATGGATGGAATGATTATTGTGTGGGTTGAAATGGTCCGTTGATTGTGGTACACAGATTATTGTGAGGAGTGATTCTGATTTGAATATCGTGCGGTAAATGATTGAGTATTTATTGTTTGGTTTGAAATGAACTGATAGTTGTGTTTACACATTGTTTCGGGGGGAGGGTTTTGTGAATAGAATGTTGTGCGGAAAATGGATGGAATATTTATTGTGTGGGTTGAAATTGACCGTTGGTTGCATGTACAAATTGTACAGTAGTGAGGGATTGAAATAGAATTTTCTTCAGTAAACGAATTGAGTGTTAATTGTGTGAGTTTAAATGGATGGTTGGTTGTGTTTACACAGTGTACTGTGTTGAGGTATAGTGAATTGAATGTTGTGCGGACGTTGGAAGTAGTGTTTATTTTGTGGGTTGAAATGGACCGTTGGCTGTGCGTACACAGTGTACTGTGGGGAGGATTAGTGAATTGAATGTTGTGCGGTAAAGGGTTGGAGTGTTTATTGTATGGTTTGAAATGGACCGTTGGTTTTGTGTTCACAGTGTACTGTGGGGAGGGATAGTGAATTGATTGTTGTGCGGTAAAATGTTGGAGTGTTTATTGTGTGGTTTGAAATGGAATGTTGGATTTGTGTACAGAGTGTACTGTGGGGAGGGTTAGTGAATTGAATGTTTTGCGGTAAAAGTTTGAAGTGTTTATTGTATGGTTTTAAATGGACCGTTGGTTTTGTGTTCACAGTGTACTGTGGGGAGAGATAGTGAATTGATTGTTGTGCGGTAAAGGAATGGAGTGTTTATTGTGTGGGTTGGAATGGACCGTTGATTATGGGTACACAGTGTACTGTGGGGATGGTTAGTGAATTGAATGTTGTGGGTTAAATGGATGGAGTGTTTATTGTGTGGGTTGAAATTGACCGTTGGTTGGGTGTACACAGTGTACTGTGGTGAGGGATAGTGAATTGAATGTTGTGCGGTAAGGGGATGTAGTGTTTGTTGTATGAGTTAAAATGTACCGTTGGTTGTGGGTACACAGTTTACTGTGGGGAGGGATACTGAATTGAATGTTGTGCGGTAAAGGGATGTAGTGTTTGTTGTATGGGTTAAAATGGACCGTTGGTTGTGGGTACACAGTGTACTGTGGGGAGGGATACTGAATTGAATGTTGTGCGTTAAAAGAATGCAGTATTTATTGTGTGTTTTGGAATGGACCGTTGGTTATGGGTTCACAGTGTACTGTGGGGAGGGTTAGTGAATTGAATATTGTGCGGTAAAAGGTTTAAGTGTTTATTTTATAGGTTGGAATGTACCGTTGGTTGTGGGTACACGGTGTACTGTGTGGTGGGTTACTGAATTGAATATTGTGCGTTAAATGGATGAAGTGTTTATTGTATAGGTTGAAATGGACCGTTGGTTTTTGGTACACAATGTACTGTGGGGAGTGAGACTGAATTGAATGTTGTGCGGTAAAAGGATAGATTTATTATTGTGTGTGTTAAAATTGTTCGTTGATTGTGTTTATAACGTGTACTGTGGGGAGGGCTATTCAATTGATTCTTTTGATTTAAAACGATGGATTTTATTTATTATGTGGGTTGAAATTGGTCGTTGATTGTTTGTACACGGTGTTCTGTGTGGAGGGAGACTGAATTGAATGTCGTGCGGTAAAATGATGGATTGTTTATAGTGTGGTTTGATATGGACCGTTGGTTTTGGGTACACATTATACTGTGCGGAGTTTTGGTGAATTGTGTTTTGTGCGGAAAATTGATGTAGTTTTTATTGTATGGATTTGAACCTACCTTTGGTTGTGGGTACAGTGTGTACTCTTGGGAGGATTAGTGTATTGAATGTTGTGCAGTAAAGGATAGAATATTTAATTTATGGGTTGAAATTGATCGTCGGTTGTGACTACTCTGGTACCTTTAGCTGGGGTCGAGATGGCTCTTGTTAGACGGACGGCCAGAATGGAGTGACTTCTTGTAGTGAAGAACGTGCAACATTAACGGCTTGTTTTGTTACTGCAGTATATGTACCGAATTACAGTGCAGGATTTATTTCTGTCAAATACAGGCAAATATTTTTTCGTCACCATTAGTAATGTTCCTACGTCATGTGTAACTGTCAATGTAACTCTCACTGTTGCTTTGCATGTAACGTTCACTGTCTTTGTACCCTTCTTCCTTGTGTGTTGAAAATAACAGTAGGAAGAACACCAAATTACAACGTACGTGTTTCGCGCTCCGAGGTGGCTTACAATACAAAACAAATTTGTAAAATATGTATAAAATACTTCCCGGTTATTTTATATTTCATTTTAAACATTATTCTTACCGGAGTTGCCACTTAAATTGTGATTCAGAACCATCTGTAACCATTTTTTATGTATCCTGAATTCAAAATTTTAACAACAGAATTTCGGTTCTTATTGCTAAACTGTCATTGCTGTTTATCTGATCTGTTGTAACAGTATCTGTAGTAAATTTATATATTGTATATGGAAATGGAACCCAACTACAGTAAAATTATATTTACTGCGACAGAATGTGTGCTGTTTTTGACTGTCTTGTTGTTTTTCCATTCTGGTTCTGTAATCTCCCTTCCAAACCTGAAAATGTTAAGCTGGTATATTTTATATCGTCAAAATAAATTCTATTTGCTTGCATTTCACATCTACACACAGCTTGCCAGCATTAAAATTCAGACACAATTCTTCACAAGTCACGCTAGTGCAGTTTTGTGTTAGTAAATCTCCCCCTTTTAATGTTACATCACACATTACAGTACAACTGGCTTGTAACAATACTGAAGTTGTAAATTCTTTGCATCCGGTGTTAATTCACAAATTGCCTATCAACAAGTTTCCTTTACGTCACACAGTCCGAATTTCATGCAAAATATATCCACTGATTATTCATTAATTAAATCCATATAGTGCCTTTTCACTCCACTAACACCGTCTCACAATTTCAGTAATATTCCGCCTGTATTGTTGCAGTGAGACAGCTTACATTTCTTGCCAATTTCTAGACATTACAGCATCACTTTTTGTACAGATATACGATCAAGTCTCCGTGGATTTACTCTGATACAATTGTTCTTTGTCTATCATCAAAAATACTGCCTAGTCTGATCAAGACACAGTATTGATTCTTCTGTGTCAATGTACAAAATTTCCTTATTTTCCAAAGCTATTGACATAACAATCAATTTCATAATCTCAAAATTTCCTGTGCTGACGATAGGTAAAACAAATTACATACGTCAGCATTTCATCATATATATATGTATGCAGGGCCAAAATTTATTAAGCAAATTGGCTGAAACTTTGCTCAGGGGAAAGTAACAATTGTACCTTAGGGGAAGGTGGGGCTACTGTGCGTGAAAAGATCAGTAAACAGCTGGGAGTTGCTGCTGGAATTTACAAAACCTCTTTTATCACATTTACAGTTCAGTCATTCAGAATATCGAAAGCCCATTGCACTGTGTTGAAATCCTCATTGATTCGTCCAATGTGACCCTCTATGGCAATCTTAGATGGTGAAATATTTGTAACAAATTCATTTTGGAAAATAAAAACTTTCGTCTGCAGTATTTAAATTACTACACTCCTTCTTTCATTTCACATTCATTACAGTCAGATCCGAAAGACTGTTGTTAACATTCCTTCTAGCAATTTTTCGACACCCAAATGTTGCTTCAGACGGTTTGTCATGCTGTCTGAACTTTACTCAAAACGTTCTATCTGCTCGCTATAGCAATTTTGCATCATCACAGTCAACTGTACCAAAACACATTTCACTAACTTCAAACAACACACTAAACACCCCCTTCCCACCATATCGCAGCCAGTTAAGCCCAGTAACAGTCTCCCAACATTCCGTACCACCGCACTGTACCGTCTGTAATATAGCAATGTGCATCATCACAGTCAACTGTACCTAAACACATTTCACTAACTCCACACAACACACTAATCACTCCCTTCCCACTATATTTCAGCCAGTTAAGCCCAGTAACAGTCTCTCAACATTCCGCACCACCGCACTGTACCGTCTGTAATATAGCAATGTGCATCACCACAGTCAACTGTACCAAAACACATTTCACTAACTCCACATAACACAGTAAAAACTCCCTTCCCAACATATTGCAGGCAGTTAAGCCCAATAACAGTCTCTAAACATTCCGCACCACCGCACTGTACCGTCTGCAATACCATAACAACGTTAATGTCTGTCCAGCTCTTAATGTCCGCTAAACAACAGTCTGTCAATATGCCCAATATACTGTTATAATATTTTCGCTTGATACTTCGTTAACCTCCAATTCACGCACACTACAGCCTTCCACTCCGCACTGTATAAGGATGCTTGTCCGTTGTTTTCAAATTTAATTTCTGGCGATTCGTCATAATTTTCCGCAGCGCACCTTCAATCAACGAATTACATATTGTTACGGGAAAGTGACTGAATGGGACTTTACATGTGCAGTGACGGTCTGATGGAAATGTAGGAGTTTCTAACTTACACAATTAGCACTTAGATACATGCAGTTACGCGAGTGTGTTGGTTTTCACAGCGGTATAAATAACCTAATCATTCGCCTTATATATGAAAATACTTTGCTCGGTAAGTGGTTACAGACGTTTGGACAGACAGTGAGGGTCTGACTTTGAGAAGGACAAACGTCGCAGACGATTGTGTCCGTTGAAGTTATAACAAGAGTTTTTAATCCAAAAGTTCCGGAAAACCTTAGCTTAAGAAGATTGGTTGTAAACAGACAGTTGGTTGTGTCGAGGACGAGATGAGAGAAAATTACGGCATGCATAACAGATAAGAAATAAACCCACAAAATTTTAGCGAGAATTCCTAAAGCCAAAGCACAACTTAGTGGAAATACGCATAAAGAAATATCGTGCAGTTGTTTGAAAGACATAAAAGAAGTCCAAGACCGAACAACACAATATTAATTAAGGTTATGGATGTGACCAGTGGCAAGCATTCTGAACATGACACTGAACTGGCGTGTTTATTATTCTGTACAGCACTTGAAACATTAAGACATCGCAAGCTGCACTTTACTACATTAAGTACCTGAACAGGCAGCGCAGACGCAATGTGCGTCCAGTTATAACTGCGGGTATTCTGCGGAGGATTTCCGGTCAATATCGTCACCACACAGCTGGTCTATCTGGGTCAGAAATCCGATGCTTGGTTATACAGAAACAACACAGTGTTCGAGAGAGCCGGTAGCACTGAGCAGCTTCACTGTTCAAATTCAGGTGAAACTTGCTGTGCAGCTATTGCAGTATCACGGACTGACAGCAACTCTCGGACTGGTACAGGGTTGCCCTCTATACTGAGTCAGAAGAACCCATTTGATATGACACTGCCGAAATGTCTAATATATATTCCAATATTAATATTAAAATTTTCCACTATATATTGCTTTCAGATTTTCGGACAAATCTTTTGCACGTAATTTTCATCCCTCAATAACCTCTCACCTGCACCACTAATCCCATTCCCACAAAACCCATTGCAATTCTCTCCATCCTCCTGTTAACTTCTCCATCTCACCACAAATCCCATTCCCACAAAGCTCATTGCAACTCTCTCCATCCTCCTGTTAATGTCTCCAACTCACCACCAAATATCTCCCTCATCACCATTTCCTTAAATTCCAGTCTACAATTACACAAATATCTACATTTAAAAACTAAACTAAAATATCTAGCAGAACAATTACTGCTGTACAATTAACCCTGTAAACCCCGACTTAAATCCCACCTGCACTTTGCTAGCATTAATCGGAGCTCACAATATTCTCAACGTAAGCAGTTAAAGGGTTAATGTATCAAAACCAAAATCAATTCTTATGATTTACAAATATCATTAACATTTTGGTGCCGGAAATATTTTTTTTTAATTTTAGCACACTCTGTATATAAAATATGATTAAACCTGGAACTAAACATGTTAGAATTATGAAACAAACTGCATTTTGAAGAGAAAAAGACGGACAGTATATACCGTGTTTAAAATATTCAGTACTTTATTTGTTGAATAAATTACATAAAATGCAACGTTTAGAGGCTAGCTGTGCGGTACGTCCTCTATAGGGCTCGTTAGACGTTAAAGGGTTAATAATGTAAAGCCGGATATTTAATTACTAGTGCTAAAAATGAGGCGAAATTTCCTTACTTACTCCCTTCATGTTGCAGTCCACCTTTAAACTAACCGGTTTTTAAGTAGCTAAGATTTTCCCCCCATTTTTGGGAAAACGAATTTTCTATACTGCATTCACATGTGCCCACCAACTTTCCCTCTCCATAGCCAGCTCGATCCGGCCAATTCCCCCACATCCCACTTTCTGAAGATTCATCTTAATATTATCCTCTTTTCTATGACTGTTTCTACCAAGTAGTCTCTTTCACTCAGTTTCCAAACTAAAAAGCCTGTACACGAATCTCCTATTCTCTCCTCTCCTTTCCTCTCCTCTCCTCTCCTCTCCCCAGCTAATTCTCACCCTACGCCCCTCCATCAAGCGGAGCGACTAAATTTCACACCCATACAAAAAAAATTATAGTTCAGTGCGTTAAACTGTATATTTTTGAATAGCCAGCTGAAAGACAAACGTCAGTGCACCGAATGACAGTAACCATTCTGTAACTTCAATCCGTTATTAATTTCTACCCGAAAAAAAAATTCATTTTATAATATTGTTCACAATAATTTACTCTAAAACAAAGTTAAAAAGCAGTGACGGTAGAGCTGTTGCATCTACCTCACACACCTGATACATGTGTCGTATCTGCAGGTGTTACTAACAATTTATGCGTTTCCCCTGGACAGATACTGAGGGATTTTGCGGAGCGGAGAGATGGGTGACATTGCTTGGGGTAATGGGTAGTTCACGTGTTGTCACGAAACAAAAGAATTTATTAAAACAAACTCCTCCGATGTACCGACTGATCTACTCGGTCGAACGTCCAGATTGAGAGTGCTCTGACAGGCTTGGCAACCGGTATAAAGAAACTAAGCATATACTTTACACAATCAGACTCAAACACTGACAGGGCTTACAAGGATTTACAAGGTTTCTACATAAAAATATAATATTCTGCTTCAAATAAAGGAATTTTTTTTAGGGAAGCTTGAGTTTCTCAGCTCCCAGTTAAGAAGAAATATTTTGGAACAAAAATAAAATGTCCAGTCAAGAGATTTAGACTACCCCTCCGGGTCGGATTTCAGCGACAATAACAATAAAGTGGTTATGTGCCTGTTCCCTTCCTGTCTGACATTTACCTCCTGGTTCGGGTTTCCAGACGAAGGCACACAGTTATAACATACATAAAACCAAAGTACCAAAATTGCTTACATAAGACAATTATTGGGGGGACCGCGGTAGCACAGTGGTTAAGGTGCTCTGCTACAAATCATAAGGTCGCTGGTTCGATCCCAATTGGTGTCAGTGGAATTTTCATTGGCATAAAACCCTTCCGATAGCACTCTGGCCCTGGGTTTGAATCAGCCTTTAACAGAAATGATTACCAGGTGTATTTCCAGGGGGTAAAGACGACCGGTGCGTAAGGCTGACAACCTAACACCATCCTGTACCGTTGTCACGAAATCTGGGAACCTTAACTACCTGGAACCCTCTGGGCCTGTCCAGGCCTGTAATGGGACTGCTTTATATTTACTACAATTATTGCCATACACACATGTCTGTATTACTGTGTACATACTCTGTCCTACATTATACCTGTAAATAAAAACAGTATAAAACATCTCCCCCCTTGGGGAAGACCAATTTAAAATTTAATTGGCCTTAGACACCAGATATTGATATTTGTTGTCTATTAGATTTGCGGTTTTTTTTTCGGAGGCTCCTATAAGTATACATGTAAATAATACAGTCTAACGGGTGCGCTGAGTATCTTGCTAACAGGGATAAGTAGGGTGACTGGTGAGATTAGTTGAGCTTGTAATACACCCCCCTTTTTTGCCTCCTGTCTCATGTCTTGTAATTTTTCAATAAGCCCTTTGTCTTGGTTAACTGATGTAGACGTACCCTAGCATAGCTTCCAAAATGGGCACTCCTTGTCCAATTCCTGATGAAAGACATTTGACACAATGTGTCAATATGACGTACACATTGTCTCAATACCGTCAACATGACGTACACACTGTCTCAATACCGTCAACATGAAGTACACACTATCTCAATACCGTCAACATGACGTACACATTGTCTCAATACCGTCAACATGACGTACACACTGTCTCAATACCGTCAACATGACGTACACATTGTCTCAATTCCGTCAACATGAAGTACACACTGTCTCAAAACGTCAACATGAAGTACACACTGTCTCAATACCACAGTCTCATTATCAATGTTGTTTAATTTAACATACACAAAAGTCCTCCATGCAATGTTGAACAACACTGAATCCCATTTATTTTCATAATAGATTCCCGGCGATTCATCACAATTCTCTATACAATAACCCAAATCATTTAATGCTACTACAGTTAGTAAAGTTGACAGTGATATTACCACGTTTACAATCGCGAAGTGTGGGATTTCCATCCTGAAGGAAAAATAAATCAAATATTCCTTTACTTCTACGCATAAATTTACACATTCAAAATTACTCTCTCTACATTACTTCTTGTATTTTTTTTTTAATTTATTAGCAGCATGCTCCACTGCCGTCAATCAGCAGTACTACATACTTGAATTTCTATTTACATAATTTTTACATTTCACTTATATTACTAATATATTTTATTTGGAATTGGCGTTACATAAGATAGTTATCTCGTTTGTGGTATATTTTCCTATGTTCTGCAATTATGTAAACACTTTTGTTAGAGTGTTGTTGTTTGTTAAGGTCACAGTTTCTCGAAGTCTATTGAGTTTATGAACTGCGTGAACTGTTTTATGTCGTTGTTCACTATGGCACTTTTGTTCACCGGCCACTTGTCTTGGTTTGATGTATTTCTTACGATTTCGTCTCTCTCACTATTAAGTTTACTGCAGTCATAAATAATGTGTTCCACAGTTTGTTCTCCGCCGTTACATGGACAGTCTGGTGATTCTATTATTTCGAAGCGGTGCAGGTAGGCCTTACTTTTGCCGTGTGCTGTAACTATTGCTGCAAAATTTGGCGTTAGTTTAATTTTTTTGTTCAGTCTATCTTTGATGTTTGGAAAAAATTGTTTAGTTATTTGTCCTTTTGTTGTGTGGTCACATTGGTTTTGCCATTTGGCTAAGCTCTGTTCCCTCAGTTGATTTATTATTTCTGTTTTAGTAATTCTTTTGAACGAAATGTCGTTTTTACTGCTGGCTTCTTTTCCTAGCTTGTCTGCTAGTTCGTTTCCGTATATTCCTACATGGGCTCTTATCCATGCAAATTTTATTGTCCAATTGTTTTTTTCAAGGGTAGTTGCTAACTTCCTGATTTCATCTATTAGGTAGTTAGGATTGTTTGCGATTTGGAGGGATTGTAGTGTGATTCTGCTGTCCGTGTGTACTGTTGCAGATCTTGGAATAGAATCTTTAATGTGTAGTTTCTCTATGGTTTCTAGGGCTTTGACAATTGCCAGTTGTTCTGCTTGATTGTTAGAACAGCTATTGTGGAGTGTGTACTGCGAGCGATGTGCTAGTTCGTTCTGTATGAAAATTACAATTCCTGCGCCAACCCCGTGTTCACTTTTGCTACCGTCTTTGTAGATCTGAATGTCTTGCTCCTCCGGTTGTTCTGTGATTTTAACCGTTTTTGCTGGGTTGAGCCAATCTTTGGGCTGTGCTTTGTGATCGATCTCGTAGGCTTGCCGGTTCCTCGTCATGTTATATAATTTGGCCGCTTCCTCCACCTTGATCACCACGGGAGTTATACCAGTCAAGGTGCATAGGGCTTCATTAGATGCGGTACGGAAGGCCTTGGCTATTTTGATGTTAATTAGCCATTGTATCCTGATGTATTTTAGCCTGTTATATTCAAACCTCATAGCTTCAGCCCATACCGGGGCTCCGTAGAGTAGAAGAGGTAGTATCGCCCCATTGTATATTGTCTGTAGCGCTTCGTGATTTAGACCCCATGTTAGTTTAGCAGATTTTGATAGGCTGTGTATTAGTTTGCTAATTCGTTCGGCTGCATAGCTTATGTGTTCACTGAATTTGAATTTGTTATCTATTATAATGCCTAAATACTTCATCGTTGAAACTTGTTGCAAAGGTTTGTTGTTTAAATATATGTTAATTTATTTGCTTTCTTTTCTCTTCCTTCTTGATATAACCATGACTTTTGACTTGTCCTCGTTGAAGTTAATCTTGTTATTCATCGACCATGCTATTATTTTGTTCATTTCAACGTTTGAAATATTTTCTGCTGCCCTTAAAATTTTGTTTCTAATTGCTAATACTAAGTCATCAGCGAATGCTACAGCTTTAGAACTTTTAGTAAATTTAATGTTCAGAAGGGAATTGTATAAGATGTTCCAGTATCCTGGCTCGCTGCATGATCCTTGTGGGATCCCTTTGGTGATTGTTCTCTGCATACTGACATTGTTAAGAGAAAGAACTACGGTCCGTTGGCTAAAGGAACTTTTCGATAATGTATATAAGTTTTGGGGGCAGTTATAATCTTTTAGCCCATTTACGATGCTGGGCCACCATGCCGCGTCAAATGCGCCCTTGACGTCGAGGCTTATTAGAACTATAATTTCTCCCGCTGACAAGCCTTCTTCTATAAATCCCTTCACTGCCATTGCTGCGTCTGTGGTGCTCCTTTGAGGGGTGAATCCAAACTGATTTTTGTTCATGATGTCATGCGTGAAGACATGGTGATTGATTCTATTAATAAGTTGTTTCTCTAGCACCTTCCCTCCTGTATTGAGGAGACTTATGGGGCGGAATTTGGAAACATCATCGCTGTTTTCTTTCCCTGGTTTAACTATAGGGATTAGCTTTGCTGTCTTCCATCTCTTTGGGAAGACTCCTCTTCGCAGGCAGCAGTTGTACATGGCAGTTATAAATCTGGGGAGGACCTCAAAGGCACTCTTGTATACTTCTCCACTTATGCCGTCTTCACCCGGGGCTTTCTTTTTATTCATGCTTGCAACGGCATTCCTGGTTTCATCGACGGTGAAATCAATGTCATTATCTGTGGCTGAGGGTTCTAGTGATCGGGCTCTGGCTTGTTTGTGTAGCTCAGTGTCGTCTTCTTCTTTATCATCCGGTGTGAAGTCTTCCAGCATGAGCTGTATGGTTTCTCTCAAGTCTTCAGTTAGGGATCCGTCGGGTTTTCTCAGAGTTGTTATTAGGGTGTTGTTCCTTTTCTTACCTGCCGCTAATTTATACACTTCATTCCATGGGTTGGGGGATGTAGTAAGATTGCAATATACCTTACAGGACTGGGTTTTCTGTCTTTTGATAGTTGCTTCATACCTTGCTTTCTCTGTTAAATAAATGGATTTGCGCTGTTCCCTTATCTCTTCATGATTCCTTGTTCTCTGATAACTTATAGCGTTTGTCCTTTTCCTCATTACAGTCAATTCGTCTGTCCACCAAGGCTCTGATTTTTTGGTTATATTTCTCTTTGCGGTCCGTCGTTGTCTGAACGACTTGTCGCAGGCTAGCTTTAGGACGTCCTGAAAATCTTCAGTTAATTTTTCAATATCGGACCCTTCATTGGTCTTTTTGCTCAGTGTTATGTCCAATTCATCCGGCCCCACCTCTGTATTAGTTGTGTTGAGCCTTTCCTCTAGTAATCTGAGCAGGTTTTCTTGGAATTTATTTATGTCTTCACTTTTGACATTGTACCTGACTCCTTGGCTCTCCTGTTTATTTCTGCTCCCTGTGCCTTGTCTTATTGCAAATTTGATGATACTGTGATCAGAACAGCTTTCTTTGTCACTGACTTCCAGTGTTGCACAGCTCTAAGTAAGTGGTTGTTAATGACTGTCAAATCAATATTACTGGAACCTCGGCTATTCAGGAAGGTGGTTAGGTTACTTTCCTCGTTCATTAAGTGTAGATGTTTACTGAGTAGAAATTCCTCTAGGATTCTTCCTATCGAATTTGTCTGGATGTCATGCCATGAAATAGACCTAGAGTTGCTGTCTATGGCCAAGAGAATTCCAGCTCCTTTCGCATGTTTTATTATTGCTTCAATTTTGTTCAGGTCGTATTCTATATGTCGATTTATGTCAAAATACATACTAGCTATTATAATTTTTCCTTTGTCACTTACAGCTTCTAGCACCACTGTGTCTTCGTCAGAGAGTTGTATTAGTAATAAAAAATCTATTTGATTGTTGGTAACAATGGCTGCTCTATGTCTTCCCTCCCCAGATGCGTATATATTGAGCCTCGTTGGGATACCAGCAATTTTGTTATGTATGACATATGGTTCTTGAAGAAAGAGAACATCAGTCCTTTCTTCGTCAATTATTTTCATTAGATTGTTTGTGGCCAACCTGGAGTGATGTAAATTGATTTGTATAAATTTAATCTGTTTGCTATACAGTCTATTGCCTTGTGATGTGTTGATGATGTAGGGAGGACCCATTTCAGTAATCGGTGTTTTTCCTTTGCTTATCTAAAATCGCGTGCAAGCTTGTGCAGTTCTTGTCATGTGAAGTGTGGCTTACGCAGATTGGGGTATCCTGATAGTGTTTTTTGTAACAGAGACAGTTAATACATTTTATTCCTGAGGATTAATTTACATTCTTTAAGCTTGTGGTTTCCTGCGCAGAGGGGGCAGGTTTCTTCTCCTCTGCAGTCTCGAGCTCTGTGGTTGAATCTAGAGCATTTGTATCACCTGGTCGCAACCACGTAGTCCTCTACTTTGCAGATTTGCCATCCGAGTTTTATCTTCTTGTGCAGAAGTAACTTTCTAATTACCAGATTCCTCGTGTGTTTCCTCGTTTCGTAGCAGAATTTAGTGTTTATGTCTCCTTGTTTCAAGTTGAAGTCCGTATTCTGTGCTCACAGGGTGTCCTTTAAGTTCCCTATAGTTATTTCCTCGGGAATATTGATGATTAATATTCTAGGATTCCTCAATACGTGAGCGTTAGCTTCCAACTTACCCTTGCATTTAGTGTTTATGCCCTTCTCAAGTGCTTCTATTTCTTCTATACTGTTGGTTTCTATTAACACCCTCCCGTTTTCAGCGACTTGAAGGTATTTATTCCTACTTTGATTTCAGTAGGGTTTACTCTTGTTTTAGGAGACCCTTAATAGTGTCTGTTGGCAGGTCCTCGTTCGATTTAACAGTTAATTTAACCCTTTGCCGGTCCTATTTAAAACCCTACTGCACGGGCAGAAAGTCCGCGTTTTTTCAGTGGGCATTTAAATTTAGGTACTGCACCAGAACCAGGTCTCCCCTCCAAGAAAAAAAATCATAACAATTAAACTAAAAAAGACAGACTGATAACTCTTTTTTCATCTTATTCGTAATAAATTTCTGCATATAATAACCTACTTGCCTAATTTTGCACCTCTA
>Ga0123357_10006820_pt1 | contig 14029 bp, 6 predicted proteins | sample TergutEmb28metaG_FD_89873 | JGI IMG/M metagenome (GOLD analysis project Ga0123357, IMG submission 89873) | Embiratermes neotenicus P4 segment gut microbial communities from Petit-Saut dam, French Guiana - Emb289 P4 | ecosystem: Host-associated > Arthropoda: Insects > Digestive system > Gut ... | reverse complement strand
TTCCTGGTAAATAAACACACTAGACCGTGAAATAAATGTAATGCGAAATTATAAACTGTCACAGCAGGAAACTCCAGTACAAGGCAACCTTTAGAACATACCTACATAGCCCTACAACATGTCAAGTAACATATGAGATGACTGACTGCTTGCAGCCAATCTGTCTCCCAACTGATGCATTCACTTCACCTTTAAATGTATATATATATATATATATATATATATATATATATATATATGTGTGTGTGTGTGTGTGTGTGTGTGTGTATGTGTGTGTGAGAAAGAAAACTGAATCACTACATTAAACAATCCTATCATGAAGTTCTTAACTTGCATTCCATATGCTATAATACTGTTGTACAGTGAGGAGCTGTTATGCTAAAAATCAGTTTGGTGGGTGACAAGTGGACAGTGGCATTCATTGCCATGTAGTGCAAGTTATGTGACTGTCCTTCAAGGCTTTGCTGTCAGTTCTGTTCACTTCCTATCTTAAGTGCAACAGCTTCCATGCCACACTGTTGCAGTGTGTAGTGTTGTACATGGGGCATTGACTTATATACATGAAGATAACTAACTTGACTAAAGGAACATCAATAAAAAGAGGACACCATTAAAAAAAGTCGTCAACTGTTAATGCAGATCATTGTCAGTAACTACATGAATAAAATGCACTGCAAATTCAAGTGGAAGAAGTAGATGTAATAGCACTGTCTCTTTGCTAGAAATTGTTGCTCGCCTGCCTTCTTATTTGACACTGGTTTTGGAACATACTGTGACTGAATTAGTTTTTCTATCAGAAGCATATTTTTAAAGATCATATAGCTGCAAATGAATGCCACTTTATTTAAAGAAGGTAAAATGACTAACAGTGGAACCATACCTCATGCACTAGACATTTGATATGCATACACTTCTACTTGGGGAAGGTACTCTTATCATTTTCATTATTTTCAGCACAGATTTATCACATTCAAGACTGGTGTGTGCACAGATTCTAGAATAAAGTTGGATTGTCAGTGCTTGATCAAGGTCCAGTAATGACTGTAACATTTGCAGTGTTTAACCTTAGGGAGGAGTATAGGCTGAGGCTGTCCAAGAATACTGTGCTGAAGAAGATATTTAGGCATAAGACAGAGGGAACAGTAAGAGACGTAACAAAATTGCATAGTGAGGAATCCATATGATTTGTACTCCTCAATTAGTGTCAAATTAGTTGACCCCATCACAGAGAATAGGATGGGTGGGTCATGTGACACATACAGGGCAGAGGAGAAAGGCAGTCATTGTTTTGCTGGGGAAAACTGCAGGAAAGAGCCCACTTGGAAGACCTGAACACAGATGGGATAATAATATCATAGATATTAATGACGTATGATGGGAGAGGGTGTGGACTGGATTGATCTGGTTACTCTGACTTATGATAGGGATATGTGGCAAACTCATGTGAACACAATAATGAACCCTCAGGCTCCATATACTGCAGGGTATTTCTTGACCATCTGAGGAACTCTTACACTTTTCAAGCATGTTTCTGCCCCATGTAGTTAGTTAATGTTTAAACTCGGATTTGAGTACCAGAAAATTAGCTGGTGTTCATGTCACATTAATCAGTCAGCATAAAGTTTAGGTTACTAACATGGCCTAGTATGTGGGGATTTGCTGACAGGCTGAATTATTAACAACTCTTCAAGCAAAGCCCTACACCCCTGGTGTTTTGCTGTTGGAAAACCAACAGAATATCAGTAAAAAATAATAAAAAAAATGATGGGACTTTTTAAGCTGTAAGAAGGTGCATGATGGTGTTCTATCAAGAAAAATTTGTACAACTGAGGAAGAAGGAATTTACAAATGCAAGCAGATATTGGAAGTCAAATAACAGGAACACGTGAAGAAAGCTGAAACTGCATCAAAAGTAATATTTTTTGGGATTATCAAATGGGGTTTCATACCATGGGTAAAGTAAGATGAGGGAATGTTTGTTTTCATTAATTTTCAAGCCTCCTTTCCTTTTTCAGGGAAATAAATTATACGTATGAAATTACCATCTGTTCTGTATATATGTGTCAGATCCTTCTTTGACCTTCTGAACTAGTACACCAGTTTCCACAAAGCTTGGCGAGGACATTATGCCACTGGACACCATATCAAATGGTATTTTTTGGTTTCCAACATTTATTGAAATTAGCAATGTGGCAGACATGTGAACTTGTGGAGTGGAGGGACAGCAGTGCTACCTGATATGTGGTCTCTGTGATGTTAACATCTTTCAAGAATATGGAAATGCTCTTCTTTTATGGTATTTTTAAAATCGCAGTGTGGTGGCCATGCAAACATTTCAGGTTTGTTGGCTGTAATAAGTGAACTGTTAGAGCTAGGCAATGAAATTTGGTACAGGAAATAGGGGATCACAAATTACATTAAATATTGTTTATATAAGTAAACAATTTAAAAAACTGTGATGATGCTGAACTTGAGGTTATATTCAATAAATTTCAACGTAGAACTTCTCCTTAAATAATTAGTTCCTCACAAAACAAAAAACCAGGGGGAGGTTCATATCTGTAGCACTATAAATATGTGGAATATGAATTTAGGCTTTGTGAGTTCTACTGATAGTTGAAACATGGAACAAAAGGTGCCCACATGCCCAAGCACCAGGGCCTGAAAGCTTGTAAGGCGGCTTGAAGATACAGTAAGTTGTGACTGGTCAGCTTCATGCTTTGGCTGCCATAACTTTGGGAAACAGGTACTGGAGGCAAGTTGGGGTACCATAGCCAATCAGCATTTGGTGACAGAGCAGAAACTTCTGAGTCTGGTGGAAACTGAGCCCAAGCTTCCCAAACCATTACCCATTTCAATACTAACATATACTGGCATCTGCTGATGGGAGGTGAAATTGAGAAACATTCTGTTATTGGGTATCCCAGATTTAAAGCGTGGACTGAAAATGGAGATGGGAGAGCTGACTGTCATCCAGACGGCATGGAGACAGCAATAAAATTATACTTAGAAATCCTGCAGGCTGTAGATAATTGTGTATGTTCCAGGAGCACAACAGAAGAAGTTGGAAAATTCAAAATTAAATTATTTTGTAAGACAGTTCAAACAGCAAACTCTTTTGAAAATTTTTACAAAATTTACGTATCATGGAGCAACAGTAACCATTTTGAGGTGAACCTTCAGATACTTGGTATGCCTTACCCTTAGACCATCGAGTTGTATTAGAGAAATAGTATTGATCATGTTCCGTAAATATTATTCCTGAGCAAAATTCATTTGTCACCCAAGAAAAAAAAAAATCGCCTTCAGGGGCAGCATGTCAGTGGAACAGAAAATCTTCCTTAACCATTTGGAGACAGATCCATCGAAATTACATATAAAAATTTGGTTCCTACCTTGCAAGAAATACTGTGTCTACATTATAATGACCAGTTAATGCTGAATAAGGAAATAATGAGCATTGACTGTGAGAATCATATGAAAAACACAAATACATTACATGGGCAAATTTCAGTATCCAGTGTTATAGTGGGTGGAATATACAACAACCACTGCAGTTTAAGGGGTTTATCGGCAAACAAGGCATAACAACAAACGTTACCACTTTTGGATAATGCGTTTTTAGTCTGTACAATGCATTTTTCTATTAATAAAGAAACATGTAATTTGTGACAGGAGGGAGGATGACATGAAATGTTTGTACACACATACACATTTGATGAAATATGAAATTTTTGTACACACATACACATAAATAAAAGATAATAAATTGGTTGAAAGTGTTTCCTCATTAGATCTTGTGTTAGACACTTTCTGGATAAATTGTAATTTTAAAATTGTGCATTACAATAAAGATAATGGTATGCCATACCAGTACATACCACCAGAAAGCCTGTAACATACTGTCTCAGCATCTTGCTACTGGATGTATGAGCTTGTAAAGATGACAGACCAGAGAAATAATTCTACATTCAATTTAAAACAGTGTGATAATGTGTGCAGATAAGGTACATAGCAGTTTCAGTCCAGCCTCAAACATGTTACATGCATGATTAGTGGACAACATTGATAGTGACTCTGTAGAAGTAAGTTGAGATGTAGAGTGAGTATGTCTATGTTTATCTTAGTGCTGTGCTGCATTTGTTACTGTAATGTAACTGGCACTGTAATAACCTGGGATCTTCCTAAGACAGAGAAGTGGTCTACCCAAATGAATATGTCATATTGTTTAGCAAGGTCAAAGAAGTTAACTTCCTTGCAAAAATTGATTATGCTGTTATTTTGATGTTTGGGGGGCTGTAAAATGTTTTATCTGGACAGGAAGTGGGTAAGATGAATGTGAGGCAGCAGGGAACAGAATCTGCTAATGTTATAAAAACTGCCAGGTTTGCATCTTTGTAAGTGTGGAGTATATATCAAGCAGCACAGAAGGGAGAACTGAAAAGATGCAGTGCATGTACATGTACAGTGAGGTAGTAAGATTACAGGCTTGTGATGCATTTAAAACTGAACAGCCTTTGTTAGCTCAAGAGCGAGACCAGTGACAGATCTGTGAACATGGTAATGAACCTTTGGTTTCCATAAAAGGTACAATGTTTCTTGGGATGTTAAGCAAAGTTGCTTATTAAGAATTCTGTCCAACAAGTTGGCTGACTAGATTGTTATATATCTGCACACATGCTCACCCTCACCATATTTCCTGCTTCATAAAATGCATTTTTTCCTGAAAAAGACTCTAAAAATCACCCTGCATTGTAATGCTGGATGGTTGAATTGTGAACCATAAAAATACTCTGCTAATTATAGGGAGTGTTTTATCACATTACTCCTGAGTTACATGGCATGTTTTTGTCTAGAAAACACCACCCAACAAAAAATTTGCAAATGAATTACTTTTTGGCATGTTCCTATCGGAAAACTGGAAGAAATGCACACAGGGCTTTATTTCCAACTACTGCACAAGCTGGTTTTTACACTCCTACATGTTTCAGCTACCTATTGTAGCCATTGGTAGGGAGCTATAATACTATACAGATGAAAGCAGCATACTGTATGCCAGTAAATGATAAACATAAATACATTAGCTTTATATAATAGTCAGTTGATGTATAGTATTACAAAAATTATTCAGATTAAAATTAAAATATAAGTGATGTATTAAAATATAAAATGTAAAAAGTTGTCTTCAAACATCTTGCAGTATTAGATATCTCTTGATTTTGATGGAGTGGAGACTCTTAAATATTGTGCAGATTTTGGATAAGCTAGTAATATTCAAAATTAAGATTTTTTAAAATTTTTAATATTAATAGCTTAGCAGAAAGATGTGCAATATTTACAGGTCTCCACTCCATCAAAAACAATTAGGTACCTAATACTGCAAGATGTTTGGAGACAGCTTTTGCATTCTTACATTTTATGTTTTAATACTTCGCTTGTATTTTAATTTTCATCTGAATAATTGCAGTAATACTGTACATCATTTGATCTTACAGGGGGTAAAGTCAGCCATTGCATACGGCTGGCATCCTTGCCACCTTCATGCACCAAATGTCTAGAAATTCTGGGTGCCTCATCCTCCTGGAGCCCTGAGGGCTTTTCCAGCCCTGTAATGGGATAGCTTTACTTCTTTTTTATACATAAGTTGACTTATATAAAGCCAATTTAGATATTTTTACCATTGACTGACATATGATATGCTGTTTGTGTCTTTATAATATTCTAGCTCCTGATGATGGCTACAGTAGGTAGGTAAAACATGTAGGAGCATAAAAACTAGCTTTGTGCAGTAGTTGGGAATAAAATGTGCTTGTGGAAGACAACTGCACAGAATGTTTATAACATTATGTATATTGGAAGATATGCCTCTACTAGTTCTGCCCTGTCCATCTGCATGCAGTAACTGTCGAACCGCTGAATTGGTTCTCCTGTAATCTGATAATGGGGAGTTGCACCAGATTTTGTTGACACAGTCAGGTGTTGTTAAAACAAACAACAGTAATAGACACTTTACGTGGAGACATACATGCACTTCTGTGCATGTCTCACTAAATATTTGTCTTGGCAAAAACTGTTCAGAACAGATTTGGAGGGTACAGAAAACATTTTATGAATTAGACACTTAGGTATGAACCCTCTTGACTTTCAGGTGGCAGACTTGTTACAGGACTAATATGTTTTCCCTTGGACTTGATATAAAACATGGATTAGATTTCTGACCACATGTTTTTCATGATAATGGGGACTGTTGTTCCTGGTATTTAAAGGTGATATGACACTGTAATGACTGTAAGTTGGAAAAGTAACTTCAGTTGGTATATAACGAGACAGACTGCACCAGTAGGACAGCATCATGTCACAAATGATTTCAGATTTAATTCCAGTAACACTGATTGCTCAGTAATCTACACATCAAACAAATAGGCTAAACCACGTACAGAACAACTTGGTCTGAGATGATGGAAATAAAAAATATTGAAATCTGCCAGATAAAACCATTTGGTGAAACCAAAGTGAAAGAGCTATGTCATGTATTGTTGTGAAAACATGCTATGTTTGCAGAGGGGATCTACGCTTCTCATTGGCTACCAACTTTTTAATGGTAGGCACATTGCTGAACTAAAATTTGAAGTTTAAAATGATTTTAACATTGTATGTATTGCTTTCAACTATAAGTATTGTTTTACTATAAAACAGCATTTCCTGTTGATGTGTATGGAGCCCTAGCAGATGATCAAAGAATTGAAACATGTCTGCTAAGTATCTTCTAAATGCTGAGTAAAGCAGTTATGAGTTGATTGATTATAAGTTGACAGTACATAGTAAGTATAAATTGTATGATATTATTTATCTGCTACAAAGGGGCAGACAGCTTTACATTTTAGCTTAATAGTACAGGAATGTCATAAAAATGCTGGCAGTCACTTAACTGGATTACAGTAAGGAGACGGGAGATTGTGGATGACAGGAGCAGAGTGAGAAGGGTCATCAACAAAACCCTCTGGTCCAGTTTTCTTCTTATAATTTAGCGGCCTTATCATTTTTGGTCTGCATATTCTTATAAATAAATAGCATAAATAGGAGATATTCATAGAGTGAAAATCCATGAACTGAGGACATACAAATATAAATATACCTGCATGATTTAAGGCTTCCCTCGTGACATAGATGAGAACTGTGCTGTTCTTGGTTATAACACGGTGAGTAGTGGTAATTTCTTACCGACGTTTGGGGACTGATAGGTTGTCCCAAAACGTTGGTAAGAAATTACCACTATTCACTCTATAAATAACCCAGAAGAGCGCATTTCTCATAAATATACCTGTATATACACATGTAAATAAGACCCAGACCCAGAATGAATGTTCTGTGTACAAAAATCCAAGGAATAAAGTAGCACTGTATCATTTTTTATGCTTGATTTTGTGTACTTTTTAAGCAAGTGACAATTTTACCATACATTTTAGACATCTGATATTGCATTATAGTTCAATTAGACTTTTAACCTCATCAAGATTTTCACATAGGTACACACAGCCTCCAATGCTGACAGCCCTGAGGCTAACTGTCTGACTGGAAACATTCATGGATTTTTCATTTGCTCTGGGCAGATTGCTAGATAGTACCTTCAATGTATCAACACCTCATCCAGCTAATCACTCACTGATCATCCAGTCATTCATAATACCTAATTTGAGCTGTTCAAAGCATCATTAAGTGAATGGTAAATATATAAATAAATAAAAATTATATTAACAAATAAGTGAAATCAGATTAAGCTTGTGGATATTTACTGCAATTTGTTTAGCTCAGAAGGTTTTATCGTGTCATTCATCTAAACTCAAAGTTCAAAATACACATACCTCATAATTTTACCTGTTGTGTTGCATGGGTGCGAAACTGATCTGACATCATAAGAATGGACACAGTCTGAGGATGTATGTGAACAAAGAGCTGTGAATATATGAATTAGGAGAGAGAAGTAAAAGGAAGATGAAGAAAAATGCATAATCAGGAGCTACAAATTTTCCACTCTTTGCCAGTGTTACTAGAGTTACCAAATCAAGTTAGCTCAAATGAGAAAGCATGTAGTTTTGAGTGGGAATTTTAGGAAATGCATACGGTTTTTTAGGTGGGAAAATCCAAGTAGAAGAAACTACTTGTGACACGAAGGTTAATATTAAAATGAGTGCTAAGGAGAAAGGGTATGACAGTGTAAACTGGATTCAGCTAGCTCAGTCCAATAGCACAGTCTTGTGAATATGGTTATGAATCTTAGAATGTTGCATATCTACCGTGCACTTCCAAGAAACAATTTGTGTGGTTATGAATCTCCCACATTCAATACAAGGTAAGGCACTTCTTGACTAGCTGAGGAACGTCATCTCCTCCGCAAAGGACTTTGTTTCATAAAAATTAGTTCTGGATTTATGACCATTGAAATATCAAAGGGAAAGTTTGACAGTTTCCATCTTTTGTTACAGTTTTCATCATCTTTCCATCAAATCACTGCAGATTCATATTATGAACTTCAAATATTCTGAAAATAAATCTTTACAGAATAAACCATTCCACTATGTAGAGGCATATAAATCGTGTTTAAATTTCAATGGGAAAATGTAACGCTTCTCATCTCTCACTATGGTCTCCACAGATAACCCTTCCATTGATCCACTCTTTTTGTATTATAGTCAGTGAGGGACTCAAGAAATATGACTTCAGTATGCATAATATGAACTGAAACATTCTACTAACAGCTTGAAGGCATCAGCTACCTAGAGACAATTCTAAAGCTCAAACTGCAATACTGACAGAAGAATAGGTACCAGATCATAGTGAAATTAAAAAAAAGGGACAATTCCTCTCTAGCCAAGGTTTCTACATGTAACCGTTCCAATGATTCACGGGTATGTATCACATTCTGAAGTCGTTAGACTGGGTTCTACTGCTAGATACAATTATCTTTCTTCAACAGATTGTACTGCAGTACTGACCAAAGATTCAGTGCCTCTTTCTCACTGCTGTTCATTACTGCTATCTCTCAGTATATGTGTATCTATTAAAAACTTCTACATAAAGACAGAATAGTAAAACTTAGTCTTAGTATTTATAAGTTATGTGCACAAACACATACACACATGGATAAGTGTCGGGTATACTGCACGAGTGTCTACCGCCAGAAGAGGAAGTAGATTTAGTATAAGAAGAAAAATAGGACAGTTACAGATCAGCCCTCATTGGCTGATAACACCTAAACCAAAATGTTGTCATTAAGTTTCAGCAAGGGTTTCCTGTTTAAAGTAACTACCCCATGGTACAGCATCTTCCATGAGAAGATGTCCCCTGCTTCTTGTGGAACCTGAAGCTTCATTGCTGTGTTTACAGTAGTTTGCCACTGGCTATTATCCTCAATTAACTGAATCCAGTTCACACCTTCTTAAAATCACTTTGAATGTTACCCTCCCATGTCAGCCTATGTCTCCTACATGATTTCCTGTTAGTTTTCAAATTAACAGTACCTCACCATTTTTAATCACCCTCATTTATACTACATGTCTCTCCCATTTCATCCACCATAATTTAATTTACCTAAGAACATATGGTGAAGAGCTGGACCACTTTATTATGTTATTTTCTTTGTTGTATTGTTACCTTCTCTGTCTTGAGTTCATTGTTCTCTGAACACTTAGTTCTTGAATTGTCAGTATATGCTCTTTTTTCTCTTTGGCGAGACACCAAGTTTCACACACAGATAAAACAGCAAGTATTCTGTACTGAATTTAATCACAATCCAAGAAAGAGGTCAGAAGCTGAAACACAATGAGTAATGTATATGGTGTGCTTCCATTGTTCCAAGTGTACAGGAGTTTTGTTGTCTACATCAGATTTGGATATCCTGTCACAGGGTTAAAGACTTCTAGTTTTGAAACAGATAATAAGTGCCATTTCTCTTGCCAGATGAGGGAACCTGGATAACCCGTTAGTGATGGCACAAGTAGTGGTAATGCATGAGCTAGCCAAGAAGGTGACCTGCACTGGTCCATGTGTCCAACTAGCAGTCAAGACTGTTTTACTTATCTTAGTGTACTATGCACTGTCTGTGGGACTCACCTTCTATCAACACAGGCTTCTTCAGGTAGGTATCTTCAGCAGTTGAACATTTTCATAGCAGCATTTGTGTTGTATGAATATTGAAGGTATACAGGATAGGCCCAAGGAATTCCTCTGTCACAAGGTGGTCAACTGCTATGCCTTTTCTTCGTCATCATTGTGTTTGAAGTTCGGACTAACAGGAAGCTCCACCGTCTATATAAAGTATAAAGTATGTACAACTGAATTTGGCTGTTCTGCCTTGCAGAAGAAGGGTGACACATTGTATCATGCACTCTTCATGCACACATTCATGAGTCTATTTTAGTATGTCTTGAATGGCCAAAGCTGGCAGTTGTGAATAGTTAAAATTCAAAGTGACTGTGGGCAAGGTTCAGGTATGTATCCATTTTAAGGACCAAATTTCCTTGTCTAGTTCTTTAAAGTTTCTGAAAAGCAGCTTGTGTAATTTTACTGCAGATAGTGAAAATGTGCAAATAATAATAATATAAAAAATCAGCAACTACCACAAACATTTGAGAATCATCATGTAAGGAATGTGATAATGTACAGTCTTTACATGTGGCATTGTAATGGATATTTCATGATGGTACACCATTGTAAACAAAGAATAAACAATGTTCGGAGACTAGGTCATATATCACTAGCTCTAAGATCAGTGATTCCAGGCAAACTTGCTACTGAAGAATGTATAGCCACATGTAACAGTTCTAAAATGCTGTATCTTAAATTTCAGGAATTAAACTTCCCCCTGTCTATAGTGGTGTGTCACTTAGCACTAAAGTTTGTTATTGCATCCATGTGCCGCACTGTGTGGGAATGCTGTACATCAAAGCAAAGAGTTATCCTAAATTGGGGAAACTTTGTGAAAAAAGTGGCACCTACAGGAATTGCAAGTGGACTTGACATTGGATTGTCTAACTGGGGACTGGAACTTATTACTGTGTCCTTGTGAGTGTATCTATTTTTCGTATATGATTCAGGAATTGAATATTTTAGTAATCTTAAGGTGAACTATGGTAGTCATACTGTTTCAATATTGCAACTTTTTGTGTAATTATTTAGAACTTCATTACTCTGAATTGGCAAGCCTATCCCCTTTAATAAGAGCATGAATATAGAGTGAATTCTATGGCTGTGGACCTGAATTGCAGGAGAGCCATCAGTGTTTGTTTGTGGTCAATTCTAAACATTCTTGTCATTATGTTAAAGTACATTTCAACTCAATCTCATGTAATTCAATAGAACTTTCATATATGCTCTTTGAGTGATGTGAAACAATGACAAGACAAAGGCAGAATAAGGTTATAAGATTCTCATTATATAACCTAAAACGTGATCAGCCATCCTGATAGAATCTGTATGGGATAACGTATTTGTTTAGTCCAGCTCTAATTAAAACAAAAACACTTGTAAGTCACTGTAAGTTCCATATACAAACCGTAAGAAAATCATGGTAAGATCTCGAGTAAAATTAACGCTAATGCAGGCCACATGAAAAAGGTTAGCCAGAAGTTCTATGAACTTTGTATAGCAATTATTTTAATGCAGTACGAAATTTCATGTTCCAAAGAATACTTTATGGAGGTTTACAAAATTTATCGCAAATACAGACAGCAAAATATGAGGTTGAGGCAAATTTTAAAACATTTTCCGGTATGGGTTATTCAGTACAAGAGTGAATATCACATACCAACGAAAGAGCCTTCAGTAAACTAACAGAAAATAGCAACACGTTATTATAATATTTGATATGAACTTTCAATAAGAAGTTGCTTACCGGAATTTATTTCTGTTCCCAATACAACAGATCTCTGTAGACAGTTTCCTCGTTCTGTTCAGACTCGTAAACTCTTTCACATGACATCCAGTTGACAGTTCTGGCTCTCGGTTACGCGCGTTTGTTTTGCTATCACGATATTTTGACGTTCCAGTACAAGTGACATATTTATGATACAAGGACAGATCAGTAGCAATTTACTGGTATTTGGACAAGTTTTATATTTCTTTGACATATATATGAATTGGCGACATATACTCGTGTAGTTACATGCAGTTTGCGTTACGAAAGTGATGGAACACAAGCAAATGAAGCATAGAGGCAGAAAAGTAAAGTACTAAACAGGCTTAAGAACGTTTATCTGAACAGTTTTATATTTCTTTGATATATGTACGAAATAGTGAATGTTTTGTGCTATCGTTGTGTGGATTTGAACTACAAGAAATTGGCGGAAAACGTGAAGTTGGTATGTGCTAAAAGGGCTTACGTTCGTAGCCACGGTATGGCGTGCGATATCATGATTGCTGATTTCAATCATTCCAAATTAACACACACAATGTAAATATTTGTACTGAGCAGGTGGCTTGTATTTTGGAGGTGCCTAGTTCGACTCTCGGCCAGGGCACAAGCTAACCTGAGGTTTGCCGTGATTTTCCTAATTCCCTTTGGGTAAGTTCTGGGATGGCTACGCGAACACACACACACACACACACACACTTAACCTTCGGAACTCTTTGAGTAGTTGCATGAAGGCTCGACTTCAGAAGAAGAACAATTTTATGTTCGAGATATCTCATTTTTCTTAGGCAACTATGTGACTTACCGCTGTTTTCTTGGTCCAGCTACGCTGGGACAGTAAGTCACATTTCACAGATCTATTATTTGAACGAGTCAAACTGAACATTGAATTGGTCAGTATAACACAACACAATACAAAAATTTGATTGCTCAATACAATCTTGTTATATTCCAGTAGCTTTGTACAGTTTACAATATAAGTATTAAAAATTATTACAACTTTTTGTGTCTAAAATTTTGCGTACTGCATAATATGATGTCAACTATTTTTTTACTGTTGTACATGATCTTTCCTTCCTTAAAATATGAACTGTTCTTCGTAGTGATTTCCTGATCTAAATTCACGTATTGAATAAAAGACATTTGGTATGAGATCTTTTTTAGAGACTTCTCAAAGTCCCTTGTATTTTCACGCAGTTATACAATGTATGGTGGAAGGTTTTTAATATCCTTATTGAGGAAGTGCAGACACCCTTTTGGCCTGAAGATAGTCTTATTGATTGTAAATGACTTTTTTTTTTTTGTTTGTTTCGTATCTTTGCTATGAATTGAATCATTAGTTTGGTACTTGTCATGATGTTTAATTACAAATGTCATCATTTCAAGATTATATACACTTGGTACAGATAATATTTGTAATTTCTTAAATTTCTGTGTACAAAATGACCTATGTCTTAATCCCAACATCACTCTTATTATTCTCTTTTGCATTATAAGTGCCTTTGTAGTTGTGCCCCAGAAAATTATCCCATATTGCAACAGTGACTGAAAATGTGTAAAATAAATTGTCTTTAATGAGTGTACAGTTGGAAAATAATATAAATTCCTCATCATATAGCATGCTATACTCAGTTTCTTCAATAGTATTTCCACATGGAGTGCCCATGATAAATTGCTATCTAAATGCATATCCAAGAATTTAACTGATTTTGTAAGAGTTAGATTTTGATTATCAAGATGCAGATTACCATCTGCATCTTGATTTGAACGAGCTTGAAATTTTGAGGAAAATTGCGTATTATCTCAGAAATGATACAACTGGACTTACTTTTCAGGTCCAGAAATTTGATAAGCATGTTATGGCATTAGACACATCTTGAACCTCATGCTGTTTAGGCATATATGTTATTGTTTTCTTTTCTGTGGCGCTGCGGCACAATGCGGGCCATGGCCTCCTCATTCTTGAGGTTTCTTGATCACACACGATGACGCATCACAGTCAGTAGGACTCCTCTGGACGAGTGATCAGCTCGTCGCGGAGACCTCTACCTGACAACACACAACACTCACAACAGACAAACATCCATGCCCCTGGTGGGATTCGAACCCACGATCTCAGCA
>Ga0123357_10006819_pt1 | contig 14030 bp, 11 predicted proteins | sample TergutEmb28metaG_FD_89873 | JGI IMG/M metagenome (GOLD analysis project Ga0123357, IMG submission 89873) | Embiratermes neotenicus P4 segment gut microbial communities from Petit-Saut dam, French Guiana - Emb289 P4 | ecosystem: Host-associated > Arthropoda: Insects > Digestive system > Gut ... | reverse complement strand
TAGTTATTGAACAAAAAATGCGTGTTTCAATATTATCTGCAACTTTTGTCTGAAACATTTCTCATTCTAAGGATAACTGAGCGAGATATGATCAAAAACGTATATTGGTCTTCACGTTAAGTACCAGTTATTCTTGTCAGATTTTAATGGCACTTGTATCTTCTCGAGAGATTTTCGAAAAATACTCAAATACCAAATTTCATGAAAATCCGCCCAGTGGAAGCCAACTTGTTCAATGCGGACGGACGGACAGACACGACGAAGCTAGCAGTCGCTTTTCGCAATTTTAACGCGCCTAACACAGTTGCCTATTTACGACAACCAGTGACGTTCCCCGAATTTAAGGTTTTTGTGAACGCGACTTTAATTTGTTAGTTTCGCACCCAAACATTTGAAATCTGCCACATTTTGAAAAGGATCAATCAGCAACTTTTATATTGTGATTTTGGTGATTCTGCCCAGCATTGTGGCAGCAAGATGTCAACACACTTACTGTCACCAAGACACAAACTTAATTTCCTCTGCATTCACTTAACAGGCCAACCTGCTTACTGGCCAACTAACAGAAATTCTGTTTTCCTTTATGATTCTGACCGATAAATTAAGGTCATCACCGCAGACAAGAAGCTGATGTTGCCTAATCACTTTCAGTTCCTCCTGGTTTTTGGACCTTCCTCACGGTATATTCCAAAGGGAAAGTCAAAGTTGTTCCCGTGCACACCATGAAGACTTCATTAATTCTTGGCCTCTGTGCTAGGTGCGGATGAGTGGTCAGCTTCATGCTCCAGCCGCTTTACTCCCGGGGAAGGAGGTCCCGGTACCCACTGAGTAGGAGGCAGGGTGGATACCGCAGCCTGTCTGGGTATACTTTAAAGCAAATATGGAACACAAACGGGACAGAACTTCTCTTTTTGTTTCTGAACATTCTGAACAGGAAACGTATCGGACAAATGTTTACCTACAAGGACTGTACCAATTTAGATACATTTTAATTGCACAAGTAATTTCAAGTGTGTACCATACTAAATGAGAATAACGTGCAAATCTTCTCTTTATCAAAGACTTCCCGTTGTCATACTTGAACAGCAAACCGGGAAGCACAAACCGTCAACCGCAACTAGATTATACAAATTTTATTCATTTCCATACGTTTCGGCCTCAATTCAATTAAAAATGCAAAAAGAAAGATATTTAAATTCATCATCATCGTCATAATCACCATTCGTCACAAGTTAGGCCTCGACAGACCTGTTTCGGCATCGTCTAATATTATCTTCACAGGTCTTCGAATTCGTCTTCGTCCACCCGGTCTAAAATTAAATACAATCCATTAAAATGACAGTTTTCAGATAGCTGGGATCTTTACAAAATTGGGTTGCAATGAATTACCTTTCTTTATGTATTCTTAAATGTCTGATGATGGCTTTTTTCACTAGAACCGAAAAATGTAGCAAGAAATAAAACGAATATAAATTTAGTTGTGGTTGATGGATTTTGCTCTCCTTTCTACTGAGAAGATCTTCCCTCCTATTTAATCATAAATCTTACTGATGTCTACAAATACATGATAAGTGGTCGATCTATAACGTCGAAACCCACAATGATGATTCCCAATAATTTCGCCTACATTGGAGTTACACCAATTTTTGTATTTTACAAAAGTATGTTTATAATTACTAGTAATGATTATATCTGTTTTGCAATGTACAATGAGATACATACACTGTAAACGTCTTTGGATAACCCACTGTTGTTTTGTCGATTTGTAAATCACGAAAGACTGCAAACGTGTTGGCGTAAAGGGCGTAGAGCAAGTACACAGTACCTAAAATTGAGGTTCATACTCCGGACTTGGGTCGGCTGGTTCTGTTAAAGACGAACTACCGTGCATTCTAATAGCCGAATGATAGAAACAGCTACACTGCTGGGAAAATGCCAGTTTAATGAACGTAACAGTGGATGGTACCACTGCATTATTGTATTGTGAGATAAAAACATGTAACAGTCTCTAAATTTACATTTGTACTTTTCCAGACTCAGAAAACGACATCGGAAAGTTCCACTCTGAGGAATCATTGAAGAACTCCGTATTTTTTGAATGAATGAAAACACAATGTTGGTAACTAAAAGTGAGCTACAGACAAGCGCTCAGGTCAGGTCAGGTCTAGCGGAAAGGTATACCATGCGGCACTGTATCGTTTCGGTAGGCCTGACCTCCGGATAAGGATTCACCACCGCTACAAACTGATACAAAACAAAGACATGAGATGTGACAAACATTCTGAACAAAACAGTCGTTGCAACATCGAAAAACGACAGCAAATATTCCTAGCTTCAACAGATCCCACAACATGGGATGTGAAATCAGGAGCGTCAGCTGTTATCACGCATGTTATACATGTTTACAACAAAAAAAAAAAAGTTTGGTACGTATTCTGTGGCTATATAAAACTACAAGCATCCTTAGTGATACGAAAGGAAAATTACAAGGCATTTGCGGCAAGTCTGTGACCGCCTCATAAACGACATGCCGGAGAGACGGGTGGGGGGACTTTCTACAGAATATCTAGCTGATGACACGGGCTTGACAAAGCAGTCTTCAGAATCAGAGGTTGGGAGGTACATACGAAAATGAAACACGACGTCGATCATTACTATGAAGCCGTCCTCGGAATAACCCGAAGAGCAGGAGAGGTAAGGCCTTCAGACTTTCACACATTCTCCTGGTACTTTGAAACACAAGAAAAGGTATTTGACTCGGCTATCCTGACCTGTCCACATGTCGTGTATGGGTTGCCGTTCTGTCTTCATTTTACCGGCATATTCTTCGTACGTTAAAAAAAAGCAAGAAAAACTCCGTATGTGACAGGGTCCAAACTACTTGGCCTATTGATGACGAACGAACTGCATGAAACCTATATTTAAATTACTTATATAATCTGAACAGAAGTAATAATAATATTTAATTGTTGTGGAGTGGCGACGACACAGCTAACCACACTCTTTCTGTTCTTGTAATAATAACCACCCTGAAGACGGCAGCAACAGCGGCCGAAATTAGTAAGAATATAGTGAATACAATACACCATAAACATTAAAGTGCACTTGGTTGGTTATTTATATATTATGGATCTGATTAATGCACGGAAGATGGAACATATTACAATACATTAAATCTGTGTAGTCACTTTCATTTGTATTATCATTTTAAGTGCTACTTTACTTAAGGGCACAAATGACCTTCGACACAGGCCTTCTGACACGTTTTGACAAATATGAAAAACGACGCTTTTATTATATGAGTGGGCCCACTACCATTTGCACTTTAAATTTATAACCCAACCGTTACGTACGCATGTCTTCCAAATCCTTCTGTCAGACGTATATGTGAGGGAAGTACTGCCCTCATGTGTAAGTTCCATTCACTTAATTTAAACCTGCGCACAAGATATGCTTAAGATGTCTCACAATACGAACAGATTTCCACGTTTACAATGCTGACAAGCCTCTACAACTCCATGACTTCCAAAATTTTAAATCGGGTTTGCTAATTCGCATGACTAAGATTTACTTATCCAATGACCGGTGCTGTCAGTTGTCTATCGTTTTTCTTTTCTAACTTTATGAAAAATACACTGCCAGCTGTGGACTGTGCAGACTTGAAGTGATATATTCCTGCCATTCCTGACTCAATTTGCGTACTGAAATTCATATTCACTGACGCGACACTGCTCACAAACGTTCGAAAGCTGCAGCCACTTTATGAAATTTCCCTGTAACCTACACAAACGCCTTAACAAAGTTTAAAAAACTACATTCAATTGTACCTATTTGAGTTAAGCGTAAAATGTGGTCATCGCCACAACACAGTAGTTCGCAGCCAGTGTGCCGATGCACTATTGTGTACCATTAACTTTTGCCAGGTGTGAATGCAAGGCTTTAAACAGAAGCATGATTATGTAACATTAAAGGCACAAATTCAAAATCTATAAACAGAAAACTGACCAAGATGCTGCTTGCTATACACGCGCTTACACAAAAAGTTAAGGGTGTGGGGATACAATGAATTCGCTGCTGCATTGAGGGAACCGGGACAGCGTAGTCAGTATAGCCACTAGGCTAAGGGCACGATCCGGGGTTCGAATCCCCACTAGGGCATGATATTTTTCTCTTCTCCAGAACGTCCATACTGGCTCTGGGGCCTAACCAGGGCGTAAATCGACCAACGAGTTTACTGCTCACAACTATCTAATACCCAGATTAAGAACGAGTGGAGCTATACCTATACATCCCTATACGCCTTCGTGGTATGGACAGAGAAAACTTACAGTTTTTGCTTTGCTAAGCGGAGGGGGCTTCATTATGCGAAGTGTACCACTGCATTTACTTAATCTTTTTAAATTTCGTAAAAAACGTCATTACACTTTATACTTTACAAAACAAGTGCTCATAATATGAATAACTTTGTAACAAACACAGCGTGCTGTGAAAAAAGAAACGACTATTCTAAATGTGCCACGATCACTAAAGAGCCGAGAACCATTGCCCTAATGGATGAACATTGACAGAGGGAAACTGAAAACGCGGTTCTGAGAAATTCTGGGCTTAAGAAGACGAAAGTTTATCCTCGGCGGCAACCAAAGGCTTGTAATCTTCATGGACAGTCACAAAATACTTCTATAAAGGTTTTGGGCAGGGGTGGACAAATCCTGGGCGCCAAGTTGCCCGGGAAACTAAATTTTTGTACTATGGCACCTAGTACTTGTGTGCTATATGTATGGAACAATCTTCATGTCACCTAGCTGGCATCCAAAATTTTCAGTCAACTTCTAGATTTTTTTGGAAAAGTTGTGCACCCCTGGCTGTCGGGATGGGAATATATTCTCAGTTCTGTAAGCAGTCAACGCATAACAATCCAAGCCATGATATTACATTTTCATTTGCAGATCATAAAGGATGGCATTGCCAGTACCAAAGATGTCAACACAAAGCTCGGTTCATGGGACCTTGTAACACAATATGACAAAAGGGTAGAGGAAGTTCTTGTAAGGCAAATTTCAGAAAAATTCCCATCACACAAGTAAGTACATCTTTGCATAACAAAACCAAGAATCATATGGATATTCTGTAATTACCCTTAATATGTTAAAATCAAAATATTCCTTAAACAGCAGCACTGGTGATGGTGGAAATGTAATGGTTGTAGAACTGATGGTGGTGTTTGATGTCACATGTTAATTATCCAAAATGAAATAGACTACAAGACAAACATTGTCAAAAACCTGTACCAACAATCTGCAGAAAAATTTATATTATGAAATGAAATTAAGTTAAATAACAAACAACAACAATGTGATGTTATGGAAAACAATATGCATAAACTATATTGTGATACAGCAACAGTTGTAGACCAAAAAATTACAGGCAACAGGTCAGATATATTAGTAGAGAATAAGACAACAATGAAGATATCAGTGTGTGATACACATAAATCTGTGGACTTTAATTTGGAATTTGAATGTGATGAGAAATGCTACACAGGCACTACAACAAAAACAGCCTAATTTCTGATATATGAACATTTTCAGATTCATTGCTGAAGAAACCAACTCTGAACAGAAAACAACACCAGTGCTGACAAGTGAACCCACTTGGATCATTGACCCTATAGATGGAACAACAAATTTTGTACACGGTTTCCATCACACATGCATCTCTATCGCTCTGAGCATAGAGAAGGAGGTAGTGATTGGTATAGTATACAACCCAATTCTGGACCAGATGTTCACTGCAATAAAGGGCCATGGTGCTCACCTCAACAACAAACTGATACAGACCTCAAATGTTGATGGTAAGTAACAGTTACACCCACTGGCCATCTGATCATTCTCAGCTAGACAGTACCGAATACTGTCAATAAAACATATGCAGGCTTTTCAACACTAGACCTAAAGATTTTATGTGCACAGTGATTCACAGCCGCATTTATTGATAAATGTACCTGTGCAGACAATCGGAACTGGGCAGAGTGCATGTGGTACAGCAACTACATTACAGGCTAGAGTCCAGGGTTCCAATTCCGGTGGGGCAAGAGCTGCACCTGTTGATATATGTACCTTTACAAACATACAGATCTGGGGGGAGTGCATGCGGTACAGCAACTAGGCTATACAGTCCAGGGTTCGAATCCCGGTGGGGCAAGAGCTGCACCTGTTGATAAATGTACCTTTGTAGTGTAGGCGGTAAAGTGCTTAGGCAAAAAGCTAGACAGTGTGGGGTTAGAATACTGGTAGAGGCAAAAGATTTTTCGTGTCTCCAAAATGTTTGAACTAGTTCTTGGGCCCATAAGTCACCTATACAATGGGTACCAGGGTTCATTCCCTAAGATAAAGCCCCTGGGGTGTGATGTTAACTACACACCTCCATCTAGTAGCACCCAGGTTAAGAATGAGTGGCATTACCACTTCTACTCACTGATATGCCTTCACAGTGTGGACAGGGAAAACTTGAAATTTAACTTTTCTGAATGTGATTGTATTTGTACGTGCAACGTGACAGAGTGCATTCACGCTTCAGCCGTGCAGTGAAAATATATCTACATGAGCACTTCTATGGTAGACAGATCAGTCATGGTGTTCCATAGCTTTGATAATTCAGGTCACTAGACTGCAATCCCCCTCATTTTTATCTTTGGGGGCACATGAAAGATCTGCTGTGCTAACAAGATGTTAGAGCACTAGGTCCACTGCTGTTACATTTAGGTGCTTAAATGTGTCTAAAAGACAATCCTAATGGTACGTATAATGTGAGCTACACACTCAATTCACAGATATTCCAGGATGTGTACCGTTACTAAGGGTCATTATTTTGAACATTTACTATAAATCCAACAATACCAACTTTATGTAAATGCCTCATTTGCTTTCACTGTTTTCAACATTCAAGTATTAAAAAATCCATAATTGTTGAAAATAAGTCATATGTTTGTGCAACACTTCTGACAGGAAATGGCCACAGGAATAAGCTCCAGAAGTTATGACATCAAGTCAAAAATTATTGTGTATATTACATGAACAGCTGACAGTATGCATGTAAACAGAATATCACGCAAATCTGTCACCAGTACATGTAATGGATCAGAAAATCTTTTGTCAAAACATTCCAATTCTAGTTAAAATCTTTCCATGAACACTTATATTCATTTCTGCACATATCCCAAACGTAACTCACTAAATGATTACTACAGGAAAAATCTGAATGTATGCATGCAGGAAAATAAATTTTTAGGCACAATACATTCATTCCATGTCTTATAGTTTGTGACATGACAGAAAATGTGCTGGAAGTATGCTATGCACATATTCTCTAACATCTGAGGTTGCATTCTGATGAATAAAGGCACTAGACATACAGAAGTAATATAAACAAAGTGGGTATGTTAAACTATATAACATGTATGATAAAGTTTAGTTTATTTCAAAAGACATTAAATCAACTGCATATGCTACAGTGTTGAGTTGCTCCCTCATGCAGCTAGTACATTGAGCAGTGGTAACACATGCAATCTGTTTTCAGAACTGTGCAAGTCACTTGTGTACTTGGAGTCATCTTTTGCATGTATCCCAAGCCTGAGGGACAGCATCATGAAAAGGACAGAAGCATGCATCACAGTAGCACATGGGTAAGAAAACTTTACAGTTCTTGTCAATTAATTTGTAACAAAGCTGCAAAATTTATACTGTCAGAGACAAATCAAAATGGATCCCATTACACCAGCAGGTTTTCTGAAGACCAATACACTATCTGTCCCATACTGTACAGCATAAATTATAGTCCAGACATTAGATCAGTACTACAGAATCTACAAGAGGTCATATGTAATAATGTACGTCTGCGAAAACTCCTGTACTGTCAGACAACTCTGCGAAATGTGCTGATATTTAATGTAAACTTCCAATTCCTAAAATAAAATTAAAAAATTGACAATGCCATGAGCTGCAGAAGGGCAAAAAATATAATAGTGCCACAATCTGCATACTGATCCAATTGAAACAACAATCTGCAAATCATCAGTTTATAAACAGGGTACTACTAAATGGTACAACACTTGCATGTTTCACAGCGTCCGTGTACTGGGTTCAGCAGCTCTTGCACTGTGTCATGTTGCAATGGGAGTGGCTGAAGCATACCATATAGACGGACTCCAGTGTTGGGATGTGGCAGCTGGAGCATTAATTGTTACAGAAGCTGGAGGCATTGTCATGGACTCAACAGGTATTTTCTCAAAAGGTCTAACTTCATTTTACAAATGGAGTTACAACTTAAGTATGTGGGATCAGTAACAAATATTCATGATTAAATTTGGTGCATAACAAATTTTCTGAAAATGCCTGTTGTTAAATTCTAGAACTGTATATCACACACGTACCACTCAACCTTCCTCCTAACATTTGACAGTCTACAGTCTCATACACTGAGGGTTGCAAAACAAACAAACAAACAAACAAAAAATATTCTTTCATCTGCAACTAGATCTTACTAGTAATCTTTTACTTCCAGGTTTTTAAACTAAAATCCTGTACATTTCTCATCTTCCCATGCATGCTACTTGTCCTACTGAACTATACACAATACACAATGAAGGAGGAAAAGTTTCTGTACATGTATCACTTAAAATGAACCTTATAGGTGGCCCCAACATACAACTCCTGTAAACATCTTTTAACTGCACCAGCCAAATGCACAATGTTTACTCTTTACATACATTAATTGTAATTCTCCTGCAAGTTTCACTGTCATGTGTACCCTCATCAGGGAGAACCATTATGCCATTTACTTTAGTCCAGATACTGTTCTAAATCTGTTAAGTGGGGCTTCTATAGCAGTTATGTCATAAATATACATACTGTATATTACAAAAGGTACAACTTTGCATATGTTGGAGTTATAATAGTTGTACAATAGTTAAAATCATAGATATGGCACCAAAATCCTGCCATATCTATGATCTATGATTTCAACTATTGTACAACTAATATAACTCCAACCATATGCAAAGTTGTACCTTTCATAATATACTTATATTTATGACACAACTGCTATAGAAACCATATTTAACAGCTTTATAATAATATCTGATTTTAAGTAAATAGCATAATAGTTCTCTCTGATGATGGTGCATATGGCACTAAAACATACAGGAGAAATACAAAAATGTAGGTAACGAACAGACATTGTGCATTTAGTTGGTACAATTAAAATATGTTTACAAATGCATGAATGCATGGCATGGAAAACTTCAAAATAAACACAACTCCTGTGTTCACATTCACTCATATTTACACCTTCAGAAATGTTCATGCTGGTGGCATAGCCCATATAGTTTCTGTGTCTGTTAATCTAGAGTCAAGAACCCTAGCAGAGGCCAAATAAACAAAATAATGTATTTTGTTCATGGTCCCTCAAAATATGCTCTATCCTGATTTTTCTTCCCTCCTAAATTGCCAGCAACACTGACAGGCATATAATATATTACCCATACTGCAATAAATATCAGTTACAATTAGTCTTTTTCTTCTTCTTCCTCTGGCATTACAGGCCTTTGCAAACCTTAGCCTCTTCCAAAATTGTCCTCCACTGTTCTTGGCCCTGTGATATACATCTCCAGTTCCTCAAGCCCATGTTCTTTAGATCTTCCTCAACTGACCCAAACCACCTCAACTTTGGTTGTCCTACATGTCAAGTGCCTTCTGGTTTAAGACGATTAAGCCTGCTGCAAGGATCCAGTTCTTGCATTTTAAAGAGGTGTCCCAGTCACCTCAGCCTTCCTATTGTTATCACCTTAACCTTGTCAAGTTCACTGAAGAGCCAATAAAGCACATTACTGTACCTTGTTCTCCATATGCCATTATTGTTAACAGGACCGTAAATCATTCTTAATACTCTTCATTTAAAGATTCTGAGCATACATAGGTGTATCAAAAAGTTTCGAGACTAGTTCCACGGAACGCCAACCGATGGCAGTACGTGAATGCGCACGCTGTGCTTGGGAGCAGGGAACGTCTCCATTCAGTATTCCGAGTGGCGTCGCTGTGTGAACATTGGGAGTTGCACAACACGAGTGTTTGTCACCACGTGTGCCTTCACATTTGCAATTTCAGCATGGATGTGAAACTGGAGCAGAGAGCAGACATCAAATTCTGCGTTGAAACTCAGCAAATCTGGAGCGGAGACTGCTGAACTGATATGACATACGTATGGAAATGAGGTCATGAGTCGTGCAAGGTGTTTCGAGTGGCATGCGCACTTCAAGAGAGGCAGAACATCACTTGAAGACGACGAGAGGTCAGGGCGACCTTCCATGAGCTCAACACCTAAAAATGTGGAAACAATTCGGCGGCTTGTGCATGAGGATCGTCGGAGAACCATTAAGAACATTGCTGCAATCATAATGTGTCATACGGAAGAGAGCAGACAATTCTCACGTGTGATTTGAACATGCACAGTGTTGCTGCAAAGTTCATGCCCAGGCTTCTGACCCCGAAGAGAAAGAGCACCGTGTTGCAATTTGTCAAGAGCTTCGCCAGGGTGCCCTGGATGACCCATCCTTCATGCCGAGGTTCATCAGTGCGAACGAGAGTTGGGTCTATGGGTACGATCCCGAGACTAAACAACAGTCTTCGCAATGGAAGAGCCTAGGATCCCCAAGACCGAAGAAGGCGAGGCAGTGCTGCAGCGCGACCAAGAGCATGCTCATCTTGTTTTCCGACATTTGAGGGATTGTGCACCATGAATTTGCCCCCGAAGGCCAGACCATGAATGCCGGGTTCTACTGCAGTGTTCTTCACCATCTGAGGGAGGACATTCGATGAAAACGACCTGAATTGTAGCACGCGGGCAATTCGCTGCTCCAAGATGACAATGCACCCTCTCACTGAGCTCTCGTAACACGTGAGTTTCTCGCCCAAAACAGCATTATTACATTTCCACATCCGCCTTACTCACCAGATTTGGCCCCTTGCGACTTCTTCCTCTTCCCGAAGATGAAGCTGCAGCTAAAGGGTCGCTGCTTTGACAGAGTGGAGGAGATCCAGCGGGAATCGGAGAATGTTCTTGGTACGCTTCGAGAACAGGACTTCCAGCACGCGTTCCAGCAGTGGCAACGGCGCTGGGATCGATGTGTCGCTGCACAAGGGGACTATTTTGAAGGCGATGCTGCCCAAACTTTAATCAAGTAAATACATTGGTTTCTATAGGTCCAGTCTCGGAACTTTCTGATACACCCTTGTATTTCCATCCTTCTTTGAGATGGGCCAACATACACTTACAAAGGCGAGTAATGGTCTTACAAGGGTTTTATATGACATGCATCTAGTCTGATGAGTTACAATTATTACCTATATATTCAATGATTATCCAATCTCTGACTCCTCTTATTACCAACATGCTAATATGGTTATGAACCTAAAATGCGAAATGTACCGAAAAGAAAACATATAAACAGTATTATTTTGAAATAAATAATCAACAAGATGCATTACTGTAATGCGATAACTGATATCTGAGGTTCTCAGAGTGATGACTAAACAATACTGTCTTTAGGGATGTGATGCAAGACAACATGGCAGTACATCCCACAAGACAGTATTCTTCACGAACTGCATTTGTTTTACACTGCATCCCCCCAAAACAATGCCTCCTGAATCTGTGACGTTCAGCACAAAACACAATAATAAGATTTTCATCCTTCTACTGCAGGCGGACCATTTGACATGATGTCACACAGGATACTGGCTTGTGGAACAAAGAAGTTAGCCAAGGAGCTTGTCAACTTGTTCAACAAAGCTGACACACCATCTTCACATTGGAACGGCAACCACATTTAGACCAAGACACCAAAAATGCCTAGGATAGGCAAAACTGTGTCACAACGCACCATGTGATATTTACAACATTTTGGATTACATCTTTGCTTCTAGTTTGTAATAGCATAAAACAATGATTTATGTACATTGTGCATACTTTTAATTCATTATTAATAAACCACATGTTTATTTTGTACATAAAAATGGAGACAATTTTTCAGGTTAATCCTTGATTTTCAAACACCCTTTAACAAATGTTGCTATATTCAGAGTTCATCAGAACTGAATCTCTGATGATGCAAAGTTCAGTCGTTCACCACAAATTTACATAAAAGTTGTGCATGAAGCAAAATTACAAATATGGGGATGGAAGTATGGCCAACAACTACCAGGTTTATACAAATCTGTATTGTAAGTGGACATTATAAACAGAAATATTTTAGTAATAGCTATAAGTCTTGGTCTGTACACAGAAGGAAGTATTCTAAAGAAAAAACGCATCATGGAGTCTCTCCAGAATTTCTTGTTTCCATTTATTTTCAAATCTGTAGTAATATGTTCACACATACTACGTTAATAATAAGTATACTCTAGAAAAATGAATGTCTAAGGTCATGCCCAAGGAGAAAATGTGTACAAATGCAACTTAAAAGCACAAATTCTTAGTAGTGTGCCTAAGGCAGCAGTCACTTCACCTGTAAAATAATGCTGATGCTCAGCACAACAGGCTGCACATGGAACAGGAAAGCAATATAAAGTATAGATAAGATATTTAGAGGTAGGCGTCACCTCCATAACGGACTGTTTCCGAAACATTTTTAGCACTGTGGAACAATGCATACACCAAAGTATTTCCTCCAGTACCATAAAGTTTGCAGACAACTGTAATTGCTGATGAAAGGCCTTTTGTGACACAAGAATTAAGTGGCAGAACACTGCATTTACATTAATCTTCATTTGGTAGTGAGGTGAAGAAGTGCATTTTCCACAAAACATTTTTACATTATAGGTGATTTTACAAAGAGTTACTTCAAATAAATACTGTAGCAAGATTATATACACAAAATATTCAAGTATTTATTTTGTACTTTTACACATGTTTCAGGAGTTCTGTGCAATGTCACCATTTCTCTAAACTATTATCTCCCAAGTCCACAAACTTGCTCCATCAGTGTAGCAGCTTCATAAACCAACTGTTTGAAGTCTTCACACCTAATGATGTAGATGGAGACATTTATGGTTTCCCACTGACTCCTTCAGTGACCCAGGATGGTGGAAAATGCTGGGAGTTAAAGCCTAAATCGTAAGGGTGGCACAGCAGTGCTTCCTCGCATTGGCTATATGTGAAAGGATCAAAAAGTTCCTGGAACTCAGGCATTATTTGAATGTCAGAAGGATATGTATAAAACCTAACCCAGTCACCCTCAAAGTACTGCCCATTTGCATATACATGCTTGCTCTAGCGATCCTGTCATTGCTGGAAGCACCACAGTCAGTCTCTTGTGGTATGACAGAAATGTAATTTCACCTTCTGTTGAGTTTCTTCTAAGGAGACAAAATGATTACCTACAAGTCCAATCTTGAGCATCAACAGGAGCTGGAAGTCGCATGAAGTAGGAATAAGGTCACTGGGATTAGTCCAAATTTGGTTCTTCGTCAAAAACTGCTGCATAGCAAGGTGTGATAAGGTGCAGTTACAATGCAGGATCCAATTGTTTTTCCATTCTTCTACTGAATAATACACCTCAATGCTTCAGAAATTCAACATAAAAAGCAGAATTCAATATCTATTATACAGGGCCAAGTTATGGTGCACCACACACAAGATGCTGAGAAAGCAATCAGCATGACCTCTTGCTGAGATATTGTGACATATAACTTCTTCTTTAAGGGTGATGTGTTGGTGTACCATATGATGGACTGACACGTCACATCAAGACCTCAGGCAAAACCCAAGATCCATCTCCAGTAATAATCTTCAAAAGGTGCGCTTTTTGTTCTGATAGTTTGAAGAGTTCAGGAGCAATCACCTTGCTGATCTCCAGCTGGTTGTCTGTCAAAATGCATAACATATGCTTCCCCCCCCCCTACAACTTTACAATCACCTCCACCTCTACTCTCCCTTTGACCCAAACAAACACACTATTTCTTGACGACCTTTAGTAC
>Ga0123357_10006816_pt1 | contig 14032 bp, 5 predicted proteins | sample TergutEmb28metaG_FD_89873 | JGI IMG/M metagenome (GOLD analysis project Ga0123357, IMG submission 89873) | Embiratermes neotenicus P4 segment gut microbial communities from Petit-Saut dam, French Guiana - Emb289 P4 | ecosystem: Host-associated > Arthropoda: Insects > Digestive system > Gut ... | reverse complement strand
TGATCGTAATTGTGGAGTGAGTAGACAGGGGTGTGATGGAGATAGGTGGGTGTGGGCAGGGCGGGGGGGGGGGGGGGGATGGCGTGGGGTGCATTTGATCCCTCTTGCGTCCCCAAAGTATGCTTATGGCAGCCTGAATATTTCAGTTTCACTATAGTACTTAGAATTACATGGACTCTGCCATGTCATGTGAATTTCCTGCAGTGTTTTCACATGCAACTTGTATTGTCAGTTGAAATCTTCATGGTTTATAGATACATTTTGGTCAAACTACTGCAATTGCATATCAGAATTTTTAAAAGATCAGTCTATACTAAATCACTGCAACACTAAATCATGCTGGACAAGAAGCACTAAAGAGGTATAGTAGTAATTCATTGTATAAGAATCACAGTATGAAGTGTAGAATTGTCTAGTGAAATATGTCATCTGTAGATCAGATTCACAAGTTGCCTATTTCATAACTTTAGCTCTCAGTGATATTGTGTTTCTCAAATTGAGATGTTTACTGAAAAGTTGGGAGTATTAGGGCATGGGTAACAAGTAAATACAAATCTGAAGTTATAATGGTGACTGAATTCAATAAAATATTCTCAGGCTAGCAGTTGTATTCAGTGACTGAATGGTGAGTAAATCAATATTTCGAGGACCATCTCTGTCCTTGTCACCAGGGAACTGACTACCTGTGTGGTCCACCCACGTCACAGTATATGAAAACATAGCCAAGAAGTGTCCCAAACTGAATTTTGAATGTTTTTGAAACTGGAAGAATGCCAGATTAAAGTTTTCATGTTTCAAGAACTATGTAATCATGACTTGTTTATCTACAGGTCAATGGAGTTGTGAAATTTAAGTATTCCCCAATTTTATTTTCTCTTAGGTAACAGGTGATGCTTTATTCAACCTTCCAGCATTCCATATGGCTAAACTGTGGTCTAAACATGTTGGAGAAACCTTTTTCTATAGTTTTGAGCATGTGATTAAGCAGAATAAACATGGAGGCAGTCAGTTTCTTACTGGACTACCATTAGTTGAAAATGATGGTGTGGAAGCTGGTAAGTTATTTAGTTCAAGAACACCACTTAACCTGCAGAACAGTGGACTCTAGAGACAATCTTACATAAATAAGGTTTATTTATTTATTTATTATATCAATACTTTGTAGAAAATGTTATGTACAAGGTGGTTCAAATATGACCGGGACTGATGGTCGCCAGATTTACACACAAACAGTCCTGGTCATATTTGAACCACCTTGTATATGCCCTTCTTTTAAATTATAATTATCTTTGTGTATTAACATCTCTGAATATAAGGCACATTTACCTAAAACAGAAGAGATAATTCAGGTGGTGCAGTGCATAGTGACCTGGCTAAAGGCTGGACAACTGATGAATTGTGGTTCAGTTCCAAGGATAGGCAAAGATCTTTTTCTTCACTAAAATGTCCTGACTGCTCTAAGGGGCACCCAGTTTCCTACTGATTGGGTACTGGGATTCTTTCCCCAGGTGTAAAGTAAATGGAGCATAAAACTGACCACTCACTTCCATCCATTGCCATGGTTAAGAACAGCAGACCTGTATATCCAGTTCCCTTACATGTCTTCGTGGTATGCACAGGGACAACTTTATCTTTTTACAGGCCCATGTCTACCTAAAGGATTTGTACTGTGTGTGTTCTAAAATATTGACAAGAACGGCAGCCTTGTTATTACCTTATGTTACATCATTTTCATTTTTTGGGGTCTGTGCATTTATAAAAAAATAATGCAATGTAGTACCAATCTGACATTTGGCATAAATCTGGAGTAAGTATGTGGTAGAGGATTCAGGTTTTCTAGGATGTGACACTGTTATTACAGTGACATGGTATCACATCTCAGGAGACATGAACCCTCAGCAACACTGCAGCGAGAACCTCAAATCTTGAAAGTGTGTGGCAGTTGGGTATGGTCAATTTTTTCTACACTGAAAATTCTACCATAAATAAAGTAAATTACTAAGGACTGGAACATACTTTTAAATTCACCTTGTGGATAAGTGTTAAATACTAATGAATATTCCACATTTCCTCTTCTACATGCACTTCCAGGAGTCGGTCATGGAGATGACCTGCCATTCATTTTTGACGCTGAACCACTGGATGGGAACGCTTCATTTAGTGGTTTGAAACTGACAGATCTTAATGATCAGAAGGTACAGGATATTGTAACAAACTCTATAGCAGAATTTGCTCGTACTGGGTAAGTAATACCTTGGATACCTACCAGTATTATTCTGAAATGAGATTAAGTAGCAATGGTAAAAATGAACAGCAACATTAATTGCAACTGAGGATTTTTACACTCCTAAACAGTTGTTAAAAAAAATTGAGAACATCAGTGTCTGAAGATGTACGAGTACAGTTAATTCAATTCTGGATTGACCTGTGAATCTGTCATTTGACATTTTCTACTTGGTGTGTGTGAACTGATACACACTCACTGTATGTAATGTCAAGAAAAACTAATAATTATGCTCACAGTATTAGGTGCCATGGTACAAAATTTACCCAGGTAACCAGGCATCCAGGATTTGTGTACCCCTGGCCAATTTGTTGCATGAATATTATACTGGACACTGTCCACTGTCTGAAGCACATTTTATTTTCACATTGTTTCTCAAGATTATCTTGATTAATAGATATAAAATAATAGATTATACAGTATTATGTTTATTGGATAACAACAGCACTCAGCTTCTGCAACACTTCAAATATCCTATATACATCAGCCACTGGACATTGAAATAACAGTCATAGGAAAATAAGAAAGTGTTATGATACTCCTCAGTTTATTCTGCTGCCTTACTAAGTGTAAACCATTAACTCTAAAGTCAGTTTTTTTTTTTTCTTCTCTCTGAACCCAAAATTTGTGCAACAGATCACAATATGACTTGATCTGCCATGTTTACAGGACACCAAGGTTACTAGACAATGGGGAACAAATTTCATGGCCTCCTTTCTCAGAAGAAAAGAACAATTTTGTTACAATTACAAGTAAACCGAGCCTCCATAGCAACTTCCGTTTCTGCCAGATGGCATTATGGAGTGGCATTTTACCAACACTTCAGTCTGCAACATGTAAAGCACTGTGGGCTATCACTAAATTCAGTGAAGATGCACTAGCAACTGTTGACCATGCACTGCAGCAAGGAGTTAGACCTGGGGCAGTTGTCAGTAGAGTTATAAACAGTACTTTGCTTAAAAATGTTGGAACAGGAGCAGCAAGTGCAATTTTGAATGAGATAATACCAGATAACCATGGCAGTCAGGTTGATAATGGACAATTCACACATATGTTTCGGAACCCAACAGTGCCTCCTCACAATGATACCAAAGTTGGCAATGGAACAGTAATAAAAGCAACACTGAATGAAACAGAAATGGGAAAATCAGGAAATGGAGGGCCAAATTCTACAGCGTTTCATGGTACTGATAAAATGGGCTCCCAGATAAATTCCAGTACCAGCAGCCATGAAAATTTTGTGCTTCCTGTAACAGAGAGTAATACAGACACTTCAACAGTCGGAAATCAAAATCCACCTGGACGCTTTCCATTTATCACTAAACCCCTGATAAACAGAACTATGCTTTTTCCAAGCCCAGGCTTATTGCCTAGACCACTGGCTGGGTGATGGAAGTATGAATCTGTATATTAACACAGAGCCCCTGCAGTTTTTGCATTTATTCTGCATATACATTTGTAAGTATGTTTATGATTACATATGTTTTGAATCTCTTGGTCTTCCTTCTTCCACATATTATTAAATAATTACAGATTTTCATTTAATGATGCTTGGCAGGCTCTACCAGCAGACTGCCCAATTGAAGGCTCCTTCTTTTTTTCAGCTAATCAAAATTTATATTGTTAATTGTTATTTCAATTTGTACCTCCACCATTTTGCTCTGTATACTTGCCATTTCTTTGTTGTCCATTCCGAAAAGTTTCTAAGTGTTCTTCCAGTTCCATTTTTGTTACTGGACGGATTCTGACTTAGTCTTTATCTATGGCTGCTGTTTAAGTACTGGAAGTCTCACTGTCTTGAGGTCTTGTGATATCATAATTTACAGTTTCATTCTACTTTTCTCTACGTTGCTTGCCAGTCTTATTTCAAACTTGATCATTTTGTTGAAATTTTATACCGCAGTGAATGGTTCTGCTTTGTGGGTGCTGTATTATCTGTATGTTTTTTACTTGCATCAAATAATAATTGCAGTTCTGCAGTTCATATATGAATTCATTTTATTATTATTTTGTATACCAAACTCTCTTTTCCTGCTATGATAAGGTCATTTAACATTGTATACATGTATTATACATACATAAATACCAGGACATTCAATACAACATTTTGTGATAATTCACAAATAATTTAAAGATAGTGCATAATGTAAAAACCTTTAAACTTGTGCTGCTTTCATGACATAATACAAGGAGGTTTAAGGGAAGCTCTCTTTGCATAATGGTGTGCAGGGAAGGCTAAGAATGCAAAGGTAAAGCTAATTTTTATTTCAATGATGTAAAGAATTTTAATCTGGGTTCACTGATTCTGAGCTATAATACTGCTGTAATGTGTGATTGAAGTGTGTATACAGAATGAAAAATGTATTATTCTGTATATCATCATCATTATCATCATCATCTTTTTCTTAGTCCAACTTTCAAAAATAAATTTGACATCGATGAAATACCTAAATCTGTAGGAACAAAATAAATACTTGTTCTTGAAAAGAATTTGTTTTATTTTACTTTTTTTTCCTAATAAAGTACATCTGTGGTATGTTGAATGCTGTTATTCGGTGACTGCATCGACAAATGACTGAAGCATCTCCTCTTCAGTAAGCAATTCAGGGTCCTGTCCCACTCCATGTACTTGTTGTTCCTCTTTGCCGTTCATTGTTCTAGGTACTGCTGTACAGTCTTTAACATTACTATCTGAAGTTTCAGCACCTGACTTGTAACATTTCTTTGGTGACTCTGTTGAACCAAGCTTCATCCTCTTTGAGTTTGGTTCACAATCATCATCTTCCTGGACTATCCTTACTACACCATTATCTTGCCTGTCTTCTTCATTTTCTGTTACTAAACGACTTTTACGAGCAGCACTGATATCAGTACTAGCAGTAATATCTTTGTTTCCTTTCTCACATTTGTTACTTTCATCACCCTTGTGTTCTGTATTTATCTTCTGTTGCTGATCTGAAAGTAATTTACCTTCATTAGCTAATTCTGGTGATGTATCGATGCTCTTTCTGGAATCTATAGAATTCACAACTGATGGTTCTTGATCACAGCGAACACACGATACTAAGAGTATTTTATTGTCTGTTCTGCTGCTATAATGTGTACTCGCATCTTTTTCACAAACCCCAACATCAGTGTATGTATAATTTTCACCTCTGATTTGTATCACAGATTCAGATTCTGTTTCTTTATGCTGAAGGTCTTCATCAGATTCCCTAGTCTCTGTTACTAAAACTTTCTGTTTATCATTAGTTTTACTCAACATTTCTGATAATCCACATGACTGAGATACCATATTTTCTATACTGCTGTCTGATTCTTCAGACTCTACTGTTCCTAGTTTATTTTTTGAAATTTCCTCCTTTTCATACTCATCTGTTTCATCACCATCTTCTCCCTCCATTCTGCTGTCATATTCAACAACTACTTCTTCAGAGGAATTCTCTGCATTATCAGTGTGACACATAACAGACTCTGATCCATTTGATCCTGTACTGCTGTGAACATCATTTTGTATGTCTTCTTCTTCCTCAGAAGTCACCACAAGGCTGCTGGATTCCTTTTGTTTTGTGGAATATTCTTGCCTGCACCTTTTAGTCAATTCTAACATTTCTTCTAAAGAGACAGGGAAGTGTAATGTACCACTTGCAGGATGCACCAACTTCTCTACTGCAGTCAATGCAGCTGTGCAGAAATGGGAAACCTGGAAGAACATAGAATGGAAAGCAAAATGTGAGAATTAAGTATACATATATATTAAGTTTCATACATCAATAACTCTGGATTCAAAGACTAAGAGAAATACTACTGAGAAAGTCTATGAAATGTGAAACAAATGTATATACAAAGAGACTAAGATGAAAATATTTTTAGTAGCACATAAAATCACAAGAGAAGCTACTCAGCACACTTGCTAAACCACTTATAAAAAAAATAATTTAGCATCTGTGTTGACTGTCTTGTACCAAAAGTGGTTTTACTGATGCTTTTATTGACAATGAACTTACATGAATATGATACACATCAATAACTACACAGTTGATGCCATCACAGATATGGACATACCTCAACAAATATTCCTCCCACCCCACCAAAAGACAGGATAAGAGTTACAAAATGTAGCAGAATCTGGAAACACTCTACAAGGCAGTAGTGTTCCATGCAGTGACATCTCTGAGAAGAACAGTGTCACTCGTAACATCATGCATTTCATACAATGGTACGTGCTTTCTTTACAAAAGTGAAGAGGAGAATTTTACCAAAATAACGACATAATTAAGGTAAGTTATCCTTCAAAATATATGTTATATTACAACATGGATAGTCCACAGTGTGTTGTCTTTATGCCCTGAGTCCTGCCTCCACTGTAATAGTGAAACCTCAATTTAACCCTTTAAAAGCCAAGTTAAATCCCATCTGCCATTTGCTGGCTTTATTAGAAACTCACCATATTCTCCACGTTAGCAAGATAAGGGTTAATGTTTTTTTATGGACCTGTGGATCTGAAAATTGAACTGAATACAATCTTAAGTGAATAAATTATAACAATGAGATTACTGACTTGGAAGCAGTGAAAGTGAATGCTAAATAAGGGAAAATTAAATGGGGGTTCCACTGTATTTGTTTACCACCACAGTGGCTTGTAATCCCCATTTTGAACTCACCTCCAGACTTGGATCACTGCGTCCTTCAGACAACATGTGGAAAGCAAACTGTGTGGGTGGTGGCCAAGTTGAATGTGGTTCTAGGACAAGTGTATGCAACAAACGATAGAGTTCAAGGCGGCATGATGCTTCAGCATATGGGACTGGAAAATCATGGGCTCTACTAGCTCGCTGGATGTCAAATATAAGTCCTACTGTTGTCTCTTGTAACAGCTGGAAATAACCAACCATTATCATAAGTATCATACCAGCATAAAATTAAAAATATTATGACTATGGTCAGAGATGCAATATTGTTTACATAGTTTCTAATAAATGAACAGGTTTTCAATGACTACAGTTTGAGGCAGAAGTGACATTCATAAAAAGCTGATGTTTTCAATAAAAATACAAACATTTTCACAAAATTATCCAAGTTTAGAAGTGCAAGAGCTGAAATGCAGGTACATTGAGGGTTGGGCTAGTGGATCAGGGTTGGACACATCACACAGCTCCACCTATTTTACTCTTCGTAAATTTTGATTTGAATGAAATGACCCTGAATGATGTTTTACTGCAATTTCTAGTAAGTCAATACAACAGATCCCTTTCTTTCTGTACCATGTGAACAGCAGGTTTTATGAAGGTGGCTGCAGAGTGGAGTATGCACTGTAGAACTTGCAGTGCTGCTCTGCATGTCTTGCTATTGGCTTTTTTATCTGGAATGTACTTTCTGGAGTTCCATACACCTTGTTGTTCAGACGTGTTCTGATCACCTATCTGTTTCTTGCTGGAGGTGCCGTGTACCTAAAATAAAAAACAACACTAACTGCTCAGGAAAAAAATGTGAAATTCCCCAAAAGAAACAAAGATGATTAACTAAAAGGATGATTATGTATGCGTTCCTTGTAGCATTTACAAATGCAGCTAAATACACACAAAAACAAATTAAATATCATTCCCAACTTTTTGTATACAGCAGAACTTCCATTAGCCATCAGGGGTCAGGACTGAAGCAATGACAGATACAGAATAGACAGATAATAGAGCAGGTACTTAAAAATTACACACTACAGTATATGTATTTACATATGAACACGCAGAATAAGCCAAGATTCTGAAACAATTGCCACCTTAACTACACACTACACACCATATGATACGGAACGCATGCACTTTTCCTTCTGCATTTCTCACACACAGTGGCTTCCCACCATGACGATTACTAGATAGTAAGGAATAAATGGGTGACATAAAGTTTTACTCTATTTTATTATATGCTAAATTTTACCTGTTACGTACATACGGGATGGATCAAGGATTAGAACTGTGAACTCAGGAGATCAAATTGAAATTCAAAGCTTTTTGTTAAAATCAGTTTATAAACACCACTACACCATTTGGAGTGGTATTTAAGCTGTGATGTGATATGCTGATCATATGATGTTCAGTATAGTGCCTGTAAACTGTCAATGAAAATTCAATGAGTTTTTGTGGAAAAATTCATAATAACTTAGTCATCTCTAAGAGGTACATTATTTGCATAAAACCTCCTCCTGAAACCACCGGATATTCACTTCAATTTGTTCAAATTTTAGAAATTTTGTTTTATGTGCAACTCCTGGAAGGAGGTCTGAAAATGCAGACCCCCCCTCAAAATCTGTACACCAATATGTTCCCCCTTTTTGCTTATTCTCCACTAACATGTTTCAACAACTTATGTGGTCATCTTCAGGGTGGTGAGAACAGGACTACAAATACAATTAAAATGTGTCTAAGTCAATCCACAGTTTAAAAAATCATATTATTTAAACTGTAGAGCATTTTAGCTTACCATTTAAATAGGGATTCAACATACTAAAGTGCTCAAGGGGTTAAAATAAGTTTTATGGCAGAAGTTACACTGCCACATGGAACATGTTGCACTTACATTGAGAGTTACTGCCTCTTTTTCAAACCAGATATCCTGCATCACAACAGGGACCAGCTGTTCAGATACGAGCTCCACACAACTGCCACACTTGGAAGTCCGGAGCCACAGAGTCAATGTGTTGTAAGCAGCAACGCGTAGCTGTCTGCCAAGAACATCACACACCTTCAATTATTCCCTCCCCACAAAATACACACAAAATATGCCATATCTTCTTCGTCAGTAGGGCCCGTAGCTAATGCCACGGATGTACTGCAGCCTATTAGGCTTTTTGTACTCAACCTATCCCCCCCGCCTGTTTGGACGTTCCAACGTTCGCCACCAGGGACCTCCACGTCCCCAATGACACGAGAGATCCTAGGAGCGAAAGGTGGAACTATGTGGGCGAGAATTAACTGATAATTTTGCCTAAAGTTGCGACTTCCACGTCATTTCAGGGATCTTTTACATGCCACAAATCTGTGACATGGGACCCACGGCTTTACTTCCCTTCCGAAGGAAGGCGTGCTGCGGATTTTTTCACCCTGAAAAATCCTGACGGCTTTGGCCGGGTTTGAACCCATGAACTTGGGTACTTAAAGGCAGCACGGTACCCCTAGACCACAGAAGCCACTAAATATGCCATATGTTAATAAAATCTTGGCAAGGGTCAAGGAATTAACTTCTGAACAAACAACAATGGAAGGAGGCAATTTTAAACAGGGAGATGATGACAGCGGAAGAGTGTTTTGGTTTCACAACGTGTCTTAAACCAGAAGAAAGCAAGGAGATTGAAGCTAGTAATGACCAACTGTAAAAAACCATAAGTTTACTTACCCATAAGGCTTTTCAATACCATATGCCCACTTCTCTGTAGAGGTCCACTTAAGAGTCTGAAGCACCAGTTTGCAGACAACTGGAGCATATGGCAGCAAGTTGCATTCACAGCTAAAGTAATACAGAGAAGAGTTAGTTACTAATATTATGGTTAAAGCTGTGTTATGGAATTATAAACTTCAAGCCACATCACTGCAAAGGGAAGATCTATATCTCAGCTTTGTAGACTGACTGACTGAGGGTATAAATCATTGCCCAAAAATGGGATTTGTTCCACATCCATGAGATAACCTAGGAAAGGATCAACACTCAGTAAGAAGGGAATTAATATACAGTTGTTTAAGAAGACTGTTTCTATACATTACTGTTGGGAAAAAAAGTTATAACATGGTAAAAAACTGAACATAGCTCTCCAAAGAAAAAGATTATTCTGGACCTAAGTAGATGGCATCTATCCATGTCTATGGTCAGTTCCAGCCCTGGGCCAATCTCATAGCCCTTCATCTATACTTTGCAAAACATCAGAAATACTTGGAAGTGCTTTGTAAAATGTTTAAACACACTTAACTTCAGTCACACGATGCAATGAAAGCTGACAGTGCATATAATATTAACAAAACCAATAAGTAACATGCAATGAAGATTCAGATGATTTAACATTGACTATCATTTTTTGTATTGTGCTTTAGTGGATTTTATCGACACAGTGCTTAATCCACAAAGTTTCTTACACACCATCCTTTGTGACCTCCAGAATCATCAAAACACTAAGGCTGTAAAGTTTAAATAATTTAAAGTGTAAATACTCAAATATCAGTCTATTCACTAAGCCATTACCAAAATTCTGTAAAAAATACTGACCACATTATCAGACAATCCAACACCTTCAACAGTGCAATGTGAATCTGTGGCAACATGGCACCAACCATAACCAGATCAGGTGACACATTCTTTCCCATTGTCTGGCTATTAACTGCTAGTCCACGGCAGATCACCCCCAGTATTTCATCTGGCAACACTGTCTTCTCCACAGGAAATTCTGAGCTGCACAGGAGTATAAAGTTTTATTTACTACATTTAAAAAATAAGAATAAGATAAATAATGTGGGATACACATTCTATAGCTACATGTGGTCATCAGTGTTGCCCGTGTTTCTACCATGATTCATACAATAGAGATAGTATAACTAAATATCTCCTTTTGTGCTTAGTAAGCTAAAACATATGTGTAAGGAACAGTACTTAAATCAAATAGTTTAAAAGTGCAGTGATATACTGAGCTTTACTTCATAATTAGTGTACTTTACGATTTGGAAGTAACAGCTTACTTTGCTGTCACATTCATATAGAGCATGCAATGTGCTAACCTTGTAGTTTCTACAAAATCTTCGTCGTCTTCACATATAGCAGATTTTTAAACAGTGGTTAACCACCTTGTGTCCTTATTTGAAAGGTTAATTAGCTGGCACTGGAAACATACTTAAATGCCACAAGAATATGATTACCCACAAAAAGTTGGCAAGTTGGGTAACTCTTACATATCACTGTAGCTGGGAGTTAAGTTTGTTGTTACTAGTGCACATGGTGTTACTTTGTCCTTCATAAATCTTCACAACACACTTTCTTTTAAAATATATTATTTGATCACAACAGAGTATATCATTTTGTGGTAATAGCACAATCAAGTCTTTTATTGTTATTCTCCTGACAATCTGTATTTTACACTTCTGAATTATAATAACTGTAAGGAGATTGTCCAGGTTTATGCTCAATGCACAAACATGGTTCAACAAAAGCCACAACTGAATAAAACAAACTACAGATCTAATGCATCCCCTCATCTAATAATGAAACCACCAAAGTACACAAATTTGTAGATCACAAATACATTATTCATTGCCTCCTACAAGTTTTACTCTTCTTGGCCATTTTCAGGGAAATCGCTCTAAATTCTACCCAAAGGTCCTAAAGTCTTGTATGTTGTTGCATTACTAGGCAGTATTTTGGTACAAAGTAAAAATGTATTACAAAAATTACTCTCAATTTAGTGCAATAAGTGTCACAATTACTTTTAGTTGCCAACTTCAAGCACTACACTGAACCCGAATGTACCCCCTGCCCCTGACCAACCTCTCCCCAACAACTAGTTCTAGTTGTCATCTTATTTACCATGAGTTATATGCTATATTCTCTCCAGTCCTTACTTACATAAGCAATGCCTGCAGGAATTTTGAAACATTAATAAATCTAGCTGTCAACTGGTAAACCCTAAGGAGAGGCGTGCCCACTGAAATGGGTGGAAGAGACAACACGTGGCTCGATGTCACAGAGTTGCGAGAGTTCTGAAAGAACAAAAACAGCAAATACATTGTTACTTATAGAATTACTTCAGAAACTGAAATATGTACCTTTCATTTATCAAATAAACACAGAGCATACCGGTATTTCTCTGACACTGTCAAACAGATCATCCAGAATAGAGTGAAGTGTTGTACACAGTTTCTGTTGTTCTTGCTTCCATCTTGACACATGATTGGCTCCCAGTGATCCACCACCACCAAGTAAAGGAAGGAATGCCACACAGTGAGCAATCCTTTTAATTACGTTTATATCACTGCTATCTACATACTGCAGCACACACTTCTCAAGCACATTCTGCAATGAAATGACATGAGAGACTCATACAACAGCTGGCTGCAGAACTGACCACTTAACAACATCCTTTCGTTCACCAGTAAGACAGAACAAGAGAATTACAGAAGTGTAATGAGTATTTCTCCCTGGCTGTAATGGTCTTAAGTTCCTAATTTTCTCAGTTCAGGCATTACAGTAAATGCTACAACTTAAGGAGTTCATTCTCAGCCCAATAGAGTGCACACAGTGAGAATGACATAAGCATGCAGTGTAAACCACCTGCCATTGAACACATTATGTCTAAACACACACATGTCTAGAAAACACACACACACACACAGACATGCATTCTGTATGTAATTGTGATTCAGAGAAGCAGCAACTGAATTCAACTGTTAACATTAAATTTAACTTTACAGTCCACATCTAACCTGCTTCACAAAATGAGTCAAAGACGTTTCCAACCACCAAATTTGAAAATAAAGGCCACAGAATAGCTTCAAAAAAGCACATATATTATTGCATGTGAGATAAAGCAAATGTTCCAATATTTATTTTCAGTACATTTACCATTTACAGAACTGTAATACAATTACAGGGGCATATGGGGGAAATAGATCTATGGTAACAGAAACTGAAAATGTGGCTCACATTACAGCCCAAGCATGTGTAACAAAAGTAATGAACTTTCTGGGTTCCATAAAAGCCCCTTGACTTGTCAGGTGACTATTGGTTCATCAGCACAGTGCATCATGAAGCTAGTTTCTATTATTTTACCTTCTGCTGTCCACATGATGGGCCGTAGTTACACATAAGCACTTCCAAACATTCAAGCATTGATAATGAAGCCTGCAAGAGAGCCAATTATAAATAAAGATCTTAAAATTACACAACCAGGGCAACTTACTTCATTAAGTTCACATTAATTTCAAATTAATTTAAGAACACAACTGAAATCAAACATTTCAAATATTTTAAATTAAGCATTATCAATTCAGGATATGAGATATAAATTCCCCATACTATGGGGCTGGTAGCAAGATTGTGACTGAAAAGTTTTAATTAGTAATGGTATTAGTACCAACATGTAAATAGCTTTGGAACAACTTCTCATAAAATAAATAAGTGAAAATACACTACTGAATTGCACACTGTTTTTCTAAATAGCATAAGATCATTTTCCACATCAGATGATAGGTTCCTGCAATAAAACACAATACTATTTTTAAATCCAAATGTACAGCACTTGCATTGCTACTCTCCTTCTTATGCTTTGATCAAACCATGATTTAGAATTTTACCTTTCCATGTCTGTACACAGGCCTACTTTGCACTTGAAGTACTGACATCATGAAGTTGCTGCTTGTTGCTACTTGGCTGTGCACATTTTGTAGCATCAAGAACCTGACAGCAATGTGTTCTGGACCCATGTCTCACAAAACAGTGCTGATGAATAATTATGAAAGGCATCAAAGTCGGAGCACTTAGAGATGCGCATAAACACTATGTATAAGAGAAACATGGTTTGATGTGCTTGCAGACATACTACTTGCTTGAGTCCCCTCGTCTTAACTAAAAGAGGTAATTGTAAGTACAGTGCTTTTTCAATGAGGGATGAAAGTATGTATGTGTGTATATATACAGGGTGTAACAGGAGGAACGGACCAGACTTCGGGAGGGTGTTCCTTATGTTAAACTATACCGAAAAACCCCAAAACACCTATA
>Ga0123357_10006814_pt1 | contig 14033 bp, 13 predicted proteins | sample TergutEmb28metaG_FD_89873 | JGI IMG/M metagenome (GOLD analysis project Ga0123357, IMG submission 89873) | Embiratermes neotenicus P4 segment gut microbial communities from Petit-Saut dam, French Guiana - Emb289 P4 | ecosystem: Host-associated > Arthropoda: Insects > Digestive system > Gut ... | reverse complement strand
TTGTACTCTCCTTTGCTGGGGAACAGTAATTTTGTTCTTCTATATATACAATTCTACACTGTCCTCGCTTGTTCTGTCATTACTAATGAATTTATGCCGTTTTTTAGAATACGTCCAGCACTTCTATTCCTCTTTTTTTTCCCTCGGTGCGTATCCTTTCAACGGCCGTCGCCGAACCTCCGATGCCGACCCTCGCCATCCTCTGCTTTAACAACGGGCGCTCACGCAACTTATCCACATAAATGCGTCTGACGCCCGTGGACGCGACCGCCTCCACCAGGTCCGTCTCCTTCCCGTCCAGCGCGCTGGTGACCGGCCCTAAGAGTGCGTATGTCCTCAGTCCCTCTGACACCATCTCTTTCATCGCTTTGAGTCTCCATTCCGGAAGCGGTGCTCCGGGCTCCATCATCTTCGAGATCCTGTCGTCGAGAGTCGTTACCGTCAGCGAGAAATCCCCGTCCGCACCCTTCAGGATGTCGAGGTCTCGTAATATCAGATCTGATTTCGTATCTACGTGTATCTTCCTTCTGTGCGCACGCAGACGGGTCAGACACTGTCTTGTCAGTTCGAATCTGGCCTCGGCCCCCTGATACGGGTCTGTGACCGTGCCGATACATATCACTCCTTCTGTGTTAGGCAGTTCCTTCTCCAGTCTGCTGATAATATTACTTTTTACCTTTACGACCCTCCATTCCTCCCACGGTGTGTGTGTAAGTTCCTGGGCATAGCAGTAAAGGCAGCCGTGCTCGCAGCCGCCGTATGGGTTCAGAGAATAGTCTGCTCCGGGCGATCCTGAGGGCGATAGCGCCCTCTTGCATTCGACGACGGCGTACGGGCCGTCCCATTTATCCTTATCCGAGAAATCAAGAAGATTAGACGTAGTCGTCGATCCTCCTCTGTGTCATGTAATCTTTAAGTATTCCGGAGCTGCGGATCCATGTCTCCTTCGGTATTTCCATGACCCTTCCCACGTGGTCCATCGCAGCGTCCAACGAGTCATATCTGAACGGCTGGGTCTTCAGCGACGCACGGACGTTCTCACGGACGTTCCACACACCTACTGGCATGACGTATCCGGGGTGCGCTTCCCTGAATATGACCACCCCCGCCTGCTTGCGTTCTTCCAGGAGGAGTTCGTTGACGGCCATCCTAGCTGCGTAATAACACCCTCCTATCTCCGCATACTCCGAACGCCCCTCGTAGAATTCATACGACGATATTATCTCGATGTCCCGTCCGGTCGGATTCCACGTGGTGTTGGGATACCACGCCTCTATCAGTTCGTACCGCCAGGTACACGGCATGAACAGGACGCACCATCTGTTGTCCAGCTGTTCCCACTGATATATGCGGAACTCGTCTATCGTGTTGTTGTATTTCGTCGTCTTCAGAAGGTCCTTCCCTATCATATCGTCGACGGCGGTTATGCTCCACCGCGTAGGAACGAATTTCCGTCTCTTGTCGACACCCATCGTTCCGACCGAGAACGCTTTTTGTATCTCAGAGATCAGTGTCCCGTTCTTATAAGCGGATATGACCGCCTCGACCGCATGCATATCCGTGTCATAGAACGATCTCTCAAGATTGCGTTCGAACTTCGTGTTCCCGATGGACATATTCTCCATCCTTGCGGAAGGTCCGAATGGCTGTACCTCATCGTCCAGGACCACGCGTCCGCGCGGTCTCTGTCTGAAGTTGGCCTCCACCTCCAGCGGATGTTCGGTAAGTGCCAGCTCTTGGACGCTGTCAACTATGCGTCCTGCTGATCTGAAATCCGTCGCGTCTATGCGGTACTTTCCACGTACAAGCCTGAACCGGAAATCCACGATCTCGTCTATGGATTTCCCGACCCAATATTCCGGTTTGTCCATTATCGATGTATCGCCGAATTCCGGAGGTATGAGCGGACCTATATCGACCTTCGGATACCCGTAACGTCCGACGAAGACCGCAGGCGGGCTGCATCCTTCTATGTCCTTCTGATCTATCAGGGGCATCGTCCTGCTCTGAGAATAGAATTTGATCATCAAAGGGCAGCGGTCCTTGCCGCAGAGGCGTCTCGATCCTTTGCATATTGTACACAGGCCCGATTTCTGGGGAGGGTCGTTTATCTCCACCATGCTGTCAAAGAATGTACCGCTGTCCATTTCCTTTAGTTCCCTTCATCTCCGGTCTTTTCTTTCCTGCTTGCGATCAATGCAGCGACCGCCCCTGCTCCGATCCCGTTGTCGATGTTCACCACGGTAAGGCCTAGGGAACACGTCTGAAGCATACTCATAAGGGCGGCCTCTCCTTTCCCTCCCATCCCGTATCCCGTGGATGTCGGGACACCGATCACAGGCACGCACGTCAAAGAGGTGACGACAGACGGCAGGGCGCCCTCCATCCCTGCTGCCACCACGATGCAGTCCACGTTCTCCTCGGTCAGTCTCTTCATCGGGTCCAGTATCCTGTGGAACCCGGCGACACCGACATCGTAGAACCTGACCGTACGGCAGCCCATGAACTCCGCCATGACGGCGGCCTCCTCTGCAACCCTTATATCAGAGGTCCCGGCGGTAATTATTCCAACGGTCCCGCCGTTCTTCTCCGGCATATCCCCAATCAGTATCGTCTCCGCTTTTTTGATGTACTTTACGCCTTTTACCTTTTTTGAAACAGCTTTGTAATGTTCTTCCGAGGCGCGGGATATCAGTATGCTGCGTTCTTTAGATGATGCCTCGGCTATCTCGGCCAACGTCTCCGGGTCCTTTGATAGGGCGTATACGACCTCGGGTATGTTCTTCCTGATCGTCCGTGCATGGTCGTATACAGTATGGCCGTTTATTGATTCGATATAATCCATGCGCAGCGCGTTCTCTGCGTCGGAGATTGACATCTCCCCTTTCCTGTACGATTCCAATATCTCCTTTATCTGCACGTACGTACATAGATGCCAGCGTATCTTAACTTTCTGATGGGTGCTTGTTCTTTGACCTTTATTCTCCGGTTATAGTGTCTTCGACACCTTGCTGTAAAGAGTAGACAATCTGCGGAATTCGTAACGGATTGGAGACGCAGATGGCCCCATAACTGCAATTTTCAGAGACTTTTGCATAGGCCCCGATTGCCATTTTGGGACCGAACCGGCACAAAGGGTATCCATTGATCAGCCAGAATTGTCTTCTGGGATCATTCAGTCTCAAGGTGTCGAAGACGGGAGTTATATTAATTGTAATATTCAGGTTTTATATACTCAGACACCGCGTGAAGAATATGCCGGTATGTGGGCAGTCCTGGTGCACGGGACTAACCCTCCGGTACACCCGGAACCTACTCGGTAGGAGGTAAGCAACACGCAAACCAACTTCCGGCCAGTCCGGATCGTTGTGAAGTGCGGTTCGGTGACAATCGTCATCGACATCCACTGGACTCCGACGATTGGTTCACGTTACGAACCCGGCCCTTCGGGGCCGTCACGTTCCTATGAATGTAAAGAGTTCGCATATATATTAACACGACTTTCGGCCCCATCCCACATTTTGCCGAAATGTGATCAGAACATTTTCGGCAACGTGCTTTCCGTTAAATCCTTTGAACACTTCCACCGTATGTGGAGATCGAATCATCTATTCGTCATTATCTCAACGGACTCGGAGCTGAAAGGGTTGCCGTCGCATATTCCGGAGGGTTCGACAGCACGCTCCTCCTCAGTGTCCTTTCCGCAGTGATTCCTGACGGTTGTGTTGGTGTTTTCGTCGACTCTCCGCTGATCTCCGAACGGCAGAGGCGCGCCGCCGTGAACGTGGCCGGGCATCTGGGGTTGCGCATTGTCGTCACGGAGATCGGAATGGGTGATCTCTCTGAGGTCTGCAGGAACACGCCCGAACGATGCTACCATTGCAAAAAGGCGATATACCGCGCGGTCATGGACATTGCGTCCGATCTCGGCGCAGATGTTTGCATGGACGGGGAGAACGCCGACGATATGATCGATGACCGTCCCGGGAGAAGGGCTGCCGGGGAATTCAATTTCCTGAGTCCGTTTGCGGAACTGGACATCGGCCGCCGGGAGATTGTGGAAGCAGTCGAAATGATGCGCCTTCCCGAGATGATGATAAAGGATACCTGCATGGCCACCAGGATACGTACCGGGAACCCTTTCTCAGAGCGCGAACTGCGTCTGGTCGAGGACTGCGAATCATTCGTACGGAAGGAGACGGGGGTCAGACAACTGCGCGTGCGTTTAGACGGCAACAATGCGACCATACTCACCTCGCCCGAAGAGACCGCCAGGCTGATGATGTTCACGGACACAGTATTCAGAGGATTGAAGAGAAAAGGTCTGAACCCGTCGGTCGACCGCGAAGGATATAAAGGATGAACAAGAGACGATCGGACCATAGGTCGTCATTGCAAGGGGTGTCGTCTCCTGTATCGTGAGTGTGATGGGATTATGACTATATAACTACCGCTCACGGTTTCTTATATCCTGTCTTGAGCCCGAGCCCGAACACCTTCCTGAAGTCATGGGCGACTGACTCAAGGCTCCATATTTCCATCCTTATGTCGTCGGCGGATATCAGCGTCAGTACCATATCGTCATCCTTTATCTCCGCCTTGATGTCGCTTACAGAGCGTGTGCGGTGCCTGTCCAGTATATCCGCCATCTTAAGCATCATCGCGCATTTCAGAGTGCTGACCGCGGTCTTCTTACGCATGTTCCTCAGGTCCTTGTCCCTCAGGTCCGGGAATCTCCTGTGATGTACCTTCGCCATCACCGCCATTGATTCAAGTTCCTCGTTATCGAACCCGAACATGGCCGAGTTGCTTATTATCGTGTACGAGTGCACGTGATGTCTGATGTAATTGATGAACTCGCCCACGTCGTGAAGGATGCACGCATACTCCAGCATCTGCCGCTGTTCGTTGTTCATCCTGTGTATGCCGAGGTCCCTCATGATATCGAAGAGCATCAATGCCTTATCTCGTACTTCTTCCGCATGCTCCGCATCATAATGGCAGCGGTTGGCCAGCGACAGGACGGAAGAGCGTTTCACATCAAAGTCCCTCTCCCCCGTGCTCAGAAGATAGTCCGTCTGCATACCCTCTTTGAGGCCGAAACGGCTTATCTCTATCCTTTCGATGCCGAACAGTGACATCAGCGCCTCTGCTATCGCACCACCTCCTATGATTATGTCTGCGCGTCCGCGGCTTAACTTCGGTACATCATATCTTTCCTCTATGCTCATCTTCCTCAGGCGCGTCATCAGTTCCCTGAGTTCTTTGTAGGTCATGTACGACGAGTCCCCGTCCCTTTCTCCCGCGCAGAGTTCTGCGAGGCTCTCCATGGTACCGGACGATCCGACCGCCTTTGCAAAACCCATCTCGCTTATGGAATGGACGGCACGGTACGACGTCATCCCTACCCTGCGTCTCAGAAGATCGTAGTCATCGTCCGACATCGGTTCGGCAGGGTCATTATGGAATCCGTACGAGAATCTTACCGATCCGATGTCCAGGCTGTCTATGAACAGTTTCTCCTTACCTTCGGACAGCGTGATCTCCGTACTTCCTCCTCCGATATCTATCAGCAGTGTCCTCTCAGATGGCCCCTCCGCGCCGAACACACCGAGTTCTACGAGGCGGGCCTCTTCCTGTCCCTGAATGATCCTCAGGTCCATCCTGTCCGACTCCAGGGCCCTCAGGATCTCGGTCTTGTTTTTGGCCTCTCTGGCTGCACAGGTGGCGAACCCCCTGACCTCGTCCGCACCCATGTTTATAGCCGCCGCAGTGAAACGGTCTGTGACCAGACGACACTTGTCCAGTGTCTCCTTACTGATCTTCCCGTACCTGTAGAGGTCGCGGCCCAGGTCCGTTATTTCCCTGTCCTGGAAGACAACAGTTCCGAGGGAGTTCTGGAAATATTTCACCACCAGGATGTGGACGGAGTTCGTCCCTATATCCATGAATCCCTTTACGACCTCATCTGGCATTCCATTTCCCCTTGTTCTCTATGAACCATTCCTGAGAACGGAACTTGCTGTTGCTCTTTATTTTGACGTATCTTCCGTCGGATCTCAGTTCCCTCGCCTTGACGGTATCGGAGAGATGTATATCCAGTATGTTATTCTTTATTGAGATCAGCATATCCTTGTCCAAGACGGGGAACAGTATCTCCACTCTCAGGGAAAGGTTCCTCGGCATAAGATCGGACGAACCCATGAACATCTCCGGATCACCGCCGTTCTCGAAATAGAATATTCTGGAGTGCTCAAGGAAACGGTCGACGATGCTGATCACCCTTATGTTGTCGGATACCCCCTTCACGCCGGGCCTGAGACAACACGGCCCTCTGATGTTAAGATCTATCTTCACCCCGGCCATCGATGCCCTGTACATCGCCGCGATCACGTCGAAATCTATTATGCCGTTCGCCTTTATTGCGATGTAACCCTTCTTTCCGTTCTTCTGATGTTCCGTCTCACGTTCTATCCTCTTCAGTATTTCTTTTTTGATGCTGGTGGGCGACACCAGCAGATACCTGTAATACTGCAGTCCGAAACCGCTGTCCAGCGAATCGAAGAGACGCGCCACGTCCTCCCCGAGTTCTTTGCGGGCCGTCAGAACGGCAAGGTCGCCGTACTGTTTTGCCGTACTCGTGTTGTAGTTGCCGGAACTCATGTGCGTATAACGCACGATCTCTCCGTTCTCGATCCTGGTCACCTGTAATATCTTTGAGTGCACTTTGATGTCAGGCGGACCGTAGATCACGCGGACCCCCGCCGCCGTGAGCTCCCTGGCCCATTTCATATTGCGGTATTCGTCGAACTTCGCACGCAGCTCCATCATCACCAGGACGGACTTGCCGTTCTTCCTGGCGGTCTTCAGTGCGTTCACCACCGAAGGGTCTTTTCCTATCCTATATAATGCAATATTAATACTGATGACGGCCGGGTCATTCGCCGACTCCTCCATCAAACGGATGGTCGTACTGAACGGCTCATACGGATGGAATAACAAGCGGTCCTTTTTCCTTATCGCTTTGAATAGGTCGTGTTCCTCGGACAGATCGGACGGAATGCTCGGGATGAACGGTTTCTCCTGCAGTTCCGGTACATCCAGATGTGCTATCTCCCAGAGATCCGACAGAGGGACCTCGCCCATGAACCTGTATATCTGCCTCGAACCGAACCTCATCTCCTTGGCCAGCATATCGATGATCTTATGCGGCATGTGCGATTCGGTCATGACCATCACGGGAAAACCTCTGTCGCGGGCACCCATTGCAAGTTCAACCTCAGAATAAGGGTCGGCGACATCCATTCTTACCTTGACCTCAGCGTTCTTCGTGATCCTGAACATGTACGCACCGAGGACCTTTTGCGGGTACATGAGCTGCACGAAGCTTTTTATGACATCCTCAAGCATTATGAACTCCCTGGCATTGTCTGAAGGTATCTCAATGAACCTCGGTAATCTGCCGAGCGGAACGTTCACTATCTCATAGGATCCTTTCATCCTGACGATCAGGTTCATGGAATTGTTCGGCACGAACGGGAACGGCTTGGAGACATCGAGTGCCAGACGTGTCAGGTGAAAGCGTATCTTCTTAGTGAAGAACTCCGACAGCCATTCTTTCTGTGGTTCGGTAAGCTCTCCGAACTCCTTTATTTGGATATTGTTCGCGGCCAGTTCCTTCTTCAGCCGGTCCCATTCTCTCTTGTATGTCTTCATCAGCATGGAAACATCCTTCAATATCCATTCCATGAGCGGATTGGCACCGATATAGTCAGGCATCTCCGGGATATTGGCGGCATCCATCTGAAGGATCAGGGAAGATATGCGTACCATGAAGAACTCGTCCATGTTGCTGTAACAGATCGCCAGGAACTTCGCTCTCCCGAGTAACGGGTTCGACCGGTCCTTCGTCTCTTCAAGCAGACGATGGTTGAACCTGAGCCATGACAACTCACGGTTGATGTAAAGATCTTTGGAGTAAAGATCGATTCGGTCGGACATTACCACATATACCGATTCGCTTTATAATTAACCTCTGCGGACCCTCACGGAATCCCTGTGTGCCGTCAATCCTTCGGACTGCGATATCTTTTCGATGACATCGGCGATGTTATCAAGTCCGTCCCTGGATATCATCTGTATCGTGGAGGTCTTCCTGAAATGGGCTGTGTTCAGTCCGGATGCCACGGAAGCGTTCCCAGCGGTCGGAAGTATGTGGTTGGTCCCCGAGGCGTAGTCGCCTGCGGCCACCGGTGAATATGGTCCAAGGAATATCGACCCGGCGTTCCTGACCTTCATGAGCGGGTCCATGACATCCGCTGTGACGATGGAAAGGTGCTCGGGTGCTATCTCATTGATGATTTCGACAGCCTCATCAAGCGAACCGGCGATTATGTATCCGGAATTACCTAACGCACCGTCAATTATCTTCAGACGCGGCGATGCCTTCTTCATCGTCTCAATGTTCTTCCATACCTTCTCCGGAAGGGACGCGTCCGTGGTGACCAGAACGCAGGCGGAGGCAGGATCGTGTTCGGCCTGTGCGAGCACATCGGCGGCTATGAACCTTGGCTCAGCTGTCGAATCGGCGATTATGCCTATCTCGCTGGGACCCGCCGGGAAATCTATCTCTACGACACCGCGAAGCATCTCCTTGGCCGCGGTGACGTATACGTTCCCCGGACCGACGATCTTCTGAACTCTTTCAACGGATTCGGTGCCGAATGCCATCGCCGCGATAGCCTGGACCCCTCCTATCCTGTATATCTCATCCGCTCCGGCGATGTCCATGGCGACCAGCGTCGCCGGGGCGGCGGGCGGAGGGGTGCAGCATATGACCTCATCAACACCGGCGACCCTTGCCGGGATTATACCCATCAACGCCGTGCTCGGATACGATGCACGGCCCCCCGGAACATATACGCCGATCCTCTCGAGCGGTGTGCTTTTGACGCCGAGTATCACTCCCGGCTCAACTTCACGCATCCAAAGGTCCTGGTCTAACTGCATCTCATGAAAACGCTGTATATTGTCAGCAGCAGTTTCGATCGCGTCTATCAATTCCTCGTCGACCTCGTCGTAAGCGTCATCGATCTCGTCGCGGCCCACCTCTATGTCCTTCAGGTCGAACTTGTCGAATTTCTTAGTGAGTTCGCGCAGCGCCTTGTCGCCGCCCGACCTGACCTTTCCAATGATCTCGGAGACGCTATCGCTCACATCCGCTATCTTCGAACCGCGGTCGTTCTTCCAGGAACTCTCGTCGAGCTGCTTCCACATATTACTTCGATTACAGAGGTCTGATTTAAACCTTGACCTGCTTCCGTTCTGCTTCCGTATGTCTGGGCCGACACACCTGCGTGTGTTTTTCACCTTATTTATTACAACGGGAGCGGTCATACATTGCAAATAACGGCAACAAGTTTTTTATCCTCTTTTTATATCGTTGAGATGAGACCATGACCTTGAAACTGGCAATTCCGAACAAAGGACGGTTGTACGAAAGATCTGTTGAGCTCCTGCTGAAGTCCGGACTCGATCTCGGAGAGGACTGGGGGCGGAGACTCTATGTCACGGACAAATGCCACGGCATAGAGGTCATGTTCGTCCGTGCACAGGACATTCCGGAGTTCGTTTATTCCGGAGCCGTCGATCTCGGCATAACCGGCAGGGACCAAGTGGTCGAATCCGGTTACAATCTCGATTATCTTCTGGACCTTGAGTTCGGACACTGCAGACTTTCTCTGGCCGTACCGGAAGCATCCGGCGTCAAGAGTGTTGCCGATGTTCCGCACGGAGCGCGTGTCGCCACTTCATTCCCAAGGACGACGAAGAAATTCTTTGATTCCAAAGGCAAGAACATCAAGATAATTACCGTGTCCGGTGCGGCGGAGATCATGCCGTACATGGGCGTCTCCGATATGATAGTCGATCTCGTTTCCAGCGGCTCCACGCTGAAGACCAACCGTCTCATCGAGTTGGATCGAATAGTGGAATCGCAAGCAGTGGTCGTCTCTAAAAAAGGTAAAGGTAAGGACAAGGAGTCAGCGGACATAGTCGATTCCATCAGGAGCGTCATCGCCGCCGAATCCAAAATGTATCTCATTGCCGACATTCCGAAGATATCGCTCAACACCGTGGAAGTGATGTTCCCCGGAATGGCCGGACCTACCGTCGTGAACATCGCCGGGAGGGATGATATGGTGGCGATACAGGTAGTCATAAACAAGACCGATGTCTACGACTCGGTCAACGAACTCAGGAGGCTCGGCGGAAAAGGGATACTGACGATTCCGATAGACAGGCTGGTGCCCTGATGTATATGGATTGGGTCAGACCGTCCGTCAAAGGATTCAAGAGATACTACAATCCCGAGGTGGCCGGCATGGTCCGCATGGACACCAACACCAATGTTTTGGGATCCAACCCGGCCGCCCTCAGATTCCTTTCCGCCGGATCCGGCGATCTGAACGAATACCCCAACACATACTCTGACGGGCTGCGCGATGCTCTTGCCGGTCTTTACGGTCTTGAGCGTGAGAATTTTGTATGCGGTTCGGGTTCTGATGAGACCATAGACATAGCATTCAAGACGTTCATGGATTGGGGTGACTGTGTGAACGTCCCGGTTCCGTCGTACACGCTGTACGATTATTTCGTATCCATGAACGGCGGCAGGACCAACCAGATAATGCTCGCGGACGGCTTCCGGCTGGACACGGAGGCCATGCTCAGGAAAGCGAAGATGATCATCGTGCCGTCCCCGAACAATCCTACCGGTAACTCGTTCAAAGAAAAAGATCTGACGGAGATACTGGAAAGATTCGACGGCCCGGTCATCATCGACGAGGCGTACGGAGAGTATGCTGGCACATCAATGATCCCGAAAGTGAACGAATTCAAGAACCTTATAGTCATGAGGACATTCTCCAAAGCGTACGCCATGGCCGCCCTCAGGGTTGGATACAGCGTATCCAACCTGAAGATGGCCGACCTGATGAACAATGTCAAGATACCATACTCCCTGAACAAGATCAGCGAAGGTGCCGCGATAGCCGCCGTGAAGGATCAGGATTTCATAAAGAAGAGTGTCGATCTCGTCAACAGGAACCGCCCGGTCCTTTCATCAGGACTGAAGAGATTAGGATTCGAACCCTTCCCGTCGGACTCGAACTTCATACTTGCCAGATGTCCGGTGGATCACGCCGCATTTACCGAAGGCCTCAAGAGGAAAGGTATACTGATAAGGGACTTCGGTTCAAGGAAAGGAACTGAGAACTGCATCAGGACGACAGTCGGAACGGCAGAACTGAACGATCTTCTTCTGCGCAGGTCAGAAGAGGTGATCTCTGAATGCAGGTGACCCGCATCACAGTATCGGCGGAGGAACGGAAATGAAGATCATACCGGCCGTGGACATAATGGATCACAGGGTTGTACAGCTTGTCGGAGGCGTCCCGGGAAGCGAGAAGATAATCCTTCAGGACCCTTTGGAAACAGCCGGATCATGGATCTCAAAGGGTGCGGAATATCTTCATATAATCGACCTTGACGGCGCTTTCGGGAAAGAGAACAACATCCCTGTCATAAAGAAGATGATCAGAATATGCGGCGTTCCAGTCGAGGTGGGCGGCGGCATAAAGGAAGAAAGCACGATCAAAGAGCTTATTGATGCCGGCGTCGATCGTGTGATTTTGGGGACCAGGGCCGTAAAAGACACAGAGTGGTTACGGTCCATGGCCTTCAAATTCCCGGAAAGGATCGTTCTCGCACTTGACACCAGGAACAATGAGATCGTCATCAAAGGATGGCAGGAATCCGCCTCGATATCGACGGAGGAGATGTTCCGTATCATAGAAAAGATGCCTCTGGCAGGTGTCCTCAACACGAATGTCGATGTGGAAGGTCAGGGAAAAGGAATAAACGTTGCCAGGGCCAGAGAATTCATATCCGGATGCCCGCACCCCGTCATATCGTCCGGAGGGATATCATCAAAAGAGGATGCGCTGATCCTGTCAGAGGCCGGGGCTGATGGCGCCGTCGTCGGTATCGCTCTTTATACAGGAATGATCGAACCTTGGACATGGCACACACCATGGAATATATAGTTTTGCCAAACAGGTAACCGTGGCCGTCGCCTGGCCTTTGATAAATGTTTATATAATAAGAATATAGGGGATAAACGATGAGATTTTCCTGTGAGGTAATCGTATACGAGGTCTTGCCGGTCGCTAGAAGAAATCTTGCAAAAGAGCTTGTAGAGAAGTACAACATGAGTCAGAATCAGGTCGCACGCCTGTTCAACGTGACCGGGGCCGCGGTCTGCCAATACATGAAAGGTAAGAGGGGAAGGAACGACCCCATAGAGAGCGGCCCGTATTCCGACAGTTTCCAGGCAGAGATAGAGAGATCCGCAGAGAGACTGGCGAAAGGAGAAAGCAACATCACGACGGAACTCTGCAAGATATGCGGTTTTGCCAAAGGCAGCGGTCTTCTGAAGGTATACGCGGTCGACGGCGGAGATCCGTATCACAAATGTCAGGAATGCCCCAACAAAGAGTTCGATCCGCTTGGGTGATCGCGCTTTTTCAGACGGCCACCTATCTCTTACACGGACGGTATCAGGACATTCCATGTTTTCCTGGTCAGAAATCTCCTTGCATCATCCCTTCGGAGCAGTATTTCATTACAGCCCTGTCGATCAGTCCCCCCTTCTTTGCTGCTTCGCTCATTGAGATGTAATTCAATCCTGCATCACCGCCCTTCCATAATATTCCGATACAGGAACAAAACATGTAAAATGCATATGGTTGTCTCTAATTTGTTCCGATAAGATACAACATATTTGCCTGCAAAGAGCATTTTTTCTGAAACCTCTCCTTCAAACGGTCGGATTGGATGCAGAGTAGGCCGGAAGCATCATGCAACGCTCAGCATATTGTCCTGGCAAACATTTCTTATATTATTTTATTAATGCTGCTGTGATGACGATGAGCGGAAGAACGGCGACCGTGGAAAGGAAGACAAAGGAGACGGAGGTTTCTGTAAAGCTTGATCTGGACGGGTCTGGCGAATACGATGTAAAGTGCCAGATACCGTTCCTGAAACACATGACGGAAACACTCTCAAGATATTCCTCTGTGGACATGGCCGTCAAAGCATCCGGCGATGATGATCACCACATCATTGAGGATGTTTCTATATCGATAGGTTCTGCACTCAAGAAGGCAATCGGTGCGCAGCCGATATACAGGATGTCTACCAGAACGGTGGCGATGGATGATGCATTGATCATGGTATCGATAGATCTGGCGGACAGACCTTATGCGGAGATAGAGTGTCCTGACCCTATGTACGCACACTTCTTCAGAAGCTTCGCAATGTCATCCGGAATGACCATGCACACCATGATATTGAGGGGTTTCGACAACCACCACGTCATCGAAGCGACATTCAAGGCACTGGGACTCTGCATGAAAGATTCATTACGTATCAGAAACAAAGAACTTAGTACAAAAGACACAGTGGAGATGAAGGGATAATCATGTCAGCAAAGAAGATAATACCTTGTCTTGATTTCAAGGACGGCAAGGTCGTGAAAGGAATAAAGTTCAAAGGAATGAGAGACATAGGACACCCGCCGGAACTTGCCGCGGAATATGAGAGGCAAGGGGCCGATGAGGTGGCGCTTCTTGACATATCGGCCACGCTGGAGGCAAGGAAGACCATGCTCCGCATCGTATCGGAGACCGCCGAGAGGCTCTCAGTCCCACTGGCAGTCGGCGGAGGGATCAGATCAAGGCAGGAGATGGGGGACGTGCTGAAGGCAGGTGCCGACAAGGTCTCTATCAACTCTGCGGCGGTCGCCGACCCCACGGTCATAAGCGACTGTGTAAAAGATTTCGGAAAACAGTGCGTGATAGTGGCGATAGATGCCAAAAAGCACGGCGACCGGTGGGAAGTGTACACGCACGGAGGAACAAGGTCGGCGAAGATCGACGCTGTTGAATGGGCCAGGAAGGTCGAGGACCTGGGGG
>Ga0123357_10006813_pt1 | contig 14035 bp, 3 predicted proteins | sample TergutEmb28metaG_FD_89873 | JGI IMG/M metagenome (GOLD analysis project Ga0123357, IMG submission 89873) | Embiratermes neotenicus P4 segment gut microbial communities from Petit-Saut dam, French Guiana - Emb289 P4 | ecosystem: Host-associated > Arthropoda: Insects > Digestive system > Gut ... | reverse complement strand
ATTTGGGAACAACAAGATTGAAAGGTAGACCAAGAAATAGATGGCAAGATGAGGTGAGAGAGGATGGAAGAATAGTTGGTGGAGAAGGGTGGCAGGAAAAAGTACATAACAGAGAGGAATGGATGAAGCTCCTGAGAACGGCCAGGAATAGTTGTATTCTGCACATGCTAATGGAATGAATGAATGTAATGGTGTGCGTGGCTACTTCCACCATTCAGGGCAGAACAGAAGTGACAACTATAACAGACAGCAGCCTTCTTTGTAAAGTAGGGTGTTGTGCAAGTAATATGAAGTTCATGCCAACAAAATAACTGGTACAAAATGGTTCTTAAGTAATATTCACTTACTTGTAACAGGCAAGTTGGATAGTTTTCACTACTCAAAATAATTGATTCACTGGTAACAACTTCACGTTTCCCTGTTAAATAAGTACAATATTTGCTGCAGTTTACATATTTCTCTCTGAAGGAGAATTCATACAACATTTAAAATGCAAATATGGAGACTTTAATAATATGAGCACCTCCCTCCCCCCCAAAACAACAGATGGTTACCCCACCCCTGTCCTTGACAAATCATACCTACATATTCCTAAATATATTGATGTAATTTTGGCCATAAATACAGAAAAGAGGAAACATTCCTGATAGAGTTTTCATGTCGTATAACACTACTACCCAACCTTGCCTTCCAAACATTCAACAATCTTTTTGTCTTTTTTACATCACAGTCATCTGAGTTCACAGTTTTATATAAATCACATACCTTGTGCCATTATTTGGAGTGTCCATATGTAGAAAAAAGTTGACATAACAATTGAACATTAATACATAGGCTACTCAGAATCAATCTAACTTCTCTACACTTGACACATGTAGTTCCACACTGTTTCACAGAGCTGTTAATGGAAAAGTGTTTACCTACACACAAAACTGTTACAGTCCTGTAGCTGAAATACAGCATCTCAGAGACAATATGAGAATAAAAATCAGGGGAAGATCTGCGTGTGATATAAATGACTAAATATGTTTTCTGCTTAAATATCAGAGTTAATGAAGTACCTAATAATATAAAAAGCTAAAGCTGTCCTTGTGCATGATATAAAGGCATACAGGGGTTGGAAGTATAGCTCCACTCATTCTTAACCTCAGTAATGGGGTGACAGCTTCACTCCCTGACTGCTACACCTGGTACTCATTCTGGATGTTTTGGAGAACAGAAAAATCTCTTATGCCTGTATGAAGCACTAGTTACAAATCCTTGCACAGTGAATTTCTTCATATTTTATATCACAGTAAGACCATCCCTGAAATAAATATGCCATAAAGCCATGAGACACTACATAGTAATTAATCATTACTAGTTTAGTCATGAAACATATTTATAAAATGTTGTTCACATTTCATCTTTCATGACCATGGAAATGGTAGAAGCAAACTGAAAATGATATAGGGCACTGGAATTAACAGACACTGATTTGTGGTATTTCAGATCTGGTGACTGATTGAAAGTAGCAACAAAAAAATAGTTATTTTTGTTACAGTTATAGAAACAAAGTTGGTACTAACTGTGGGAGAAATATTCACTGTTATTTGCCCAGTTAACTGTGCTGTACAGAAGAAAGATTTGGCATTATGTACCAGCAAACACTGGTTAACAGCATGACAACACAACACTAGAATGATGGCAGACTGAGTGAGAAACTTGGGCAAAAGAGGAAAGCTGTTACTATTGGAAAACAGGACAAGACTGATACAGAAAATTATCACTGGCATTGTTTGTTTGTTTCTTTCTTTCTTTCTTTCTCCCTGCATACCTTTCTTTGTTGATTGATTTGATTGTTGAAGACCGAATTACTTGTTTGAGTACTTCATACATGAATTGTTTCAATACCATTCCACAGATCAGTAACAACTACACTGGTATTCCCTTGCAGAAAACACTGAACTGCAATTTGAAGAAACACAGTCTGTATTTCTCCATACCTTAGTAAGAGAAATAATGTGGATTTCTCCTGAGTGGTCTTTCCTGTTGTCTAGCATGGCACTATTTTGGGACTTCCCTGAGCAAAAGATTTTCCCAGCATGGGTTTTCCCTGTATCATACCAATGCCATTGGTTTGCATTTTGAGGATGAGATTTGAATTTAATAGATAATGGTCCTCTGGAATGTCATGCCAAATATTGTGGTAGTAAGGTTTCAGTCTACCGCAGTACATGGTGTTGAATCTAATGAAACCAAAACCATAATCTCTATGCTTAATGCTGGATGCATCATAGCACAAGTGGAGTTCCCAACTGTAAGAAGGAACTTCACTGCTCATTATAAAAGCACTGCATATCACAGGAATTGCATCTCCAATTTAATAAAAGAAACCATGTCAGATTATGAAAATATAATCAGTGAAGGGACTATAGCTGAAGTAGTGGAGACTTATTGCCAGAAATTTTACCTGTCTACCTAACATCCAGCAACCATTAAGAAAAAAAAAAATCCATTCAGAAACTGTGTAGATGAGCTTACAGTATATAATGCTTCAAATGTCACAGGAAACAGTTCAAATCAAAGGTCTGAAAATTTTCTGAGTTTGGTGACTTTAACATTTCTTAATGATACAAACTCCTTCAGTTAACCTCTTCTTCCACTGTTGTTTCCAATCAGCTACAGGCAAACTCCTTCAGTTAACCTCTTCTTCTGCTGTTGTTTCCAATCAGCTACAGGCAAACTCCTTCAGTTAACTTTTTCCTCGTCTGCTGTTTTCTCCAATCAGCTACCGGCTACCTCCTTCAGTTAACCTCTTCTGATGCTGTCGTTTCCAATCAGCTATAGGATCTGAAGTAACCAACAAGAAACTATTAATTTTTTTCATATGCCACTTACATTCTTCCCATTAGTCCGTTTCTTCGTCAAATCTGTAAGTGCACATGCTTTTGGAGCATCACATATAATCAGACTGATCCCACGAAGACTACAAAACACTGAAACCCAAATATCAGTCAGACCCAAGCCACAATGGAAGCTGCTGCAATTTGTATCATATGAAGTACTGTCATCAGCAACCCACACTGCTCACAGCATACAGTCTGAGTGTACAATCATGATCAAGGAAACATAACCCACCAGTAAAACTATTAGAAATTTATTTGCTTTAATGCATTAACGTTAAATTTTTGCCGTTTCTATGACCAGGACTGTACAAGTCAGTGCTTTGACACTTTGCTTCTAGTACCAGATTTAACCCCACCTTGAAGCCAAAGAGTAAAGTGACTGGAGGAGTTCTACAGCTCTTGTGTCAGACTGTGGGAGTGAGTCACCTTCTTTAGTGAAATCTTCAGGCTGAGAATGTTTCTCCGAAGTTGATGTCATTCTAGGCGTTACCAAAGGTCTCGCAGTTGTGATTTTGACCCTCACTATTCTCCTGCCTTTACTTCGAGCAGCTGTTCTTACTTGAGGTGTCTCAGAAGTGGCAGTCCGAGAATTCTTCCCCCCTTGAGATTGTAAGTTTGTGGCAGAAACCTGAGTAATACTCAAATACTTGTCCTGAAAGTCAGGTTGTGTAATCGTGGAAATCGGAGATGTTTCAAGTAAAATACTCGGAGTAACAGTAACCAAAGGACTTTTCCCATTCAGGTTTTCTGATACGTGTTCAACCTTTTTTTCCAATAAAGTTGATACTGAATCCTGTTTTGTATCTGATAATTTGTGATTGATTGGCATTCTTAACAGTGCTTCTATAAGCTGCGCTCGTGTTTCTTGGGGAGTATTTTCTTTCAAACTGTTTACTAATAACAGCACCAGGCGCCGAACTGTCGAATTCATCACAGCTTGTTTCATTGTACTGATCAGAGTAAGTGTACTAGATTCATTCAGATTAGTAAACATAGTCCCATCTTTTGTTGCAGTAGTATTAGCAGAGAATAACATTGATTGCAAGTCTTCTAAGGCTTGTAATTGGTTAGCAGTTACATCGTCCATTCTCACATCTGTCCCTGATCTTGTTCTAATCATGGATGTGTGGGACTGGTTAGACAAAAATGTTTGTCTGACTGCTGGAACAGTGGAAGTATTGGGTGAATTTCGACTCCTTGTAGAATTGACTATGGTATCTATTCTAGCAAAATGTTGAGTGTTTGATGCATTGTTTGGTTCACCTATTGTCATTTCCTTACTTAATGGTTTAAGTTTCTCAGAAGGCTCTTTTTTCCTAGATAATGTATTGCTGCCTGAAGTTGCAGTTACCGAGCTACTAGCACGTGCTGACGTGGATGTGTTTGGCACAACAAAGTGATCCTCTTCAACAACCTTTACAATAACTCTTTCATTATAAGGAGGTGTATTTGGTGTGGTATATTTAATTCTTCTTGCAGGGGCATTCCGTCTTGATGGCAAAATGGAAGTAGAAACAGGCACTGATGTAGAACTCTGAACATGTAACAAGTCCACATTAGAATTTTCTTGCTCAGAATGATTATTTTCTTCTTTCCATGAAGCAATGACAGTGTCAGCTGTGGGTGATGTTTCAAAAAAGGGTGCAGGAACAAACTGTTCAGATGGCACTGATATTTCTGATGCTCCTTTTAATCTGTGTCTCAACTCATCTGGCTCTTGAACATTTCTTAAATGTTGTGAATACCTGTCTGTTCCAGACTTACGTTGAAATGAAATGCTTTTTGATTCTGGTATGGGAAAATAAGTTTGTGTTGTTGTCGTTTGCTGAAAAATAAATGGAGTGGTTTCATCAGAGGTTATTACTGTTATTTTGTCTGAACTGTCTGGGACTTTTGAAGAGCTGTTTGAAGTTTCAACCTTGCTTTTTCTAGATACTGATACATGAACTAAGGAGGCTGAAGGTGGAGGTGGTGGCTTTGTTTCCTCTGAGTAAAACGTTCTGTCTGAAATATTAAATGGCTGAATTTCTTGCACAGGATCTGAGTTATCACTTGAACTCTTACTAGTACTTGTAAACACTGATTCATATGCCAAATGAGAATGTTTGTTTGTTTGTGTCTGGGGAGAAACTGAAGACCTACCACTGGTAAATGTGCCACAATTATAAGGCAAACTACGTGTTTTATTTTCACTGTACTCAACAGGAACAGCCAGCTCAGAGGTGTCTGATTTTGAAGTGATTCTATTTCTAACTCTAAACACTGGATGTGTAGTGGGAGGCAGTTCTTGTGTTGTTGTGATGGATGAAATTAATTGTTGTGCAGCAGCTGATGATGCCCTTTGTTTTACATCTGATTCACTTAACTCATGATTTATTGTTAAAGCATCCACAGCACTTCCCAAAGAGCTCCATTTTCCTTCTACATTGTGAGAAGTTGAAGGTTGATTAGATAGTAAAGATGCATAATTGCCTACATTGACCCCAACGACAGCTTCATTTGAACTTGGCACTAAATTCTGAGGGTTATCACGTCGTTTAAGAATATTTTCATCAGCTATTAGAGCAGCTGGGGTCTCAGGAGTACCAGCAACAGCTAAGTTATTAAGTTCTTGTGGTATGAAAGTGTTTAAAACACTTCCAATTTCTGCAGAAACTTCCTCTGTTGAAGTTGTTTCAACATCCAGTGTTACTGCAACAGGTTTTACTGTGGATCTTGCTTTCAGTTTACCATCAGGAACCAAAGTGGTAGCATCAACATTTCCTTGTGTGTCAATAATTGTAATTGGTGATTCTTTCAGTGTTACTCCTGAATTGTTTTGGAAACCCCCATACCGTGGACGACTTGGATCATTAACTCCTCCAGCAGTTGGAGCAAATATTACTTCACCTGCTTGTAGACCATATCCAGGACCATCATATTGCTTGGTCCCAAATGGTAAAGTGTAATCTTCTCCAAGTCCCTCAGTCACCTGAAAACTGTCAAACATATTTGGAGACACAGTGGCTGTGTTTTCTGGAACTTGTTGTTGGGACAATGTGTAATAGGCAGACTGTGCTTTCTGAAGGCCTTCCTCTGGTGGTTTAAGATAAACGTCTTCAACTGTGTCACTAGAAGAAGACTTTGATGTAGTATCTGTTACCCTGTTCCTCCCAGATGATGTAACTACAGCTGGATTTACATAAGATGCTGAGACTGAATTTTTCCATTTTTCTGTTTTAATGGACTTTGAATGTGGAGGTAACAAAGTTGTCGGTTTTGACTTCCTTCTAGAAACTTTGGTCATATCAGAGAAATCTAAAACTTCCTCATCCTCTTGAGTGACTGAAGAGTATTCTGTGCTTGATGTTGTCAGTGGTACAGGAGTGCTAGAACTCACTGTGCTCCTTGTGGTACCCAATGATTGCTTGGATTCAAATTCTTTTGCATCATCTCTGTCAACATATGAAGGACCCTTTGGTCTAACCTCACTAAGCACTTTCTTAAACCCCTCTGGATTTTCCAAATATGCAGAAAGAGCACGACTGAAAATTTGAGCCAATTCTCGCAAATCTTGTGAGTCAGTACCCTGCAGCAAATCTTCAGTATCTGAATGTAACACCTGTCTCTGAGAGGAAGCAGTTTTTCTGTCACTTAGTGGTTTTGCTTCCATTTCAGATATTTCAGCCAACTTATCTAACAGTTCATTCATGATAGCATTATGAAAAGAATATGTTTTTTTCCCCTTAGTTATGGCATCAGGTGTCTCTGCTGTACTTGATATATTTCTCATCTGTTCTGCCACAGAGCTATGAGCTTCTTTATTATTGGGAAATAACAATGAATATGAATCCCTTATTGGTTTTGTTAATAAACTTGGTGCTAATACAGGAACATGTGTTTCATTCACAACTGGTGTGAAATCATTAAATGTGGATAACACTGTGGGTACACTTTCAGTTGTGGGCTTTTCACTCTCTAATTTATGCTTCTCAAAATTAAAACCATTTAGGGTATCAACTGTAGTCTCCTGGGTCCTATCTTTTATAGAAAAGTAAACTGCAAGTGAGTGTAGCGTAGACGGTCCTGAAGATGCAGGAATTACAAAACCATCTCTGTTTTTGTACCATGGATAAGAACTTGGTTCTTGCTTCAGAGGTGATAGAGGGATGTTTGGCTCAGTAGCTGGTTCTTCCAAAGATATGTTTAAAAAAGGTGTGGTAGACTCAATAAATTCTGATACTGTCTTATGCTTCTTAAATGGAAATGGTGTCACAGGACTTGGTTCACTTTTTAGGTATTGTATATCTGCATGTACTGAAGAAGGTCCAGTGGGTTCAAAACTACTAGTTGCTGAAGATGAGGATTCACTTGTGACAAAGATGTCATGTGCAAGGCCTCCTTCTTGTTGAAGTTGGTATGTTCCAATATTCTGACCCCCACCATCTTCAAAGGTCTCAAAATCTGTGAAAGTGTCTTGATTTACTGGGATTTTGGTATGTTGTTGCTTGCCTCGTTGCACAGTAGAGGAAATATTTGGTACAGACAGGCCACTATTAAACTGGACCAGTGGTTCAAATGGTGGTTGCAGGCTTCTTGATAATGTCACAGGGTTTCTAGGTGTTGTGTGATCAATATATGGGGACTTAATTGTTGTCCTCAATGCTGATAAATCTTGATAGGAGCCACCATTACTTATTTTATTGTTATCATGTAAGTCTGAAGAAACACCCCAAAGCTCGGGGGGCAGCAAAATTCTAGACAAAGTAACATGGGGATTGGGGGGTAATACAGTTGTAGTCAGTTCAGAGTATCTGTGGTCAGGAAACACAGTCAGGTAAGGTAGTTCATTGGGTGGTCTCAGCCTTCTTGGTAATGTAAATGGTGATGGTGATTCTGTCACAGTAGATGACCTTTCACCTTCTTGCAGTTTATTGGATCTACTGGCTATTGTTTCAGGGTTGCTAGTCAACAACTTATCTTTGTCTGCGAATTTAACAGATCCGGTATTTTCCCTTCTGTTTTCCAACTCTTCAACAGTGTAGGCTCTCAAAACAGGACGTTCTGATGAACCTCGGTCAATAATTTCCACAAATATTGGCTCCAGTTTCTTGGGTACAGATTCCTTAGCTGCAGAGAAGACTTTATTTGGTACAGTTTGTAATGAGGCTGGCATACTTGTTGGCTGAGCTCTCATTGGTTGTACTGTGCTAATGTCAATATTTCTTAATAATTCTGGAGGAGATTCAGTGAAGTGATCTTTAACATTCCTGTATGATATTACTGTTTGTGGGTTTGATGTATTCTTTCTAGTAAATACATCTTCTTCAGGTGGTTCTTCAGTACTTCTTTCCGTATTCTGTACAGTGCTGGTTTCAGGAATGTTGGGAGTCTCTGTTGTTGTAGGAGAATAGAATCTATGTGACTTTCTTGTTGGGAACCTTAGAGACAAATCAGGAGAGGTAGAACCACTACCATAGTCCACATCTGGTAACACTGTAGTTGATTTCAATGTGTCTATAATGGGTACTGGTTCTGTGGATTCAGTGTAACCTCGTGTATCTTCACTTTCGTATCCACGATGTACATATTCATTATTAAACCCCATATCACTTGGCAGGTTAGAGATTCCCACATTTCCAGTGGGACCCAATGCAATTGACCCATTCTTAACGTCCTCATCAAACACAGAAGTGTATATGTTACTGTGTTTTACTGGTGACTCTGTCCAAGCAGCGCCATCAATCAAATCGTTTTCTGTTGAAGTGCCACGGAGGTAAAACAAGTCTTCATCCTTGAATTGTTCCTCACTTGATGGCTCTTTCAATCCAGCATCATCAAAATAAACTTCCTCTTTCATCGATTCTGGAGAAGACTGGTTGTTTGGCAGATCTGTGATCCCTCTCTCTGTGACTTGAACTCTACTTGACTTCACTTGTGACAATATTTCCCGTGTAACGTTCTGTGACCTGTCAAAATCTATATATGGTGTAGAAGTTGTCTGTTTGACCCTGTTTTGTGAAATTCTCTGTCTATCTCTTGCTTGGTTAACGCCATTCAGTTTACTTCCTCTACTGTTAACAAATGACCCTGTCTCTGCTGGTAGTTGACCCTCTATTTCTGTAGATGGTAAGAATCTGACATGGCTGTAAGACTTAGAGTCATTATTTACTGCTTTATTTTCTGAAAATGTCTGTGGTTCTGGACGGAACTGTGGCTGTTTTTGTTGGTTTTGTAATATGACTGATTGTTGTGGTTGTTGATGACCGTGTGACACCCTATTCACTGGTACATGTCTATCTGAAAGACTCTGCTCGAACTGTCTGCTGTGGTTGAACTGGCCAGTTTTGGGTTGGTGAGTTGTGACAGATGGTTGTTGTGGACTAGGAGGACCTTCCAAGGGAGGATGAATTTCTGGGTACTGATTAGACTGCAATATCCGCCCCTGTTCATGGCCTCTGGGTGCCAGAGGGGTATTTTGTGAGAAGTTTATGTCTTTGTGACGTTGATCAGTTTTATCAGACAGTTTGCTTTGTTGGTTTTCCTGATACTGGGGACGCTTTTGGTTAGATTCTGTATATGGTGGATTGAAGGCATGTATTTTTCTCTGTCCTGCTTGCTCCACCCTTCTTACAGTCTGAAATTCTTCTGATGAATGTGAGAAAACAGGATTTGGAGTGGAGCTGGGAAACTGCTTGCGTGGACCAATCACCCTGCTGTGTGCCTGTATTCTTGCATTACGTGGAACTGGTTCTGTGCTATAAGATGTTTCACTAGCACTTTCTCCCTCATACTCTCGAATTATTCCTGGTTTCCTGTTTACATTCTGTCTGGATCTTGACTTGGATATAGCATCAGACCTTGCTTGGTAAATTTTCCTGTCATTAGCCAGAAGTTCTGCACTTTCTTCGTAGTGTTCCTTGGAGTTAGCGCAGTCCACTGACCACCACCAGTCACAAATCAAATGTGATTGTCGGAAGATGGTTCCATTCGGACACAGGAAAGAGATCTTCCTACCATCAGCACAAATGTGGAAAACCTGTATTAACAAAACAGAAAATGTACACTCCACGTAAAGTTGCATCTTGTTAAGCCTGATAAGTGACCTTAAATAAAACCATTTTCATGGCAAATAAATACCAAATTACTTTGAGGAAAAGTGCCTCAGTGATGTTTGGTTACCACACTTACATTGACATCACTAACGCAGTGTAAATTACATATTATACACCTTCTGTGAAACAGACATATGTAAGAATGTATTTATTTCCAAAACATTGTACTTTAGTCAGTTAACATGCATATTATTACTTCTCTGACATGTTTAGTCTAGTAATAGTAGCCATCTTCAGAGAGACTGTTGACAATAAGGAGCTTTTGATGCTAAAACATGTAGTCATCAATTGTAGTTAGTAAAACATTATAAAATTAACTGGATAAAATACAAATAATTCATATTAAACAATTACCAAAATTAGGTTAAAAATATATAATATTTGTATTAATGTCCATTTAAGTATTTTGCACCCAAACATCCAAAAGCAAATAGTTCTGTTCGATCCTATTTGGATAATAAATCCAGTAGAGTGCAAACAATGTATAATTGACCAAAGACCTCTCTGTACTCCTGTCAAAAAGGTAATAATATGCGTGTTATCTAACATCTGTGCAATTCGTTGGCAATAAATACATTCATATATAGCTCAAGCATTTATTTTTTTTTCACATTGTGTTTCAGTTGATGAAGTTGTAAAATATCAAATGGTATGGAAAGATTGCCTTTTATATTAAGTGTGTAAGTATTTGTCTGGAGACAGCAGTCATGCTCTAATGGGTTCTGCTTCTGGTTATGGTATATTAAACCACAAAAACATTAGTTAGAAAAGTCAGTAGGCCAAACCATCTCCAAACAGGTGCCACCCAAAATACAGTTGCACAAACAATTTCAGTCTACATGTTATATTTGACTTACTGGCAAAGCTATTGTGTATTCAGAAACAGTGGCATCATTAGTTCTTTGGACGCCCGAGGTGAATAATCAAAATGGCTGACGCTAACGAGAATTATAAACTTAAAATATCTCAGTTACTTACTGAATTTCCATTTATGTTATTCCAGTTATTTAAAATTTCAAAAACTGTGAATAACAATCAATTAAAAATCACTCTAAAATGTCAACCACTTATTGGATTTGCTTTCATTTTGTCTAAAAAGTTTAAAACATCAAAAATTTTAAATAAAAAATCACATTTTTAACTTAAAATATTCATTTTGCCGTCCGTGGCGAGCACACCACTCCCTCCACCCCACCCCAACTATGATTCTGCTCAGAAGATGCGTATGCTTAATGCAAAACACGGACTGGGTCAGAGGTAGCCCCGGCAGGAAACCAGGGCTGCGATAGCTTGCTGGTTTGTTGGCCCTTTCAAACTGAAGGACAAGTATGCAGCTTTAACTTAGTAATGACTGGAAAAGGTAAATCTGATAATTAGAGATATACCTTTACCAAAGCCATTGTCATATATATGACATGTCCTAGACTGAAGATGCTAGGTTTAGCTCCTGGCTCAGATTCTGGATCTTCTGTGTGAAAACGCCGCTATCCCCGGCCACACAAACATGGACAAAATGCCTTCAAGTAGGCCCATACGCTGACACACTCATTCAGTCACGGCTGTATTTACGTCCCATAACTATGCTTAAGAATCTTTTCACCAGTAAATTGGACTTAAATTTAATGTAAGAATGTAGTAAAGTGCTACATTTGGAACACAATGAAATTTGACCACTTCGGAAAGTACATCAGAAATATCTGGAAAATTTTTTAAACGTGGTGCTGGAGAAGGACGGAGATCATACGGACCAATCGCATGAAAAATGAAGAAGTGTTAAGAATACGTGATGACTGAATGAATAAATGAATGAACGAACGATCTATGATTAACCTATCAATGCAGGCCTCAATGCAACGTACGATTTTCAATGTATTTAATGGTATTAAAAATTAAAATCCCCACTGTTCAAGGCAGCAGTTGGAATTTAAAGCCTAGCGTCATTGAATGGTTAAGAAAATAAAAAAATGTTGTTAAATTTAATTGCAGTCTGAGTGTCCTTTATGGTTTACCTGAGTATCTTTGTTCTAATGTTAAACGTAGATTGCGTTCAAAATTTTCCATGACTGTTTTCCTCACACAAAGAATCATTGCGTAACAAGACTGTTAAATGTCGAGTTGATAAGAGTCATTAAATAATCCAATTAAAAGAAAAAATCATGAGGCTTAAGGTTCTCACATATCCGCTGATGAACATTCAAATCTTCCGAGATGTCGCATTGTGTGAATAAGCAAGAATCTGCCAACAAGGCACAACGTACCAGACCACCGCCATCTTCTGATAAATATCAACTGACAAAATGGTCGACCAAACTGGTAATGTTTCTGAGTTTTCTGACTAATGTTCCGAGTTTATTGACTAATGTGCTGCAATAAAACTGCGTGACAATAGTGTGATGACGTGTAACCAGTGGAGTTAATATGTATATGTTAATAAGAAATGGCGGGAAAGTGTACTGCAATAGAATAATCTATTTTGCAGCTGTTATTCTGCAGTCACCCTGAAAATGGAGGTTTTATGCTTCTCCGAAACGTCGGAAACACTTATTATCGGGTAAGATGCGAAAATCAGAATCGTTTTTATTTGTTCAAACTCATCTTCTCTACATTTAATACTTGCCACACCAACACACAAATCAGCATCACATTTTCTTTCCACGCTGTGCTCATTACAGGTTGACCCACCCTTACACGAAATAACAGCCCTGAAGGGGCTCTTTGAAAAGCCATCATCGAATATGCTCATTACGCACTTTAAAATGTGTACAAAGAGATACATTTCTCGTGAGATACTAAACCTATTCAAACGTAAAAGTGGTGCTGCTATCTAGGGATAAATCACAGAATTTTTTCGGCAAAGACGGACACTGCTTCGCCAGCTCAAGCACACCTTCCACAGCCGTTTATAGCTGTCTACTTTTCCTACTATTTAATAATACAACCACACACTCACACTACAACGACAGAATATCAAGTGTTGGTCTGACACAAATACACGTGTACTGAAAAATATTTTTAAAAAGTTGACCTTAATGACACATGGGTGACATGTCATGAGTTCATTATATTGCTTTACGAGCAGATTTTGAGAGACTCAGGGAAATGGGTAAAAAAATTAAATTCACCCAAACAACTTAACTGTAATCACATACCAAATTTAGTCAAATTCTGTTCAGCAGTTTTTTTTTGTTGAAACGCATGAACACATGGGCAGAAGGCCGTGATCTCTCTCATTGCGCATGAGCTTACCTGGCAGTTTGTGTCCAGATCGGCATAGTACCCGGAACTCTTCACTTGGCGACAGCTGAAGCCAGTTTTAGGGATGCTGGGTAGTACAGGGAAGTCCACACCGGGTCTCCCCATCACACCTGTCAAATACAAACCCCACTGACTCAAGATCTCGCTTTAAATTATGAATAGTTTTATTAGATTTTCAAAAACACATCCTTTTATAGAAATCAAGGATTCCTTACAGTATTCACAAAAGCTCACCCTCCATTGTCTCTCTCCTGATCCCACACAAACCAATTCACAACTTATTAAGTAAATACAATGTTCTACCGACAGCTGGATCTCCTAAGTAGTCTTTTGCAGTAAGCCTTTCTTAACCAAAGTTCTTAAATATTTGTGTTCTTCATCGCACATGGTACCTGGTCGACATATTACAAGGTCTTTGATTTTTATTTGAAAGAATAAATATAAAAATGGAAACCATGAAACTCTTCGTTATGAGATTTCCTCCATCTTGTTGTTTCTTCCTTCCCATGACATGCACATGTCCTTCTCAAACATTGTGGAACTATGAGCAAGGAATAAGCTTAAATAAGTCAAAACACAATTAGTATCTTAGTGAATCTTATGTTTATTGAACCGTGCATCATCTTGATAGTTGAGTAAAAAGAGACAAACTTGATGCCACTTGTTTTATTATTTCTTTATTCAGTGCTCAACATGTTTCGGATGTTAATACATCCATCCTCAGGAGCGTGCGACTAATTCGTTGAGTTACTTCATGGGTTGTATCTGGTTCGAAGTGTGTTGGTGTTACGTTGCAGT
>Ga0123357_10006812_pt1 | contig 14035 bp, 11 predicted proteins | sample TergutEmb28metaG_FD_89873 | JGI IMG/M metagenome (GOLD analysis project Ga0123357, IMG submission 89873) | Embiratermes neotenicus P4 segment gut microbial communities from Petit-Saut dam, French Guiana - Emb289 P4 | ecosystem: Host-associated > Arthropoda: Insects > Digestive system > Gut ... | reverse complement strand
TGTGAGTGTTACTGAACTTTGTTTTTAACAGGGAGGGGTTGTTAGCACCTCGCCCAACCCCCAAGCTGGAGGACCACCCCTCGTCGGCTGTCCGCGACTGCTTATTCAATTTATTCGCAGCTGTCCTCCTTATCGGAGGCCGTTCCTCTAACCGCAACCTGAGGACGCGCCATGCCGTGGTGACAGGGACCCACTACATAGAATATGGTACCCTAGGCATGTAAAATATATCTATTCAGTAGAGTTATCATTTATGACAATTTATACTCTTTGTATAAGGTTCCCACTCATTACGATTGTTCTTATTCATCACCATTTTGAATTCCTATAAAATTTAATGTACTCCTAGTATAGTACTGGAGAAAAACAACATCGTTCTCTTACACCTTTATTTGTTTGGATTGGTTCAGATATCGTTTTCATCATCATCATTATCATCATCCGTCATGAGTTAGGCCTTGATAGATCTGTTTCGGCCTCGCATAATAGTTTCTTCAAAGGACTTCCAAGTCGTCTTTGTACATTTGGTCTACAATTCAGCATTATTATTGGGATCCTGTTGTTGTTCTTTCTTGTTACTTGTTGTAGCCAATTTGATTTGTATCTTCTAAATTTCTCGTCAACTGGTTCTACTTTCAACTCTTCCAAAATTTCTTCATTCCATTCAGATATAGTGTTGCAATGAAACTTGATAATAACTTTCGTTTTCTTATAAATATATTTTATTGTCTTTAATGGTGAATTTGGGATGCTATTTTTCATCTGTAGGGACTTTTGTGGAAACGTTCACGTTATGGTATGCCTGCGACCGGTACGATGCATGATTGTGCAAGTATCAGTCCTCCGCTCTGTTGGAGTGACCACGGAAGGATGGGCTCATAATGCTGCAGTGCCACACACGGCAGGTAATGGAAACAACGCCGCCAGTTTGTCTAAATTCGGAAGATAGGGCCACAGACACCTTAGTCGTGGCTCTAAATTTCCACTCCGCGGACCGTAGGGTATCACCGACCAGTTCGCAGGGGATCCATGGATAAATTTATCTAATGTCTAGTTTGAAGTTTACTTGTTTCTTTCGTTAAAGGAATAATGTTTTGTTAAAAATAATAGAAGAACTTTTTTAATTGGCGGTGTTTATTTCATAGGATCATCAGAATAATTAAACGGTATGGGCCACCAAACATATATATGTATAGCAAAGGGGTACTCCACTACAATAATGATCACAACCACCAAAATATTACAGGGATAAGAAAGAAAACGAATTAGGAAGTCACTTATTTCCTGACCACCTCCATATTCTATGTTTTACTAAATATCATCTAAATTATTTAGAATTAAAACATGCTTGTATAGAAAACTATATTTTAGGAGAAAATTACTGAACAATGTTACAAAGAAAAGGAGTAGTTATCTATGTACATAATAGTCCAAATTATAGATATAAACTCAATGAAATATTGCAAAGAACACGATACTGAAACATGTGCTCTAAAACTTCAATTAAATTCTGTAAATACAGGTGTACCAAGAGTTAAGGTCAATATTTCAGGATTTAATTCCAGAGTTGATGCTGAGTCACAAACTTCATATACCCATGGGTCCAATGTAACAGTTCAGGAGTTATGAGTTTTGAAGTACAGTAAATAAATTAGAAATGAAAGAGGAGCATTGTGCATTTATTGAGATATGTTGTAAAACGTACAGTTACAGTTCAGCACTCAAGCAAGTTGTTTGAAGTGTCCTCCATCTTCTTGGATGCATTTTCTGACTAGTGTGACCAGAGAACTTGTAACTTATGAAGCATTGCAGTGTTGTTGATGCTTCTTGCAAAGCGGAGAATTCGCTGGAGTAGTTTTTCTCTCGAGTTCACCTTGTGTGGGCCTTGTTGTTGAACAAAATATTACGAATTGTATGGGGGTTATAATGAATCCAATGGCACAGTTCCAACCGGCAATGCATCTGATTATTTTATACAAACAATCAGATCCACAGTATTCACACAAGATTTAAAACCAACTTACATCCACCTACAGCTAATTTAACAAAGTTTCAAAAGGGAATGTACTACTCAGCAATCAACATTTTTAACAACCTTCCGCACGAAATCAAAAACTTAGCCAATGATATATTACCGTTTCGGAATGCTTTGAAGAGGTTTTTACTTACAAATTCCTTTTATAATAGTAAGGAATATTTTAATTAACAGAGATATTCCATTGAAATTTAAATGAACGATTAGTTTTAAGTACTTTAATGCTGCACTCTATTTATAACTAAGACTCTTCCAACACTATGTATATTATATTAGAATGTAAGTGACAATGTCTATATCCACAGGATTGTATCCTAATTTGGATTTATAGAATGCAAATAAATTACAATTACAATGTCTGCCAGTTCAAGATGCTGCATGCACTGGATGTGGTACCGATACATTCCTTCTGTGTGTAATGTTCACCACAATCTCAGAGTTGAGGTCAGTACTTCAGGGCTTAATTCCAGAGCTAATTCTGAGTTGGAAATGTCATACTGTATATGTACACGTAGGTCTGATTTGCAACATTTGCTAAGTTTGGAGCAGTTGAAGTGTAGCGGCTCATGTTACCCACAATGGAATCAACAATACAAGAAACTACCATGTATGGGATCGTGATAATCCACATGGAACTGCTGAAAGCAACTACTGACATCGCTTTTCCGTAAACGTGTGGCGTGATGTGACTGGTGACCAACTCATTGGTCCGTACATTATCCCGCAATGTCTGCCTAGTGATATTTACACCTACTATTTGCAAGATGAACTGCCAGCACTCTTAGAGAAAGTTTCTCTACAAACATGACAGATGTACTACCAGCATGATGGAGTGCAGCCCATTTCAGTCAGGTCGTCACGCAGTATCTGAATCATAAATTCCCAAATCGATGGATTGGTCGCGGCGATGCACACAATTGGCCACCACGGTCACCAGACCTGAACCCAATAGATTACCATGCGTGGGGTTACATGAAAGCTATGGTGTATGCACACAAGGTGTACACGCGAGAAGAACTACTCCAGCGAATTCTCAGCGTTGCAAGAAACTTCAACAACGCAACAGTGCTTTGTAAGGTTACACGTCCTCTGGTCAAATGAGTCAGAAAATGTATCCAAGCAGCTGGAGGACACTTTGAACAACTTGCTTGAGTGCTGAACGGTGAATTTGTAATTGTACATTTAACAACATACTTGTATCTCAATAAATGGACAATGTTCCTCTTTTCTTTCAAATTTATATACTGTGCTTTAAAAAACCATAACTCCTGAACCACTGCGAATTGGACCCATGTGTATATGAAGTTTTTGACTCAGCATGAGCTCTGGAATTAAATCCCAAAGTATTGACCTTAACTCCTGGGACATCTTGTATATGTGTATGTATTAACAATCTATACACCACACACTGGAAACTGTAATTATTTTATACAATACCTGATTTACTTACTGACTTAGGATATCAAACTTGGGATATCACTTTCAGTAGCAATGATGTCAACATGTCATTCAATTTCTTCTTAAATATATATTGAAGGACTTTTATTCTAGTTTCCCTTTAAATAAGTAAAAAATACAAATAACAATAATCATTGCATCACTTTAGGAATTAAAGCCTCAAGCCAACATAAAAGGGAACTGCACTTAGCTGTTAAAAAGTACTATAAATTATATAGTAAAATTCTGTCCAACATTATTAAAGAAACTAAAAAAAATGAATTATAACAGGAGAATATTAAAGTCAAGCAATAATAATAAAACCACATGGGACATTATAAAATTGGAGATTGGCAAAAATTTTTCTAATGGAGATAATGAAGTACCAGATATCAAAGGGAAATCTAGCAACCAACGAGATATAGCAGATGCCTTCAATAATTATTTTCTTTCTATATCGGACACAATTACCGAGAATAAGACACATAACAAGATTGGGACTGACAAAGATATTACTTCCACTCCTCTCTATTTTTTAACATGAATTTCTAAAAATTCCTTCCCTGTTGTGGGGTTGAAATCTCTTTCAACTAAAGAAATTATGATTATACCTATATCTCAAAAATAAAAAAATCCTCATGGATACAAAAAAGTTTCCAACAAGTTATTAAAAATTAGTGCTCCTTAAATCTGTTTCCCACTAACCTACATATGCTGCAAGTACATATCATTAGGAATCTTTCCAGTTTGCTTAAAATATTCAATTGTACAATGTTTGCATAAAAAAGGAGATAAAATGAACATATCTAACAATAGACCTATATGGTTACTAATTTCATTCTTGAAACGTTTTGAAAAGATCATGTATTCTAGACTCATGGAACATTCAAATATCAATAAAATATTGGTTGAGGTAACAATGTGGATTCAGGAAAAATTTAGCAATGCAAGAGGCTATTTAAAAGTTAATGAATGAGAGTCTATGATTGGTGGTATTTTTTGTGACCTTGAAAAGGCTTTTGATTCTGTTAATCATGACATACTGTTGTCTAAGCTGACATACTATGGAGCAACTCACAATGCTAAACTTTTGTTTGAATCTCATCCTAGTGACAGACGTCAAAGAGTTCAGATTACCAGTTCTAATCTTAATCAAAATACAGTTTTTAAGTGGGCCAAAGTAAGGTACGATGTCCCACTGGGATCAGTTTTGAGCCTTTTGTTGTAACTCCTTTACATCAGTGATTTACTTAAGGTTGCAGAAAATAAAGCTACTTCTGTCCTGTTTGCTGATGACACTAGTATAGTAATGAAAAGTCCAAACACTACAAAACTACAAAATGATATTAACATAGTTTTTAAAGAAATAAATATATGGTTTGAAGCAAACTTACTCTCAATGAATCTCAATAAAACCACAACTGATATCTGCATTAAATACAATTACAAGCATATTTCAAATATCACTAACACAAAATTTCTTGGGCTGTTTATTAATGATATAGTGTCTTGGAAAACACATATTATACCTAAATTAAGTTCTGCTTGTTTTGCCATGAGGTCAGTTAAACCATGTGTGTCACAAACTTGAGAATGAATTACCATGCCCACTTCCATCACTTTATTAATTATGGATTGATGTTTTGGGAACATTGGTCAGATAGTGCAAAAAGTTTTAGGTTGAAAAAAAAAAAATAAAAATTATGCTAGGTTGTGGAAGCAGAGATTCACGTAAAAATTTGTTTATATAATTAAAAATGTTTACCCTTCCATAAAAATACATAACTTCTCTTCTTCTCTTTGTGATCAAAAATATAAACCAACATACTCTTCACTCCGAGATTCATTATATAAACAACAGTCAACACTAATTTTTACCAACCTCTTCCCAGCTTAACTAAATATCAGAAAGGGATTTACTGTCTAGGTATAAAGGTTTATAATGGGCTTCCTTCCTACACATTGTAAAAGATGAATCTGATAATCCAAATAGATTCCAGTCAATTTTGAAAGACTTTTTGTATGTGAATTCATTTTACTCTCTAGATGAATATTTTCAATTCAACAAACTAAATATTAGTAGATAGTATTTTTACAATATGTAGAGTGTAATCTATCTACAATATGTATTATTCATGATGATTTTTATTACCAATTTTCCAATGATGTAGAATTTAAATTAGCAAAATTTTTACAATTAATAGGTACTATTACAAGAACTATTTTTAAGAAAGTGAGAAGAGAAACTATTTTGAAAATACACAACACACTAGTTTTACCTACATTTTTATATGGGTCAGAAAATTGGACAGCCTTACAAAGACGAAGAATTGAAGCGGCAGAAATGAAGTTACTGAGACCTCTGGCAGGCTACACCCTTTATGACCACAAAATAAATGACTACATATGCTGCAAATACGGATTACAGGCATACTAGACAAGATAGATGAATACAGATGGAACTGGCTTTCACACTTGCAAAGAATGCCACAAAACTGAATCCCTTTGAAATCATATCACTACAGACCACAAGGAAGGAGAACAATTGGAAGACCGAAGAAGTGTTGGCGCAAACAGCTGTAACTCTGGAGACGGAACGGATCAAAGGGTCCAATCCTTGATGTTTATGATGATGATATATATGGTCTAATACCACATAATTTTAAGTAATTTCTTGTACTTATAAATCATTCAATATTGATTATTTAAAGTCTCGATGTTTATTTACATATATCTAAGTAATCATAAATTGTAAAAATACTGGTATAAATTATCCTTTTATGTGTGCAATATTAGACCTGGAATTAATATTTATTTACTAAATTCCACAAAAAGCATTTATGGCTTACTCTGTATCCAACAGGTTTTCCTTTGACGGATTCATAGAATGCAAAAATAAGTAATAAATAATAAATACATAAATAAATGCCTAAGAGAAGTCCAGAAAATTTCACTCACATTTCTCTCCACATTGGGCCTCAGAATATCTTTGTAGTTTCAATGTTATTTTGCTTTACAATACACTGTCTTGAAGAATCCTTCCTTCTTTATTTCAGTGGTGGGTCTTATGAACAGATATACAGCATGGCTATAAGTTCACAATTATCAACGCCAAGTGTCACTTTCTTCATGCAGAAATTTAAACCAGTTGCACTAAACATGGCAGCCCACAAGATTCCCTCTACTGGTTCTGCTACGTTGACAACACCTTTCTGATTTGACCACATGGACTGGATAAGCTGAAGGGTTTCCTACACCATCTAACGGCAGCATCCACCAGAGCATCCAATTCATCAGAGAGATAAGAAATAGTGGTCTTCCCTTCCTTGACGCTGATATACGAGTACATAGGAAATCCAATGGCTCCCTAAGTCACATTGTATTAGAACCACACTCAGACTAACCCCATCTGGACTCCAGGTACCACCACCACTGCCACCAGTACCACTGAAAGGCAGATTGTGCTTCCACCTTGGGATATTAAGGCCACAGCTCTTTGTAACCTGGAAAGCCTTCAAGCTGACTTGAAACTTTTAAACATTACTTTCAGACAAAACGGTTACAGCAGTGGTTCTATGACTTTTCTGTCTACAAAAATGACATTGGCCTTGTGATCCAGACAGTACCAGTTTCTACTCAGCACCTCAGTAAATCACCACAGATTTAGAAAAAAAGGTAAAGGTAAAGTGATCCTGTTACAGATCCGGTGTGGCCCAGAGGGTGAGTACAGGTATAGCTCTACTCTTCCACAAGCGCGGCACTAGAAGGGGGTGAGTGGTCAGCAGCATGCCCTGGTCGCACTTTACCCCAAGGAAAGACCCGATACCCATTTTACAGGAGGCTGGGTGGGCCCCAGGGCCGGTCTGGACAGGCTGAAAATCTTGTCCCCACCGGGATACCACAGATTTATAACATACATAAAATAAAAAACAATCTAGGATTATGCTGGCAGTTCATGCCCCAGGGTTTGAGAACGCCTGGGCTAAAACTGGAGGATATTTCAGCCCCTCAGTTCACCTGAGAGTGTTGTTGTATTCAGGAAGGATATAACCCATTTCTTTTCCATCCTTTACCAGAATAACCTTCAGTCACATTACTAGAATACTATCAAGGCACAGTAAGAAATATTTTGCACTCCTGTTCAGGATTTCTAGCCTGCTTTGGCCAGTGACAAATATGTCCTACACTTGAGGATAACAGTTATTCACCACATCCAGTTTATGTCCACACTTGCGAGACCAGCAATTTCACTAATACCACAGTGAACAGCACCACTGGTGCATTTGTCTCAGTTAATTGGACTATGAAAACATCAACTTTGCTCATCACAACCTACTTCATAATATCACTATCCTCTTAGCTACATCAAGGAGGAAACAGGGACACTGAAACAGGAACTTCTTTTGCTGAGAAACTCATGTAAGCTTCTCATCTACTCCCTGAAGAAGTGTACATGATAGGCCAAGTCTTGTGTAGCCATAAATCTGGATAGATGTGTCAGGTAGTAGGGAAAAAATTCATAGTTCTGTTCGGTAGCAGATTTGTATGTATCTCAAGAGCCAGACGTGCGGTGTGAGGGAAGGTGACTTTGTATTGCAAGTACACAGGTTAGAGGTGTAATGTGGTGTTGAGGAGTGATAGCATGGGGGTTGGCAAGCATATGGTGGAGTGTTGATAGGAATAACATTGAAATTGAAATTGTGAGTAGAACTGAATCATTTATATTCAGAAGCCACAGGACATTACTCTGTGAAAAACCTTACCCAAGTGCAATACATTTTCATGTATAAATCCAGTGAACCCAGGAACAAAGCTTTATTTATTTATGTTACTACTAAAAACTCAGTTGCCTTTCTCCAACTAGGTGGCAAAGCACTATGTATATGCCCGAGATAAAGACTTGCAAAACCGACTAAGAGCTGGGAAGGTAACACTTCCTTCAGTATATATCATTAGTGCTTAATGATAACTGCCTTCTTCAGGGTCTTCTTTCCTCTTCATCCTCCTTCCCTCCCCCCCTCTTACAATGATTTTCTTACTTCTTTCTCTCTATAATTCCTCCTGTTACATATTTATTTCAGTCTCACACACACACACTCTCATTCACTAATTCCATGTGTCCAAATATCCAAAGGCAATTTGGCAACCGAAAGCAAAATAAGTTCGAGTAAAGAGAGACCAACTTGATGCCACTTGTTTTATTATTACTTTATTCAGTGCTCAACATGTTTCTGATGTTAATTCATGTTGAGCACTGAATAAAGTAATAATAAAACAAGTGGCATCAAGTTGGTCTCTCTTTACTCAACTGTCAAGATGATGCATGGTCCAATAAACATAACAAAATAAGTTTATTTCTCTCTCTTACCAATTTTTTTTTCCCCTTTCACTCCTTATAGCTTTTCCTGGACTCCACCCTTTATAAACAGCCCCCTGCAGGGCCATTGGTTCCTCTCACAGCCCAGGTCCCAGTCCTCCCTTTCCCCTAACTTTGCTATACTCCCCCAGATGTATTCATCTAACCTGAAGACAACGCGAATTGGTTCCTCCAAACTGATGTTACTTATCTACAGAACTACACAGCATCACATCCCTCATATCACTTAAATAGGTACAGGTATTTAGTCAATAACACAACAAATACTTCTATTGATGTTTATTAGAGGATGATGATAACTACATGTTTCGGCCTATTCCGGCCACCATCAGGTTTTCATCCGAAAGAGTATTAGTGTTCATAAGATTTATGCGTTTATGTAACGATGGTGAGATCTCATCATCTGTGGTTTTGATTATTACTACTATTAAGAGACATGGCTGGGAGGAGGGGTGTTCTGTAATGTGGGTATTGTGCTGACTTGGGGTGCAATGCTCCCGTAGGTGTCTATTTTCGTTGCAGCTGTCTATCCATCACCGAGTAGTTATTATCATCCTCTAATAAACATCATTAGAAATATATGTTGTGTTATTGACTAAATACCTGTACCTATTTATTTATACACACAACGGGGATGGCACATTTCAGAACTCAGATCACTTGATAGTACATTATTCAATGCATATGTAATGCCTCCCAAGGTGACAGTACTAAACTCAACTATACCCTACTTGAGGAGACATTGTAGACTGTGTCACTTTGACAGTCCTAACCTCATCATCTAGGTCTCCACAATCTCATAGCGCTGCCACCATTCAGTTTTTGAATCTGGGAAGCAGATAAATGACAACTACTTATACATGTATGGTCCAGCTGAAATAAAGCTTGCGTTCTATCAATACGCATCTAGCTTGTCGGGAACTCAAGAATGTTATAATGAGGTTGCTGAGTAGACTATATTAATGCTGGTACAGTCTGGTCTACTAAAGCTATTTAATTTACAAAGTTAGTCGAGGCATAACTATACAATTTTGCAGTTTGTACATGTGTTTACAAATTAAAGTAAAAAAGTTAAACAATTAGTCAATCTAAATAGTTGCCTTATCCCACTTTCTGTATAACCCAGTATAACGTTAGGAATTTAGAATTTCGATCTCAATAAATTTAACCAATCAATGTTAACCAAAAACTGCTCAACTCGTCGTGGAGGTTACCAAAGATATACAAATTTCTAAATACATTGAACACAGCTTACCTTGTGTAATTAGAAGCCAAACGTGTCCTGTACACATAGTACTGCTTCTTCTGGATATCGTGCCAAGAGCCTCCTCCATGTGTAAAATCTCGATATACAGGGTGCGGCAGAAAGAACTCCCCTATTTGAGAAGCGAATAAATTCAAAACCAAAGAAGATACGGCAAATGTTTTTCTATTTTTGGAAAGCACACAGAATGCCGTTTTACATCAATGTGTTTTGAACAAAACATCACTCAAGTGGCGGCCTTGAATATTGATACACTGATGTAGCTTCTCTCGGTAGTTGTCCATGACCTTGAGAATCATTTCAGGTGTAATGGCAGCAACTTCCTGTTGTATCGCCTCCTTCAGAGCTTCCAAAGTTTTTCCTGTTTGTCTAAAGTTTGATACCCAACGGTACATCGTTTTCTTATCAGGAACAGCCTCCCATCGACCAAGCGCAAAGCGGATGCGAAATGCATGCTGTGTTGCTACCGGCGACCTGCCACTTTTTATAAACTCCTCAACCATAAAGGCTCGATGTTCTCCCAACCACGCCATGGTGTACACTGAAAACGGCATGTACACCGCTGTTCGACGACGCACTCCCCACCCGAAGCTATGCCCCTCCCAAATCGGGGTGTTCTTTCTGCCGCACCCTGTATATCATACTTAGGCATGCAAATTGAGCAAGTGAGTAAGGGCAATTACCTTGTGGCACTGGGTTAGATAGAAGGTGAGGTGCTTGACATGCCTAATCATGCATTTTTCTCAGTACAGTGAACTGCTGATTTAGACTTCCTCATTGCCAACGTTCAGTGGCTTTGTCATTTCGAAGTACAACCAAAATTTTCAAATTTTACATTCAAACTATACATTCATTACACATATAAACTGAAAACATATTTTTATTATATTCTTAAAACTTAACATCACCTCAAACATCAGTATAGATACAGAATACAGCACAAAACCTTTACGGAACTTTGCGTGAGTGAATTTTTATATGTTTTGTGAGGTACGCATTCTGCTGAAAAGCTTTGCCACAAATGTCACACATGTATAATTTTTCACCAGTGTGAATTAAAAGATGTCTGGCAACGTGTGCAGCACGGGAAAAAACTTTATTGCATAATTCACATGAATACGGTTTTTCCCCTGTGTGGGTGCGCAAATGAACAGACAAACCTGAACTTTGGGCAAAAGTCTTGCTGCACACATCGCATTTAAATGGTTTATGCCCCGTATGAGTCCGCATGTGTCTAGAGTAGTTCGAACTGTTTGCAAAGCTTTTCATACATAATTCACAATTATATGGCTTATACCCTGTATGAATGCTTTGGTGTACAGATAAGGATGATTTAGTGGGAAACTTTTTGTTACATGTATCACATATAAAGGGCAAGTCACCCATATGTGTTCTTACATGATATATAATTTGTGACCGATCACTGAATACCATACTGCACAAGTCACACGTGTATGGTTTCTCACCGGTATGTTTTCTGAGGTGGCGACTAAGCGAAGAAATTTGAGGAAATCTTTTATTGCAAATGTCACATACATAAGGCTTTACACCTGTGTGACTGCGGAGATGGGTATCAAAACAAGAATGCTGCTTGAATGACTTCTTGCAAATATGACAAGTATATGGTAATTCTCCAGTATGAATACGATTATGTACCTTCAAGTTCGATTTTTGAGAAAACCTCTTGTTACACATCTCACATGCAAATGGCTTCTCTCCAGTATGTGATCGATAATGTATATTAAGGAATGAACTGCAGCGAAATGACTTTTGGCATATGTTACATTTATATGGCTTTTGTACTGATTCTATTGGTGAGCTCTCTCCAGTATCAGTATCTTGAGTTGTGCAAATGGATGGATCATCACTAAAAGACAGACAAGCAAATTTATCTCATGCAATTTCTTAAAAAATGTTGATAAGAACCAAACAATCAAACACACAGCACAGCCTTAAAGCATCATTGCCAAGATATACTATTTTAGGTCCAGTTTTCTTCAATGAAAAATTCAGTATGCATGTGTATCTCTTCCTCATGATGGACAACAATAAGTCAGTCTCACCAGCTGCCAGATTTCCCTCAGCTGTACTTCTGGTACAATGAAGCACCATGCAGAATACATGCATGTGCCTTGAACAAAATTTCTCACAAAGATGGATAGGTCACCCTTACAGTCACTGGACATTGCCCTATGACTACTTTCTTCTGTGTACTACTCACAGCACAAACATGGTACAGGAAGAGAACTAGAGAATCCTGACAAAGTAGAAGGGTATATTATTGGCTCACTTGAAAAATTTGGGCAAAAGAAGTTGTCAGGAATCATAGTACTGAATTCCATACCACTATGTTTATGTATGAAGCATAATTAAAAACAGCCACCAAAACACAGGCTTTAACTTGTGTTTATTACATTTTCACTCTTGGCCTAAATAAATTGCATATCAAGCAAGTGTTCAGTGACAACATGATCAAACAAGATGAACTGATCACATATACAAAACTGGGCATGAATTATGTGTATCTACATGTCATCTACAACAGGCTTCAGCACTGCTTAATGCTAGGTAAGAACGTATGAAATATATGCAACCCATGACTGTAATATGAAAGTACTTTATATATTAACACACACATAATTTGCACTAAACCCCATAAAACACATAGAGATCACATGATCACACTCACTATTTATATGCACTTATGCACATGTAAAACAATCAGAATTTGAAAGATATATAACACCATTTTCATTTTTAACTTTATAAGAATAATTTAGATAAGTAAATCCATTCAACCACTGAAAATATAATATATTCCAATGTGAATGTTGATAAGGGAAATACCTCCTGAAGAAGATCGGAATTTTGGTAACACTACGTAGTGTTGGGAACTGATGTTTAATATGGATGTTAAAAGTTATGTTTTGATGACTGATGTTAATGTACTCTGTGTCAGAGAGGTTGTAAAAGTATAACAGCATGATGTAGGGTTGCATTAAATGTAGTGCGTTTCAACTGTAGCACATACAGGATTAATTCAGAATCATACCATAACCATGTATAGCTCCATTAAATAAATCATCAACTGTATACCTACTTCTGGACTAATAAATGTATTAATCATATTGACTGCAGGTTACAGCCTGTAACCTTATCTTTATTAATCTGCCATTCCTTGTTAAACTGAATTCACAGTTCTGATCCTTAAACATCCAATTATAACAATGAAGATGAAAAGTCAAGGAGAGCTGAAAGCACTAGATGAAACAGCTTGACAATGATTTCTTCCTGAGATTCAGTAACACTTTCAGCCTGGTGAACAGTATGCCAGAAGGTTAAACTGTAGCAGGCATACTGAAATGCCAGCATCAGACAGTTTTGGCCCACTGACTTTTTGCATGCAGAGGCTTCATTATATGATGCCGCATAAGTCCAGTGTAAGTTCTGAACTAGGATACGTCAGTTTGCTTCTACAAACATGTTTGCAGCATCATAATTTCAAAACCCAATACAACTGTGACTCTTTTATACCAGGGCTTGAACTGGCCCTTTGCACATCATCAGGGTAATGCTAAACTCATTTTGAACCCTGCCATCAGATCAGTGTCTTTCAAATGAAGGTTCTCAGACACAGTGGTAAGCAGAGGGTCAGCCTGTGGTACATGAAGTTATTTGGGAATTATAATTACTCCATGGTGCAGAGTCCTTCTTGAGAAGCTAACTGGTTTGCAGCTAGTCAAGAAATTCACTCCAGAGCAAGCATCCCACATGTGAGTGTTTCTTAACAAAGTTTTTTACAGGGAGGGGTTGTTAGCACCTCACCCAACCCCCAAGCTGGAGGACCACCCCTCGTCGGCTGTCCGCGACTGCTTATTCAATTTATTCGCAGCTACCCTCCTTATCGGAGGCCGTTCCTCTA
>Ga0123357_10006811_pt1 | contig 14036 bp, 9 predicted proteins | sample TergutEmb28metaG_FD_89873 | JGI IMG/M metagenome (GOLD analysis project Ga0123357, IMG submission 89873) | Embiratermes neotenicus P4 segment gut microbial communities from Petit-Saut dam, French Guiana - Emb289 P4 | ecosystem: Host-associated > Arthropoda: Insects > Digestive system > Gut ... | reverse complement strand
TGGGCCGAGTAGCTCAGTCGGTATAGCGACTGACTACGGGCTGGACGGTCCGGGATCGAATCCCGGTGGGGACGAGATTTTACGCCCGTCCAGACCGGCCCTGGGGCCCACCCAGCCTCCTGTACAATCGGTACCGGGTCTATCCCGGGGTAAAGTGCGGCTGGGGCGTGCTGCTGACCACTCATTCCCCTCTAGTGTCGCGGTCATGGAAGAGTAGAGCTATACCTCTACCCACCCTCTGGGCCACACCGGGCCTGTAACGGGATTACTTTGCCTATGATATGAGGGCTCTTAACGTGTTTGTTAAGGTTTATGGCCTAGCATTTGGCTCGGAGGCTTAATATGTCTTTGGTGAATTCTTTCATTGAAAGACCGGACTCTCTTAACTGTCATTATGATTCCCTTGCTTATTGAAAGAAATCATTCCCAAATTATTTCTTTTTTTATATGTAAGTTTTTATCGGCTGAGACACCTTACAGGGATAGCCCTATATGTCAGCTTTCCCTTTTTTCGGTCGCTGTTAGGAATCCTCTATAAACAAGTCCGTGGTGCAAGATTCTATTTGAGAAGTTGTAATTCTGGCTAAATACGAGCAATTCTTTGTCGTTAATCGAATGAAGATTGTTGCCTTGTTCAGAACGGTCCATTACTGGGCTTTATTAACTACACGCCAAATAAGTATTTTTGTTTGTGTATACGTATACTTGTGATGTAACATAATACTCCAGTGACGTAATGTTTGTGTGCTTCACTTTTACGCTATGTACAGTTATCTTTGTTTTTCTTAGTGCTATTTACATGATGTATAATTAAGGAAAATAGAAAGTGCAATCCAAATATTTATTGCTGTATATAGGAATATTTGATTTGGTACCTAGATATGAATTGTGAACCAAGTATTGTTTGTAAATCAGCGGTTAAAAATATTTCGACCGGGTGAACATTCGAATTGATATGTGATCTGTGTATTTAACGTACACAAAATCAGCGCAGATATATAGACAATAAGTCCTTCCAAGAAATGTAATAGCACACCACAGTAAACATAGTAGCAGTCTGTAATATCTACAGAAATGTGAACAGTAACAAGTGTGACCGCAGTGTACTAAATTGTGTGACTATATGATGTGCCCGAATGCAAGCATCATATATATATATATATATATATATGTGTGTGTGTGTGTGTATGTGTGTTTGCGTGCGTGTGTGTAGTATATTTTGTGTATTTTTTTCTGACCAAATGACAGTAGGGACGCAAAATGCAGAGGGTTGAGAATTACTGAGCTGAAAGTTTCACTGCATGTTGTTGGTAGGCTTAATTGTTCATCGTGTATACCATGTTTCTACTTCAAGATTCTGCGTAATTACTGTGACCTTTAAGAGAAAGGTGAAGTTGATCCTGTGTTTAGTTAAAGCATTTCGCCATGAACGCATATGAGGAGTGGAGGTGTAGCTCCACGCATTCCTAACTTCACTATTTGGAGGTTATTGGCAGCTTCAAGCCCGGATTGCTTGGCCCTAGGTGAAAGAGCTTTCTATACCTATAGGAGGCTCTTCTGTCCCTAGACCCGGTCTGGTTACTTTGGAGGAGGAAAGCACCTCTTGTACCTGCCGGGAAAGGAACCGCGATTTCTCAATCCTTTCCGTAGCTTAGACACACTATCAACTGACCTGTTCCGGCTGCTAATTTTGTAAGCTAGATTTTAAAATGGTTTCAAAACCTGGCTTAGTAAAATACAGAGCGGGGTCGAACCGCATCTTTGAACTGACCGTAGGTATCGAAATATCAAACGAGAGACCGTACGAGCGAATTCGCCCTTCGAAAATATTGAAGGTTCGGTATTCCAGTTTTCTGCCACTGGACACGATCCTGAGACAGTTTCGTCTACTTCACATGCTCGCAGATTGTTTCCTTACTGTTATCCTGCAATGTCATTCAAGTGTCTTTCAAGTGGTAATTTTACAAGAGGTTTCTCCACTAAATTTTGTATCCATACCCAATCTTTTCCTTCCTAGGTACTTGCCCACCCTATCGAAACTGCTCAGGTTCCGTCGTCTAAATTACGAAGTTCCTTGATTTGTAATATCCTGTATTTTCCGGTAACTTTATTCGAAATATTTTTCGGAGCCTTTTTCTTCAGTTGCTTTAACTTGTGGTCTTCTTTAACACCCATACAAGACAAATGGCAAAAAAACATTGTTTTGTTTATTCTCGTCTGTTACCTGTTATTGCTTTATGTAACATCTGGTCTTGATCACGTGGGAGAAGGCCGCTGTATGTGGGCGTTACAATATAGCAACCTGTTTGCCTTGTAATTCTGGAAGTTTCGCCAATAGAATTCCGGCCAAATATCCCGTGTTGTGAACTTTGGAGTAATTATAAACTCACCAAGGCATATTTCTATCGTGTCATTTCCTCAGCGGAGGAATAAGGCCAATATCATGAATGGGCATTCGCTGCCGGTTTAACGACACAAACGAAATAAAATATTGGGATATAGATTCAAGTCTCCTCGGATGTTAGGCCGTGAAAGTTATTGATATTTCGGAGGAGCGTTGGGCCCTCATCTTCAAGGTTAAGCAGTTCTTTCTTTTTGAGGGCCCTACGTTCCTTCGAAACGCCGGTGATTATTTACTAGCCGAAGTACTTCTTGGACTGCTTGACCTCGAATATGAAGGCACCGCGTTTCTTTGAAGCGTAGACATCATCTACCAGTCTAATAGGCGAAACATTCCAGACGACAAGAACCTTCAGCAGCTCCGCAGTGAGAAATTCAGATGTCACAAATGTTCGGCTGTTGGGAGATGTAGCCTGTAAGTCGGCTGCATGAAAATTGTATGAAACTGTGATGGTCCTATCTTGGGACATTTAGTAGAAAGCTTCAGGCATCTGCCCTCCAGTGCATATCCAGTTTAAAATTCATAGATACGGTTTATCGCGTTCGTCAGTTTTTATGAAATTGCATACGAACGACGTGCAGTTAGAGCGCAAACCTTCTTGACGATTTTTTAGTCTACTTTGGATTTGTAAAATGGAAAAATAGGCGTGTTGAAGCACATTACTGTTTGCGTTTGTGTTGTAGGGTGTGTGTGTGCGCGCGTTTGTGTACCCCAGTTTCAACTCTTATAAAATAACTGGTCGAATTTCACAAAATTGGAATGAACATTGTGCCTTCAAACGCCACTCCAGCCCTCTACTTTATAATATTGTGGCGAGTATGTCTGTTAGACGTGGGTCCGGACCAGGTGACGAGACATCGTTACAGTATCGTTGAGTGAGTAAGAACGTGGCCAACGCGCGAAATTGTGAAATGGGAGCACCAATATCGCCATGTACTTACGGGCCCTGAAATAGTGTATGGTAATATATGGTGGAAGAAATATACCTTTTGTTAAGGTAGTGATTTTGTAGAATATGTGACATGGTGGCTGTGCAAGCGTTAGATTTGGTTTTCGGTTTGATGCCGACTGTAGCGAGGTACGTGAAATTTGTTATGGACGCAGACCATAAAGCTTGTTACACATGAGGTATAAACTGTTGCGTCTAAGTCAGAAATTGCGAAGATGATGAGGATGCAAACTTTGGATTATGCTCGACTGTTTAAAGTGATCCGATTCTCTACTGCACTAGGTTGTTAACAGAAATAAGCTAAGACAGTAGTAGAACAACAGGACTGTAGAACTAGAAGTGTGTTCATTAGGAAGGTAGGGTTTGATTTCTGCTCGGAACTCTCTTGTTGACCCCTTGGAATCAAGAGTACGTATACCATGCCGCCTTCTGTTTTGGGAACAAGAATATTGGCGGCATTCAGAGTTGTCGGCTGAAGTTCTATGACCTGTATTGAAGAGTTCTTGGATTTGAACTTCGTTGAAGACAGGCTTCTTTACTTTTTTTTTTTTTTAAAAGTGCATACGGGGAAATGTAGTAGTAGTAGTAGTCGTCGAAAATATATCGACACTAATTATGTTTGTAACACCCTCACGCAAACATAGAATTGTAAATACAACGGGATGGTTCTTAATTTTGTGCCATGTATGATAGGGTAGCATCAGACGTCTGCATGAGACATAAACGTCCATTGGACGTACGGTCGAATTGCTTCTGTGAATAGTTAACGGAGGCGTCGAATACTGATCAATGCAGGTCTTCCGCGTAGTGTACGCCCACAAGTTGTTGGAAGGTGCACATGGTGGTGTAATAGACACCACACTCGTTCTATTTAGCGACGAAGCTCGGATTCATGTCACTGTGAACGTGAACTGTCAATAAGAGGCACTAGTTCACAGAATATTCCATTGTTAATTCCTGCAGTGCCACGGTGTGTAGAATGTTTTGAATGCATGTAGGATTATTGTGTCTTTTTTTTTTTTTCGTGAGACCTTGGACACGCGTGTCAGATTCTGACACCATTTTCATCGCCTGTCTGAGTACAAGATAACTTATTCCCTTCGTCAGCAAGATATTTTAGCAGCTCATACGGCAATTCTGTGAGGTGTTTAGGGAGTGTTTTTGGTCACGGATTAATAAGCAAGGGGTTGTGGCCTCTACGTTCGCCTAATCTGAAGCCATGCGATATTTACTTGTGGGGCATGTTATAGGCGGTAAAGTATCTCGTAGTAATAATGCTGGCAATGTAGACGAGATGAAAGAAAAGAAAGCACGCAGGATTTAGAGTGAGCTGTGTCATCAGTAAATCTTTGACTTTCTGCGATCATCGTATTAGGTTCGGTTCGTGTCTGCGAGCCGAAAGAAATCGTTTCCAGCTTCTGTAAAAATTGTAAGCAAAAACCTGATATTGACTGCAATACGTTGAAATAAAGCTTAAAAGCACTGTCTTTAAATATAGTGAGTAAAAGTCTAATATTAACGGCACTACATTGAAATTAAGCGCTTGGACTCGTACTCACGGCAGGTTGGAATGGAGGCGAAAGCTGCACCAGGTGCTGCCATGCAAAACGGTCCGTGAAGTGACCAAAGATATGTACCAGGTAAACCAGTCGTGCTGTAATTTCAAATAGGCCCATGTAGATGCTGCAAGGATGGGAATTTTCTCAAAGGACTTCTGCTTTATGTCGGTCGGATAGAGTGGGGTTGTCTTCTAAAATGTCTGTTGGTGAAATCTATTTAGACTTAGGCTGCATTGTTTGCGTAAAATCGTGGTGGGGTTTCAGTCAACTGTTACTGACAATGTGAGACAAAAGGTAGGACTAAATGGAAGGTGAAACTCTCATAGTTCGAGCTGTGCAAGTGGCATTGATGCTGTGGGAATAGATTGTGTTTGGAGATGAGATGCGAAATTCGGACAGCTGCATCATTTATGTTGCCAGGGCAGAGAAAGGTTCGTTGCAAATTGTGGATGGCACAATACGAGAGTGATTTGTGTGAAGCGTGAATATTGTCGCATGTTTAGTGAACCACTGGCACACGAAAACATTTGTCAGTGATAAGCAGTTACAGAAGACTGAGTTCATCAGGCAGACAACGTTCAGGAAAGACGCCTGTTAGAGAAGTCTCGGCTGAAGCCACCCATGTGAGCTCTGTTCGCAGCGCAGATAAATCAGCGTACAGATGCACAAACCACCTACCGAATGGGAAGACTGCTGTTCACAAGATGTGGAAGAAGTGACTGTTTTTTGCTGGCTTCCAGCTTCGGACGTACTCCAGCGAAATGATAACTGCAAACGAAATGACTTTGTTGCGCATGTCCTCCATGAGATCAACAATGCTGAGCAGTTCTTGTTGCAGTTAACGTCAGTGTTGATGCCACCCATTGCAAATTGTACACCATATTTGTAGGCACAGCATCGTCGTAATACGTACAGGGTTTTACAGCCACACGTCTTAGCTGAGCGCGAGTGCATAGGCCACCAAGTTAATGTGTGATGATGTCTTGCACGTGACAAAGCAACAGACCGCATTTTTATTTGCCGAATCATCTGTGACATCGACCCTCTACCCCGACATGCAGGGGTAAGATTTTTCTCTTCTCGAAGACCTGCAGACCGTTTCGTGGTTTCATCCACCCTCCTTTTCGGAGGCTACTGGTGGTAATTTCCCTCGGAGTAAAGTTGTGTGAAGCTGATTACCCTCCTCCATCTCGTACCGAGGTTAAGAATGAGTGGAGCTGTACGCCCAATTCCCCATACGCTTTAATATTGTGCATGTTGGATTTATTTGTGATGCCCCAAATTGGGAGCAACAGTTACGTAGTATCTATCAGTTTGACGGTGCCTTTCGGTACTTGGCCAAAATCGTCAGATTCGTAAGCGTTTCCATGCGGATTGATCAGGGGAGAGGGAGATAGAATGAGTGGCCAACTTAGATGCCGCTTGCCCCTGAGTTACGTCAGGAAAGCGGTGTACATTAGAACCACAGAAGACATAACTGATCAGGGTTACTCTTGAAACTACCACTCCAGATGGCCCCTGTCGCGTGTGACAGGAACGGGAGTACAGGTCAGATGTCTGCCGGGTGACCAATTAAACTCCGTTTAGTACAGAAGTAATAAATATATGAGAGCTTCTGTTGCATTTGGTGCTTGTTAATCTTTCTGCCATATATGATTACTAAATGACAGGCAAATGAAAATCCACGATGGCTCTACGGTCACGCTTCATTAATGTGTATAAGGAGTCCCCCAGATTAGGATAGGGTTGCCTTCCGGAATCTTGCTCACATATCTTGTTCGGAATACCATAAACGCAGTGCTAGCAATAAACATTCAGTTCCCATGGAAACCCTAAGTATTCTTTTCAGCAAGTAATTACGCTGAGATACCGCTATTACGTTGGGAATGGGCAATAGGAAATATGGAAACCAAGCAGAAAACCGAACCAGTCAAATACTTGTTTTATTATTTACGTGTTATATTACGTGCTGGCAGTGGTGTTTCATGAGGTAAGGTGTGTTTAGTTAGGGATGGACGAGGTGGAAGAAAGAGACCTCTCAAAATTTCCGGAGGACCGCTGCGCCGCAGAATGTTCGGCGTTGTGTACACGTACGTTGCAGTGCGGCGCGACAGCGCACGTAGTTTTCCGGAAGAAGTACTGGTTCGTACGCATGGATTTTCATTCGTGTTTCCAAATCATTCAAACATTGAGGTAGGGGATCGGAATGCCCTGTGTTGTGAACATGTACTCTCGCAAATAGTTTTCGAGAGCGAGTATCTGTTATTACGCATGAATCTACTTGCGTATGGCCGAGTCGTCAAAACAATAAGGTAGGAGATAGCTTCATTCTTATCTTGGTGACTCTTGGTGTGAGTAACTTTGGAATTGCGATCAAAGCAAGTTTCATTTCGGTATCACATTGTCTTTTGCCAGTAAGGACGTCTTGGGGTGCGTCCAGGCTGCTTGTGCTGACGATGGTTCCCGTGTTCCCTCTTTCATGTCTCCGTACATGTGAACTGTTAACAAACGTCAGCCCACTGGATCCCCTTGCTCGAGTGGTTCGGCACAGAGTCGGTAGTTCAGAGACAGGCTCGCCAAGCCGCAACACGATTGGAAATTCCAAGCCAGTGAAGAAGTCGGTACACATTCTGGAACATTCACTACGAATATTACTACCACGAGCACGAACACGAGCGCAAACAGTCCAGATGCCTTTTAGTGTTCTCGTTCGACAGAATGATGCGAGTGGAGTTTCGACATGCTTTCCACGAAGAAAACGTCAGCTTCGAACTGTGTGTACAGTTGTGTGAGGGGGTGGTCTTGGAGAGCAGGCCCGTAGCCAGGGTGGGTTCAAGCCGGTGCCATGCACGCTTTACAAATCTGGATGCGCCCAGTAGGGATTTACAAAACATGGAAGACAGGCATGCTGATCAGTCCGCTAAAAAACGTCCGACACCCTACCGCATTCACGTGTCGCCTCTGTTGAACCGCCGTGCTTGGACAGAACTCATTTGAAAAGATATGTGTATATGCAGGATGTTTTGTGAAGTGTTACAGAGTACATTACGTATCTAAAGTGTCGATTGTGTGGTCCTGACATAGGTGGTTTTTACGCTTATATATACATAATGTATATACAGTATATGTGTAATAGAGCATTATATACGTATATAAACCCGCACTGAAAGCTGCTGCACCCATTGTGGTCATAGCGTGGCTACGGGCCTGGTGGAGAGAGGGTTGACAAGTCAGTAGACGAGGGATATTTTTGCGACGGAAACAACATACAGCTAACCACTTTCAATATTTATGAAGGCTTCAGTCGCAAGTGCGGGATGCACTCCGTAGTCTGTTTCATTGCCGCTATGCACCCTGCTGCCCTGCGATGTTAAGAAAGCCTACCGTCGCAGTTGAGTGGTTAACTCTGTTGCTTCGCGTTCCGGAGGTCCCGTTTTTACATCTGGGCCTAGACACTGGTTGTCCGTAATGGTTTTCGTGAGTTTCCACATTCCGTACAGGTTGGGGTTAGTACCACAGTTAGGCCATGAACGCTTCATTCCACATCTTTCTAATTCATTATTCTCTAAGTCATTCAAACATTCGACGCTATGTATCATGGGTCTCCGACCCGCGTCCCACCAGGTTGTATTATGCAGCCCATGGCCACATTTTTAAATTGCGCGCATGCTATAAAAATTTCACAATAATTTAGGCAGTTAGGTGCACAACGTATTGTCATTTTTGCACGTGCGGCCCGCGAACCAGCCCGCAATAACGGGTGTGGCCCTTTTCCATAAAAAAAGTTGGAGAACCATGATATATATATATATATATATATATATATATATACTGAGTTTCTGAGAGCGCCGTTAAATTGACATATGGAAAAGGTGGAGAAATATGGACTGGAAGGAAATGATACAAGTCTACATAAATTTGGCCCAATTGGAGTGGACAACAACTGGGTGTAACTGCGTGTATGAGGGGACGGAAGTCCTGTTGCATGTAATTTGTTGCACTATGTAATGTTGGTGTTTTGTTTTGTAAAAGTGGTATTATTTCCTCTGTATTGACCGACCTTAACTAGACGTGTTCCTAGAAATGGGTAATAATATGCAAAGACAGACCTTTGTGACTGAACTCTCTGTCTATTTGTAGATGCGACAACCGATTTAGAATGTTTATGGCCTTGTACAATATAGAGAGAACGAAGAGGAAATTACTTGCAACATACTGGGGCGTAAGTACCAGACTCTGTTGCATGATTGCAGGATTTACGGTTAGGCTGAATAAATCACGGCTTTGCTTTGTTTAACAACGCTGTCATTATCTCATGCAACATACCGTCGAGTGATAGGGTGATTAGTGAATAGTGATCTGTTGGTAGTGGCCTAGATTTACATACATTTGCCTGGAGAAACTGAGGAAAATCGCAGACAAGTAAAATGCCCGTAGAGCGTATAACACTTCTGACGCTTTCGCTCTCTTGTTATTCCTTTTAAATTCGCGAATAAGTTTAAGAACAGCACTCAAAATGCATGTGTTTTAAATGCTGCTTCCCGCGTTATGCGCAACACGCACTATATTATTTCTCACCATCATAGCACTTCACTTAGTTGACCGTCTTCTACCGGTAGGTGTAGAGGGCTTACAAAGAACTCTCTATCTCTTACGGTCTCGAGTTATGCTCTTACTCCATTTCGTTCAATTCCTTTTTCCCTCAAAATCATCAGTATCCCTTCTTCCCAAGTCTCTCGGGTTCTTCCTTTGGGTACCACCCTAGCAACTGATTTAAAATCGATAGTAATCGACGTCCTGTATACGTCATAATATTGTAAACAGGGATAAGGGTAATCGCTTTTCGCAACTGCTGTGGGAACGTACCTAAGAAGCTGTTACCATAGCGGGTCCCAGATTCGACCTTGTGAGCTGGGACGTGACGAATGCGAAGCAGGTTTGATAACTGCCCGATTGCGGTGTTCGGTGCTTCACAATTCGAGGAACCGCGGAAGTACAGTAAATATTTGTTTGTGTATATAGAATATAGCTTACATAATCCGACCAAAAGCCTTAATCCTCACAGGCTGATTCTTACTGAAACATGTAACAATAAAGGAACATAACAGTAGAGTATTTTAATTTGAGACGTTAACTGTTACAATTTGTTTTTCAACATGGGTAGTGATCATACACAGTGCGTCTACTAAGTTTTATGACTGGCATTATAAAAAGTATTTGCTTGAAAGAAATTACTCTTTTATTGTTTAGTTTTCGACATAGATCCCTTGTAACTGTACACACAGATTTGCACGGTCATACAGCTTCTGGATGCCTTTGTAGAAGTCGCCCTTTGCAATGGTGTTTAATGTACTTGTCACGGCTGTCTGGATGTCCGAAATCGAGTCAAAGAAGCGCAAGTTTAAAATTAATATCTGAGTTTGTTAGGCCTATGTTTTCTGTTAGATACTACTTGATGTATACTCTCTTTTGCCTTTTGTTACTGTGCTTTTTATGCGTGACGGAGATTGCGGCTCCAGCGTTTGTAAATCCAGCGAAATTCTAAATACGTCTACTACAGGAGTGCTTATGTCGGTCTGATATACAGAAAGTGTAGAATAAAAAATCACTTGTGTTCTGTTTTAAAGTACTTGATATGTGTTATTTAATTCAAGAATGTAAACAAGTAGGCATATTTTTGTACTAAAGCCTCTAAAGTTTAGTTTCTAACCTGCAGAATATTTTGGATTCAGAGGCGAAACTTACACTGTAATAATAAACCGAGTAGATTATCATTGGCAGAAGGGTAGTCATGATGAAGCTTTTGAACCGACAGGTTCGAATTTTGGCCAGCTTACATACTTTCGACGGGCGTTCTTAGTTTTATCAGCCATCCAGGCCAGTGACGGACGGAATACGATGACTTCTTCCAGTGCAGTGGAGATAATCTCTCTCGCATGGCGTGGTTGGCATTAACTTCTTTGATTTGAATTCAGAGTTATGTGTTGTGTGTGTCTGGTAGTTACTTTTCCCTCCCATGTTACTGGGGAGAAAAAAAAAACTTACGAGTAAGAAAAGAAGGTCCACAGTCAAACTGGCAGAGAAATTCTGTCTTGAATGCTCATGGACCGTGAAGGTTCATTTGTGATTGTTTTGAGTTTAAATTCGTAGTTTCCAGGCAGATTCATGTGTAAGGTACTGAAGCCACAGCCCAGAATAATTGGATCTGCATCAGCACCGCTCTAAGAACCTCGTGTCTCTCATTGTACGTTGTAGGTTGTAGTGTAGTCATATTGTAATTGTGGTCCCTTTTAACCGTGTCACAGTTTTTGTTAATCTCACGTCTCTCAGATAGAATGCACAAAAATAATAATCCTGTGTAAAAGTCGTGTAGAGTCATTCCCTAAAGTTACGTCGTAGGTGGTTCCGAGACCGGCGACGTTAGTCGAGACGACGTAAGGCGAGTTAAGTTTTCCTATAAATGCAATATTAATAGATTCTCCTTTTGTATATAGCTGACTCTTTCCTATTTTTGTACAAGTTTACTGACCACTGCTACCGGCAGGAAACCAAATTGCAGTAAATAAATATCATATCATATATTAAACTGTCGAGTTTGGTTACATCAGACAATGCAGTTTGACCAAGAATAAAGATGTGTGCATACTTGTGAGAAATTTACAAAAAATATGAAATGACAAACAAGTGACAGCGCCACTTCCTGGTGAACTGCAGGCGGGTGGTTTGGATCGTAACTCCAGTGTCCAAGAGGTGGGTATGCTCGGATCCCTGAAGATAACTGGATGGAATCAAGCACCGACTCTGGCAGGACTAAGACTTCTTATTCTTTTTCAGAATTTCCTTATAGCAAGCAAGCAAGCATCCTTATAATTCCTTGTATAGTTGTAGCTCGCTGATCGTTTCAGTCACTGTTCTCACACACCTCGAGTACCAGCTTCAGTGATCTAGCCTCTCTGTCAACAAAACTGTCACGCTCCTGTCCTCACGTTTAGACTTGGGATCCTCCTCATCTTCAAGGGTTCTTTGCTGCCGAATTTCAAGAAGGTGGTCGGGCGTGATCTCCGGATCATAGGAGTTTGGCATATCGAAGACATCTTCAGCATTGTAGGTACGAACTTGAGCGCCTGTCTTAATATATTGGGTCTGGAGGCGAAGTACGTCGGAGGGTGACTGTAATTTTAAAATTTAATTGCGTACTCCGAAACTGTGTTAAAAAGCATTTTTTTTTGTCGGTCTTAGTGTGTATCGCGGTTAAAATGGTAACGCTTCTTTGGAAGATCCCCGTTTCGAATCACGGCCAGGTTCTATGGTTATTCATGGTTTTTTTTTTCGGTAGGCCTACCTACAGTCTGACTCCGGGTTAGTACTTTAAATTGGGGCACGACCGCTTGTCCACCCATTCTCGTTATTTCACTATCGTCTTGATGGAAGACATCCCGTCGTACTTCATAAACCATTAATATCACAAAGAGCACAGTTCACACAAGTATTTTATTATACGAGGGAGAATCGAAGGAAAACTTTAAAAGTGCGATAAAGATTCGAAACACAGTTCGATTGTCTTGTACGTTGACAACATTGATACTCATGGTTTGAAGAGGTGGCAGTACGATGCAGGAATGCAACACGACGGCGCAGTAGTAGTGTAAAGATGGCGGCCCCGCTTGCAACATGCACCAAAGAAGAACAGCGTTCTGTCATCTGTTTTTAAGCAGTGAAGTGGTGAAACCCATCGAAATTCATCGACGATTGAAAGTTCAGTACGGTGATGCGTGTCTGTCACTACAGCAAGTGTACGAGTGGACTAGGAAGTTCATGAACGACATTAGTTCGGTAACAGACTCTCCTCGTCCTGGTCAGGCACACCGAGTAGACACAAGAGGTCATTGCAGCAGGTGAAGCCATCGTGAAGGAAAATCGCCGCGTAACAGTGAATGAAATAGCCGCACATCTGGGTGTGAGTCATGAAAGAGCACACCATATCGTCCATGACGTTCTGCAGTTCCATACAGTGTCTGCAAGGTGGGTGCCACGCCAGCTGACAGCAGAATTGAAAGAACGACGTTTTGACGCCTGCCAGGAACTTTTGAACGCTTTGAAGCAGAAGGTGATCGCTTTCTAGGAAAAATTGTTACGGGAGATGAAACCTGGGTCCACCACCACCACCAGCCGGAAACCAAGAAAACGAGCAAGGAATGGCGCCATACCTCCTCACCAAAACTGAAAAAATTCCGCACACAACCGTCTGCGGGAAAGGTTATGCCGACTCTCTTCTGGGATGAACGAGGGGTAATTTTGGAGCACTACATGCCCAGGGGAACACTGTGACCAGTCCAACGTATGCAGATCTAAAGAATCACCTGCGTCCTGCAATCAAGTTCAAACGACGTGGACGTCTGAGTACAGGTGTTTTGCTCCAACATGACAATGCTCGGCCCCATACTGCCCGTTGAACTGTTGCAGCAATCCAAGATCTGTCCTTCGAGTGTCTTCCACATCCGCCGTACTCACCAGACCTCGTCCCCAGTGACTTTCATGTCTTTGGACCACTTAAAGAGGCGATGGCAGGCAAGTCTTTCAGGTCAGACGAAGAGGTGCAGCAGGCGGTGCAAGAGTGGCTGCGTTCTCAGCCAAAAGAATTTTTTTCTAGAGGTATCCATGCACTTCCGAAACGCTGGAACACTTGTATGGAACGCAGTGGAGACTACATGGAAAAATGAAGTCACTGTGTACCTTTTGTGTTCAAAAAATTACGAGATAAAAATATTAAAGTTTTTTCATTTGACTCACCCTCGTAAAAACAAGTTTCCTTGTTATGGGACTGCTGCATATTTCGACTCGATTTTTTCATCTTCGGGCCTGTTAAAGTATGTAAAAGGTAGCTAGTTCAGTTCGCCGAGCGCAGTCGACCCGATAGGGTGTGTCTCGTGTATAGTGCGGTAAACCAGTCGAGTTAAGTTTCGTGTTTAGTGCGCAGTGAGGTCGCTAACAGTGGACGCTTTCTGACCAATACTACTGTGCAAGAGCCAAGTTATCACTCCAGTACAGGGTGATTACTACCCGCTGACGACCATGGCCGACCCCCGGATTACGCCACAGGATTTTCAACCAGTTCAACGCCCAAAAC
>Ga0123357_10006810_pt1 | contig 14036 bp, 10 predicted proteins | sample TergutEmb28metaG_FD_89873 | JGI IMG/M metagenome (GOLD analysis project Ga0123357, IMG submission 89873) | Embiratermes neotenicus P4 segment gut microbial communities from Petit-Saut dam, French Guiana - Emb289 P4 | ecosystem: Host-associated > Arthropoda: Insects > Digestive system > Gut ... | reverse complement strand
TATCAAATTTATTTTATTTTGGAATGACACTCTACGTGTTTCGAACGGTGTTTCCGTCCATCATCAGGAGTTCAAGACTGTACATACATCTGACAGCAGAATCTGTTTGACATAAGCCACTTGAATGTACAGTCTTGAATTCCTGGTGATGGACGGAAACAACTTTCGAAACATGTAGAGTGTCATGTCATTCCAAAATAAAATACATTTGATGCATTGGTGCATCTAGTTGGTTTTACTGTAGAAATAGGAGAAAAGCAACTTCATACTTCAAATCTTGAGAAAAGTATTTTATATTCAATACTCCCTCAGAACGGCTTCGGTGGTCTAGGGGTAGCTTGCTGCCCTTTAGTACCCAAGTTTGCGGGTTTGCCGAAGCCGTCGGATTTTTAGGGCGAAAACAATCCTCAGCACGCCTTCGTTCGAAGGGGAAGTAAAGCCGTCGGTCCCATGTCGTAGATTTGCGGCATGTAAAAATCCCTAAATTTACGTGGAAGTCGGAATTTAGGCAAAATTAGTACCGGACATCTTTCTCGCCCACAGTTCCACCTGGCACAGAGGCACCTGGCGGCTAAAGTGGGAACGTCTAAAGGCGGAGGAAAGCAATGGCAAACTACCCCCAAGAATTGCCCAGGATGCAGTGTGCCAGAGCCATACCGGTCGCATGACTGGGTTCTGGTTCCAGTCAAGCCCGGCCTTCGAGGCTGAATACTAATGAATGAACTCCCTCAGAGCTGCCCGTCATTGGGTTCGTATTCAGTGGAAGCTCTGTAATTTTATCACAGTCATGTAATGTAGCAGTAAATGAATATGAACTATGCTGTAAGCCTGTAAGTGTGGTATCCTATGCAGGCTTCAGCCTGCATACGGATACCACACCGCCACAACCATACCACAACGTAACACCAACACGCATCGAACCAGATCAATACAACGCATGAAATAGCTCAGCACATAAGTCGCAAGTTCCTGAGGATGGATGTATTAACATCCGAAACATGTTGAGCACTAAATAAAGAAATAATAAAGCAAGTGAGACCAAGTTGGTCTCTCTTTACTCAACTAAGAAGTATGCAGATTCGGTTTCTTGCTTACTTTTCACGTAATAAAGATGTGGCGGAGAGGGGATATAGATCAATGCATGTTTAACCTCGACACTAGGTGCAGGCGAGTGTTACGAGCAGTGATAGTAAACCCAGTGTTTACTTTTTAAGTTCCCTGTTCTCCCATCATACTGTCTCTTAGCACCTTATGAAGTATATGTACAGTCCTCTAAAATTTTTCAGACCGTTGCCTATTACATATTTGCTTTAGTTTTACAGATGCTAATGAGTATCATTTGCGGACATTTTAATATTTTCTATGTAAAAAATGCAACCTGGCTGACTTTTGTCTGTTCAATTTGGCATAATTCACGTTTATTCGTCAAAACAACACCGTATTTATCACAAGAGAGATTTTCAAATTTGAACCTTAAAGGCTGTCATAAAGCATCTTTGCCATTAGACATAATTTAAGTCACTGCGACAATTCATGTAGCAATGGAAGCGTAAAAATCTGTTAGAAATGTTAACACGTTAGATTTCATCTCCACTGTGGTGAATCCTACACACACATGCAGGTCATTCACAAAGCGTGGTCCGCCATCTCGTGGCTATTCAAGGAACTATCTGTAGCTCCTGCCGCTTTCATACGAATTTGTACGGTCTGGAGCGGTTCCCGCAGTTCGATGAAGGAAGCTTTCAGTTTAATCGGCATTTCACTGGTTACAGGTGGCCATCTCTCGGCCGCCATCTCCTTATCAATTGCCAGAAACTTATATTCCTTGGTCAGTCCTGTTAACTTCTTCCACATGGGCACGATGACTTTTGCCAGCACATAATCAACCACAATGCGCTCAGTGAACATGACCAACACGAAATGGATGACGGCCAGACAAATGACAATCACCTGTGACAAAAAGAATAAATCATCACAATTTGGTTGTTCTATTGTTGTCATTGCAATGACAAAATTGTTCATATAGGCCGAGTAAGATAACAATACGGCCTCCACATCTCCACCGATTATATTGTTATTATTATTATTATTATTATTATTATTATTATTATTATTCGGGAGAGTAAGAAAGTTGGCGGCGGTCTTTAGCTTACGTGACGATTATGTCTCAACTGAGAGTTTACTTATAATACGTTATGAAATTATGTAGTGAGTAACTCGATTTTTTATTAACCTTGCAGCCTACTGGCAGTCAGTACAAAAGGGGGTTGAGACTGTCATACAAGTGACACCCACAAGGAAAAAACTGGCTAAGAATTGTTTGTTAGCAGATACAAAAAATTAAAAATAGTAATAATGACCATAGGAACCGTAATCCTGAGGGTGTGAAGTTAGCTTAAATGCTTCAGAATATGATTCAGCTTTGGGGATTTTGTGACGCCGGTGATGAACATTTGGGTCTAATAACAAGAGCGTTCTCTTCATTTTGGCAGCCTCGACAGACAGGCAGGTGGATGGTCTGGAATTCAGTTGTGGATCTGACCGACAGAATTACACTTCTGTTTTATGTGGATACACACGTAAAACTTATTTATTTGTATTTAATTACGTATTAATTTATTCCTTCGTTAATTGTTTATTTATTTATTTATTTGTAAATTTATTTATTTTCAAGTCGAAGATAGCTCCCGCGTGATTCAAGATTTTACATATTGAGTTCCAATCTACATCCGGAAACTCGTTTCAAATTGAGTCTTTAATTCGTTTTAGTGGGTTTTTGGAGACAAATGAGGGAATAGCGTACCAAATTAGTATAGGTCTGTTACCTTCCACGATCCTTCCATTTCATTGTTTCCCAGTGATCCTATCATTCTGTACTGTGTTTGTACTTAACTGAGTTAAAGGTAAAGTGATCCCGTTACAGGCCCGGTGTGGCCCAGAGGGTGGGTAGAGGTATAGCTCTACTTTTCCATGACCGCGGCACTAGAAGGGGGTGAGTGGTCAGCAGCACGCCCCGGCCGCACTTTACCCCCGGGAAAGACCCGGTCCCCATATTAAAGGAGGCTGGGTGGGCCCCAGGGCCGGTCTGGACGGGCTGAAAATCTCGTCCCCACCGGGATTCCATCCCGGACCGTACAGCCCGTAGTCAATCGCTATACCGACTGAACTACCCGGCCCACATACTTAACTTAGAACATCGTCAAAAAATCCGGGAATGTTTAACTATTTATTCCTCCTTATTCATTTACTCCCCCCCCCCCGTGGCGCTGCGGCCCAACGCGGGCCAGGACCTTCTCATTCTTGAGGTTTCTAGATCACACACAACTCCTCTGGACGCGTGATCAGCTCCGCGCAGACCTCTACCAGACAACACACAACACTCACAGACAGACATCAATGTCCCGGTGGCATTCGAACCCACAATCTCAGCGGGCGAGCGGCCGCACAAGTAGGCCTTAGACCGCGAGACCACTGGGACCGGCTATTCATTTACTTAGTTGGTTGAATTTGATTCCCTTCCTAATCTACTTTCTTAATTGAATTTATTTTGTAGTGTTTATTATATGCATAATTGTATTCATTTTAATTCCTTACCTTGAAGTCGAAGTATGGCGGCTGGATATACTCGAAGTTGTATAGGATCCACTCGGCCGGATAAAGTGTCTTGTAGGCGCAGACGAGTGTCATAATGACCACAGACAATGTAAGGGCCACGTTTGTGTGTAATTCCTTTCTATACGGTTTGCCCTGTGAGAAGGTGACTGCCGATGCAATGTACTGGAACAAAGACACGCAGTACACAGCGTAGTTCTCGTAGCAGGCATAGCTGTCAGGTTGCTTTTCGTAGCCTGAATACCAGGAGAACTGCCTGACCCAGAAAAAGGCAGCAACCTGAATGGCCAAAATCACAAGTACATGCAACGTCATTGACATGAGAGGGATGAAAGACAGCAGACTGGTAAGTGGAGGGTCCTTGACCAGGGGCCCTGCGTAGGCCTCAGTCTTCCCGAAGAAGAAGGCAAAGTTCACGATAAGACAAATGTCAATGAACAAGAATTGCAGATCAAAGAGATTGCTCTCCACGTAATATAGGATGACAACGGAAACGAATTCGGTGAGAGAATAAGCCACCATGAACTTGAAGATCCCTGATGACGTCGACAGCGCCGCCCGTCCCTCGCGGATGACCCTAGGTACACAGGAGATGTTGGCCTCACGCGACGTGAATGGAGAAGCCACCGACGATTCTGCTTCAGAGAGTGAGACTCCCACGTGCGCCGCCTTGAGAGCTCCGCAGTCATTCGCGCCGTCGCCGCACATAGCTGCAACACGCAGTGACATTTCTTGTAAGAGCGGGATAGCCTAGATCCGTGCTTCTCAAATTATTTGCTGGCGGAACCCTAAAAAAAGCTACAGAACGCACTGAATAACCCCTACATGTCCACAGGAAGTCAAATATAAAATTAAATACCAACATTTCTTTATCTAATTTTGTGTTTTGTTGACCGCACAACCCTGTATAATCTTTCTCAAATGAAGACAACTAGGTGCTCACTACTTCTTAGTATATTTATTTTAACTTCTCTACATGTTTCGGGCAACTATGTGCCCATCATCGGGAGAACTTAATGTATCTATGTGAACACTGGTGCCGGCACTTGTGAATACGGTGATGAACCTTCGGGTTCCATAAAGTGCGGGGAATTTCTTGACTAGCTGCAGAACCAGTTAGCTTCTCAAGAAGGACTCTGCTCCACGAAGTAAGTAAGTAAGTAAGTAAGTAAGTAAGTAATGTGAACGCTGGTATTTTTCAGTTTGTATGGGTGGCTGTCTGGTCTGCCGACCAGACAGCCACCCATACAGAGTGAACAGCGGTAGACGGCTGTGCACGGGGCGGCCGGTATGCGATGTCACGCAGGGGATGTGTCACTCAGCTTACCAGCATTCTGTCCTAATTACACCCGTAGCCTCACAATCTCTCATACAAGGGTTAGCGGGAGCTGTATGTCGGTGTTTACAAGACAGGGGCATGGATATTATCACTTACCTCAGTGTATAATGGAGGTTACTCTATGAACCTCCACATTCACGTTCCATACACATCTCAATTTCATTGTGATTTGGCGTAGAGTTTATGTTAGATGCAGTAAGACCCAAAATCCTCCCCCGGTTGGTGGAAGAAACGGTAAATTTATCAAATACATGTGACGAGAATCGAATCTCTTAGCCCGCTCTCCCCAAATAATTCTAAAATATAAAGTGGGACGCATGACTCGCTGCGGGATGGACGGTCGATGGGTCATATTCTGCCTCCTGGCAAAGGCAAGAGGTGCTCTTATCCGAAGCTACCAGCCTGACACTACAGCCCACACAGCCTCCTCCAATGACACCGGACGTTCTTTCCCTGGGGTGGTAATGAGACCGGGGCGTGAATTTTAGCACTAACCCAAACAAGTGTCGTTATTAAGAATAAGTGAGTTATGCTGCCAGTCCATCCCGTGCCGTCATGGCCTAAACGGAGACTACTTGTCTTTTACTGACCCACATAGTAGCCGAGTCCCTGTAGTTCTTGCACTAGCTGCTGCTTCTGTTCAGAACTCATGCGCGCAAAGACAGCGCCCCTTGTGCATATGCGCGGAAGTAGCTCTGGGAAGCTGTCTCTAATGACGGCCCATGTTGTTCCTGTCACCACTAACTTGAAGTTGCCCTTTCCAGTCCCTGCCTCCACGTCATATTGACCGTTCGGTGTCGGAGCCATCACCTGGAACAGTAGTTATTGGGTGTTTTAAAATCGTCAGTTTCACGCGCTGGCTTTTTGCAGTCCACTGTGCTCATGACATCAATTGCACGATGATGGAGAGAGAGGAAAAAATGCCCTAAATCACACAAGTCATCGGTTAGTTTGTGTGCAGCAAAGGGCATATAGGAGCTGGCGGAAGAATCTACTCTTGTGTTTGATGTGACAAGGGCAGGGTATTTTTGTGTTCCTTCTGCCCATCTACTGTAGCTATCGCTGAAATTTGACTCCTAGCCTGCCGCTTTAAAACTGTATCGGCCAAACAGTAACAAATGACCTGTACATTGATTCATTAACTATGCGTTATGCTAGAGCACATCCTGCACAAGACAGTTCAAATGATATTTAATGAGGGCGATTGAAATAATGGGATCGGAATCGAGTAGAGTAATTATATGATTATAACTGACACAGAAATATGATCTTTGTAAATAACCAACTTGACGCACAATTCGTTTTCATGTATGCTTATTTCTATTCTCTGCATGTTTCGGACAGCTATGTGTCCATCATCAGGAGAATTGATTGTATCAATACGACATCTGGTATATGTCACTCTGTGTAGATGACCTTCTGGTATGCATACCAGTAGGTCATTTACACAGAGTGGCATACACCAGATGTCATATTGATAGAATTAACCTTTATCCCGCTAACGTGGAGAAAATGGTGAGCTCCTAATAATGCCAGCAAATGGCAAATGGGATTTAATTCGGCGTTTATAGGGTTAATTCTCGTGAAGATGGACACATAGCTGCCCGAAACGTGCAGAGAATAGAAATAAACATACATGAAAAAGAATTGTGCTTCAAGTTGGTTATTTACAAAGATTATAACGAGATGCACGGTCAACAAAACATAAAGTACAGAAATATGAGTTTGCTGCATGTTTAGCATAGCGTCCCAGCAGCTTCTTGAACAGGATTTGGAAACCGCAGAGAAACTTGAGATGAAAACCTGGCGGATGGCCGAAATATTCTTTCCCAGGGCAAAATGTGGGCAACAAACGTCCCCCAACTGGAAGAAAACTTGATGTAATTTTATGCCAAGATCCACAGATGTCAGAACCAGATGGTAAACAAACTTACCCCTTTAGAAGAGGTGTAGAATATTTCAGCCGGGCTTTCCTTGATTTTGGGAATCGCTGTTACTTCCACCACTGTCTCTCCGGGGGAAATAATACCGCATTCCTTGGCCACACTAAGAGCTGTGAGGATGTTATCTCCTGGAAAAATAGCGCTAGGCTACTGTCAGCTGTTCTCGGTCACCATGACAACAACAGTCACACGCTACGTCAGCTGCTGACGGTCACCGCGTTCTTTTATTGCAGATGTGGATCTACTGTTCAAGAGTACAGAAAATAGCCCAGAGTTCGAAGGAAAGCTGGGGGGTTCAACGGATCTTGAACATAATTTGTGGTCCATAGCAATAATTTTTGACGAGTAATTATTGACAAATCGTCCTGAAGACAGATTAGAGCTATTGATAAAATATGTAGAGGTTCTATTGGATGCAATAAAACCAAAAATAAAATTTAACAGAACTTAAAAAGCCTCCACTAGGCTTAATATACTTTACTTACTTACTTACTTACTTACTTACTTACTTACTTACTTACTTACTTACTTACTTACTTACTTACTTACTTACTCCATGGAGCAGAATCCTTCTTCGGAAGATAACCGTTTGTCAGCTAGTCAAGAAATCCCCAGCATTTTATGGAACCGCATTCACAAATGCCTGCCACCTGTCCCTTTCCTGAGCCAGCTCGATCCAGTCCTTAACCCCACGTCCCAATTCCTGAAGATCCATCTTAATATCATCCTCCCATCTACGCCTTTGTCTCCCAAGTGGTATCTTTCCCTTAGGGTTCCCCACCAATATCCTGTACACGCTTCTCCTCTCTCCCCATACGTGCTACATGCCCTCCCAACTCATTCTTCTCTATTTAATCACCCGAACAATATTGGGTGAGGAGTACAGATCATTAAGGCTTACCATACCGACTGAAAGAAATGTGCTTGTGCATCTCTCGGACGTAGGTTACATTTAGAATGGAGGTCACAGTGAATGTACAGTACTTACGGTAACAAGTGTTGGGAATGACCCCCACGGGCATTGCCACAGGTCATGTGTGTTTTGTGTAGTTACTTTCTTTCCCGCTTCCAGCACCATGCAGTAACCTTCTTGCACAGGTACACAAGGACATTTCGTTCAGCCTGTACTTCACAAAAATTAGTCCAAATGGACAGATACAACCGCAGAATTGTGCGTTAATGTCATTACATTACGCATAGACCGCCCAACAAAAAGTTGCCAACAAAGAACAATTCCAAACGATCCTTTCTTTCTCACCTGTAATCATCACCATCTTCACACAAGCCCCCTTCAGTACGCCGATCACAGGTTCAGTCTCCGATTTCAACCTGTTTTCCAGCACGATCATTCCCAAAAACTCCAAGTCCTGCTCCACGTCCTCACGACGCATGCGCTGTATTTTGGTGTAACTGGTGTCCGAGAGGGTGCGCCTCCCCAGAGCAATAACCCTGTACCCCTGCTCCGTATACTCCTGAAGGGTGCTGGTCAGATCCTCGGGAACTGCAAACAAATGGCTCGAGCTCGTGAGTCACAAGAACTCCGCCAGTGTGCGCCCCATCATCGCGAGACCTTGGTACAGTTAGTAGATCACTCTATTAAAGGTTATATTAAAACGAAAATGGGCCTAAATGTGACTGTCTTGTGGACATACCCATCGAGCGTCTGGGACAGTCAGTAACTGATGTCCAAGGCGCCCTCTAAACACAGTGCTTCCGAACATTCACAGAAGAGCAGCAGTCACAAAAAGCCTCTCTCTCATATTCTCAAATAAATACACGCAATGATATTTAAAAAATTATGCTGTATTTTATTCGCATTATTCTCACTAATATGTTTCGGCTGGTAATCCGGGCTTCTTCAGGATGTTGTTCTTATTACAAGAATAAATTTGCGGTTAACTGTGTCACCATCCGACTAACACACCACACCTATAACACATCACCCACGCTCTGGATTAAAACTCACCATATTACTGTCTTATTCATCTCTCCGCAAACATTAAACAATTTTACCTCCCCCGATTTTAGTATTTTTCCATTTTCAGCCTACATATTTACATTACGTGTCAATAATTATCCAACAAGATGCAACAATATGCAGCTTATTTATATCTGCAAATTGCTCTACATGTTTCGGGTGGTATTTCCACCCATCATCAGGAGCTCATATCACTGTATCTACAGCATCTGGCATTAATGAGACTGTTATTGCTACCTGTCGTGAAAGTGGCTGGACGGGACATTCCGTCCAACTACGTCCACAACAGGTAGCAGTAACAGTCTCATTAATGCCAGATGCTGTAGATACAGTGATATGAGCTCCTGATAATGGGTGGAAATACCACCCGAAACATGTAGAGCAATTTGCAGATATAAATAAACTGCATATTGTTGCATCTTGTTGGATAATTATTGCCAAACATTATGCAATGCACGGACCAATGAACATTACATTTGTATTTACATTACTTAAATAATTTTAACTGCAATTACAAAATTTTAATTATTATGGAGTGATTATGGCACAGTTAACTACAGTTGTATTCTTGTAATAAGAAAATCGCTCTGAAGGTGGCCGGATTACTGGCCGAAAAATGTTGTTGGGAACAGTGTGAATAAATACATCATAAATATTACAGCGCATTTGATGGTTACTTATATATTTTTGGTTCTGATTAACGCATTGAAGATGGAAGCTATTCAAACAATCCAAAAAGGTGTCTTCAAGACTTCCTCGTGTCTTAATTTGACCAGTAACTTTTCATCTGTTGCTATATCCAGGGATTTTACGAGTACGTCCAGCGTGAATTTGACGTTCAGGTGACCGTGCATCGTGATAAATTCTTATAATAAAACCAACTAGATGCACTAATATCTCAAATTTATTTTGGAATAAAACTCTACCTGTTTCGGACAGTTCCTCTGTCCATCATCAGGAGTTTTCCACAGCACACACAACAATGACATATGCCATTGCTGTATGACATACACCATTACTGTGTGCACAGTGGAAATCTCCTGATGGTGGACAGAGGAACTGTCCGAAACATGTAGAGTTTCATTCTAAAATAAATTTGAGATATTAGTGCATCTATTTGGTTTTATTATAAGAATATGTCCAGCGTGTTTACTCGTCACCTGATGTACCATATTCTCCCACTGTTGAATTATGGCCTCACCTGTCTCAGGCCGGGACAGCGACACTAACATCTCAGGCGACCCTTTACAGTACAGCACAAAGTCCTGCGATCCCAAAGTCCGCGTTACCATGCTCATGCGCTGTAGAGTCGAGGAGAACTGGAACTGATGGACTAGCCCTATCTCTGTCTCAAACTGTCGGGGGAAAAATATATATATATACATAAAGCCGTGTGCACACAGTGTATATCCCCGTCTAGCACAAATTTGGCAGTACGCAAACTATACCACACGGGAAGACCGGTCATTAAAAATGTACATAAATGAAACTGCCCTGATAAAATACACGAATACGTTGAGCGACATTGGATTTGTGTCTACAATAAACAAAGGGAAGTGTCAATTCAGAAGCCAACAGTAACCCATTTACGGCTGTCACTATGGCACGGTTTCACTCACTTCATCACCGCCACGCCCTGACGGTAACTTCACAATGGTTGGGACAATCAGGTCGTACTTCTTCTGGTCAGCCACTTCTGGTTCCTCCAGCCTCCAGCCAGTTGCCTCGAACATCTGACATAAACACCAAGAAGTCATATTAAATATGTTGTGGTTGGTTTCGAAGCTGTAATCATAAAAAGAAGTTAAAGCGTTCCCGTTACAGGCCTGGTATGGCCCAGAGGGTGGGCAGAGGTATAGCTCTACTCTTCCATGACCGCGGCACTAGGAGGGGGTGAGTGGTCAGCAGCACGCTCCGGCCGCACTTTGTCCCCCGGTAAGACCCGGTACCCATTTTACAGGAGGATGGGTGGGCCCCAGGGCCGTTCTGGACAGGAGGAAAATCTCGTCCTCACCGGGGAAGCTGTAATCATAGGTTTTTTAAAAAGTACAGTAGAGCTCCACGTATCCGGACGCTGGTTTTCCGGATCGCCAATTATCCGAATCGGGTTGCAACTTCGGGTATATTGGTCGAGAATTCAACAAAACTAAATTGTCTCGTAATTGCCGGTTATCGGATCAAGTACAGTACAGTGTTATGGCCTTTAGAGCTTCTAGAACTTCAAACCAGGCGTGGTCGAGAGGTTAAGACGCAGGTACATATTGTAAATAGTAACAGCCCAACTTCAAACTACCAATGTAGGCTACTCTCAAAGAAAAATCTATTTATCCGGATATTCTGCATATACGTATGGCTCGCCGTCCCAGTTAATTCGGGTAAGTGGAGTTCTACTATACAGGGATTACATTCACCATCAGTAAATAAAGGCATGTAGGAACAAGTATCATCAACATCTGTGTCAACACAGTTGCCTGTATTAGACATTGGAGTCCGTATGTTTAATTAAGTAACGTTTATCCACCTAAACGGGGCCATCTTCAGGCGCTTTTATTATAAGGAACGCATTATATGTATTTTAAGAGTGTAAGAGCTTGAAGATTGTGTTCTTTATAAAATGTATGTGTCTGAAGATGGCCTAATTTAGGTCGAAGCATTTCGCTTCACTAAACATACGTACTCTTGGTAGCACAGTGGTTAAGGTGCTGTGCTACAATTCGGAAGGTCGCTGGTTCGATCCCAGCTGGTGTCACTGGATTTTTCATTGACATAAAATCCTTCTGATCGCACTATGGCTCAGCCTCTAACAGAAATGAGTACCGGGAGTATTTCCTGGGTGTAAAGGCGGCCGGTGCGTAAGGCTGACAACCTACCACCATCCTGTACCGTTGTCACGAAATCTGGGAACCTTTACTTCCTGGAACCCTCTGGGCCTGTCCAGGCCTGTAATGGGACTGCTTTACCTTTACCTTTACCTTACTCTTGTCTAATAAAGATAGTTGTGCTCGTGCTGATATTGATTTGACTTATTCATATTATTGAAACAAAAGAGGACGGCATCACACGTAAACACAAGGCAGGTAATTGTGGAGCGTAGGCAAGAATTTGAAAGAAAGCTGTCCTTATATACTGGCCTGGAGTTGCTACAAGAAACAGCAGTTCTTGTAGCCTGTAACTTAGCCGACATGTAAAGGCGTACCTCCGTAAATTTTGCATCGTATTCGTCTATACCAATCTTCATGCGTTCAGAAAACAATGCATACAAAATCTGTAGGCACGTCTGTTTCAAGTGGAATTTCACATGTTTGGTTAAGTGGGTCCACATTAGAGGTACATATGAATTTTGTGCTTCAAACAGCGTTAGTAGTAGTTAGTATTTGTACCGCTTGGGGGAGACAGGGCGCAATGCCCCCGGACCCAAAATTAAAAAAGAGGGGTTGCAGTTGCCCCGAAATTAAATTTCGGGGCAACTGCTGTTAAATTTCGGGGCAACTGCACCCCCACTTTTTAAATTTTGGGCCCGGGGGAATTGCGCCCTGTCACCACCAAGCGATAGATATACTACTAGCGTTGATAAAGAAACCAAGCAACAAACCAGTGAAATAATCAAAGTGCAGAGTAATATCTAATATTTAAAAAAGTGTTAGATTCTTTGATCTTTTAGTATTTCGTATTTCCGTGCACCCATAGTTCAATTTTTAATATATCAACCAAAATATCGGCGTACGATATAATTTAGACTTTTCTTTTTTAATTGTAAAGCAGAGGCCTGGACGCCATTTCTTCCGAATTTCATGTTTTTTGCACCGCACATTGTAATCTAATTACATAATACAAACTAACAAAATGCACCTTTTCTAAAGTAATAATTTAATTTTTGATGTCTTCTAAGTGTTTCGAACTCGAAGGTTCATCTTCAGGAAGACGTTTGTATATACAATTACGGTATGGTACGTTATGCGCGCATCACTATAAGCAGTCTCGTAGGTACAACAGTGTGTTCAATACACACTCTTGTACCTACAAAACTGCTTATACTGATGCATATAAAACAAAATATGCCATGCCTGCATATACAACCGTCATCCTGAAGATGAACCCTCGGGTTCGAAACATGCAGAAGATCTAAAAATTTAAAAATTAAAATATTAATTTAGAAAAAGGTGCATTTTGTTCGTTTGTATTGTACAATTCAGTTTTTCCCTTTTGTGTAACTGTAGTACTACCAAATTATGGCCGCAATTACCGGTCGAAACATGTAGTGAAACTGATGAATAAATGAATAGACAATTGTTTAATTTGAGGTAGAGGGTGGGTAGAGGTATAGCTCTACTCTTCCATCACCGCGGCACTAGAAGGGGGTGAGTGGTCAGCAGCACGCCCCGGCCGAACTTTACCCCCCGGAAAGACCCGGTACCCATTTTACAGGAGGATGAGTGGGCCCCAGGGCCGGTCTGGACGGGCGGAAAATCTCGTCCCCACCGGGATTTGATCCCTGACCGTCCAGCCCATAGTCAGTCGCTATACCGACTGAGCTACCCGGCCCACTATTTAATGCGATGTATTAACATGAAAATCAATAAACAAACATTGATCATGTAGACCGTTAGGGAGTTCCCTATGTCCTGTGAATTCTGTTGATTGATTTCTTAAATTTTCGATTCATATTTGATCGCACCCGAAAAGGACATGGGCATCAGATGAGGCTTCCTGCAGAACTTTCGAAGGGCGTTACTCCGTCACATATGTCCTTTGCGCCATTAACATTTTATTTTACACATTTTGTAAACGTGGCACTCAGTACTGCAGTGCAGAGGCCGTCATTGTTCGTAGAGCAGCAATTGTCTTCCGCTCTACAGCGAGCAGTCTGACGTTAACGCGGCACGGTCTGCGCACTGCAGCGGTTGCAAAGCATCAGTGCGGCTACTGCGGGGCTGGTAGAGTCTGTGAACGGGCTTGACCTTCAGCTCGACGTCCTCTGCTTTTTAAATGAAAAACAATTATTCCTTTTTGTTATTCTGAAGATTCTACTCAAATAAGGTGGGAAGAATCTTATGTTTATGGGACCGTGCATCATCTTTATAGTTGAGTAAAGAGAAACCAACTTGATGCCACTTATTTTATTATATATTCAATACTCATTCAATGCTCAACATGTTTCGGCCGT
>Ga0123357_10006808_pt1 | contig 14037 bp, 8 predicted proteins | sample TergutEmb28metaG_FD_89873 | JGI IMG/M metagenome (GOLD analysis project Ga0123357, IMG submission 89873) | Embiratermes neotenicus P4 segment gut microbial communities from Petit-Saut dam, French Guiana - Emb289 P4 | ecosystem: Host-associated > Arthropoda: Insects > Digestive system > Gut ... | reverse complement strand
CCAAGCGCAAAGCGGATGCGAAATGCACGCTGTGTTGCTACCGGCGACCCGCCATTTTTTATAAACTCCTCAACAATAAAGGCACGATGTTCTCCCAACCACACCATGGTGTACACTGAAAACAACACGTATACCGCTGTTCGACGACGTGCTCCCCACCACTGTACGCGCTCCCCACCCGAAGCTATGACCCTCCCAAATCGGGGTGTTCTTTCTGGCACACCCTCTATTTGTCCAGACCACCCCTGGAGCCCACCCAGCTTCCTGTAAAATTGGTATCCGGGTCTTTCCCGGGGGTAAAGTGCTGCTGGGGCATGCTGCTGACCACTGACCGACCCCCTTCTAGTGCGCGGTCATGGAAGAGTAGAGCTATACCTCTACCCACCCTCTGGGCCACACCAGGCCTGTAATGGGAAAACTTTATCTTTACCTTTTTTATTGGATATGTTTAGATCCCCAGTGTAAGAGCAAGGAATAGAAGTTCCATACCTCTAATATAATTGTTTTGTAAATCTTATTTGTGATATGTCATTCATCAATATATGTAGACTGAGGCGAAAATTGCACTCATGCCTGGTTGCATTGACTTGGTTTTACCTTACTCCCTTTTCTTTGCATAGATGGTGAGATGAAGAGATACATTTCTGAAAGGCAGGCATGTGTGAGGTGGTTTCTGCTACTCCCATTATGTTGACATAGAAGGGATTGTGCTCTTCAATTCTGACTTAACTGTGGTGGAAAACTGGCTGAACAGAGTGTAGCATGTGAGGGAGATTAAGAAGTGCACACACTGTTTTAATTAGAAATCCTGAAGGGAATAGACCATTTCAGATATCTGATTTGTGGAATGGTTATGTTAAACCAGACCTTAAAGAAGGGGCTGGGACTGCGTGGTATAGTCAGCTGGCTCTGAATATGGTCCAGTGATGAATTGTTGGAAGAGTGAATAAGTTCGATAGAAGGCACATTTTTTATTTGCGTAGTAATTAGTCAGGAGCTATGGTGGTGACCAAGTGGGGATTGAACACATGGCCAAAAAATCAGTTTTGCATTTGTTTTTGATATCATCATGCCACTGGACTATTGTATTACCAATGTTATGTGGCATGAAGTCCCCATATTCATTTGTATGCACTGCTTCTGTTGTATGGGTGGATTTCATTTGCCCAAATGTGTGGGGATTTTAAAAATTCCTTTACACTCTTGCCATGAAGTGGACTGCTGTTGATCACTTGGCAATACCGTAATTTTCTTCAGCTACAGGATTTAAGTACATTTAAATTTACTGAAAAATAACTGGGATTCTGATTTTTCATACCAAGAGCATCCCACTAATCATGTGCCAGAGCATGGCAGCTATTGTGGGAGCTTTTTCATTTAGTACTTAACCTGTCATTCCATATTACTCTGCTTCCCTGTACATTGTTGCACACACAGGACTGTTGATATCATTATATTTTACTACAGTGTGACCCTTTTTCTACAACTCATATTTTGCAAATGTAAATGAACACACTTTTAACTGTGGAAAACATTTCTCGCTTGTGCTAATCACCTGCTGTGGATGAGACATTACATGACTGAACAGCAGTTATCATGTTCCAATTCTGGTAAGAAGAAGAAGCCTAATCTTGGTTAAGTGAACTACACTCGGGGGACATGATTAGTGGGATGCTCTGTTTAAGCATAGGTTTTTCATTGCCTTTGAGACTGCAGTGGTATTTGTTGAAATAGAATCAGTTTTTTATAATTTGCGTGAAGGCCAACATTTTCTCTTGTTTGTCTTATATTTCAGTTGAAGTAGTGAGGCATTATTTGCATAGCTCTGGATTTCACTGGCAGTGCTGTACCGCACAGATTTTTTTTTCTAGTGCAGAAATGAGAAGAAAAATATAATTAATTTTTAATGTGGTATATTTCATCGAAACATCGTGGAATTTATAGCTGTGTCAGTGCTTCATGATCCAGTTGGTCATGTGTTTGTTGTTATGTGTGTGTACAGTGTCTCTTACCCTGGTTGCTGCTGATATGCCAGGTTGGCTTGGTGCACGAAGTGAGTTTCTTGTAAATGAAGCACCTAAATTGTAACCCACAATTACTAGTTAGGGCACAGAACATGGAAGAAGCCAGCATGTGTTCTCCTCAAGCATTGATGTACTGCACAGCTTTTCTGGTCATTGTTCCCTTAAAAAAAGTTGACATTTGCACTTACTTTTGACAGTGTCATATGATTGGATTGATGTCTGTTTTTATGTAATATAGCATTAGCGGGTTTTAAAAAGAAAGAAATATGCTGTGATTGTGATATGTGTGAATTTCTACCATTTGGTGTGTGTGTGTGTGTGTGTGTGTGTGTACATTTGTTGTTGTTGTGTAATTATGTTCCTGTCTTCTGCAGCCTCGACCCACGAAAGGTAAAATGCGAATTCACTGCCTTGAGAATGTAGACAAAGCCTTACAATTCCTTCGGGAACAGAGGGTTCATCTAGAGAACATGGGCTCACATGACATTGTGGATGGCAATCCACGTCTGAGCTTGGGACTGATATGGACAATCATCCTCAGGTTCCAGGTAAGGAATAACATTGAAGTGTCAAATTATTGTCATATTATTTTATCACTATACACAATTCCCAGTGAGGAGTAAACTGGTACAACTTAGTGTGTAAAGTTACTTAGAGCTGCAGACAGAACTCATCTGCTGTACAGGCTTCTGTCCGTACAAACTTTATTAGAGCTGTGCAGAGTATGATCTCCGCTTGTACGCATGTGCTTATTGACATCATTGCTATGCTATCCTTGTTGCAGTCTGAGCCAAGCTACCATTATTAGTAGCAGGGTGCAGTTTGTTTTTGTGTGCTTTGTGCATTTAGTTCAACGAAAAATCATTTAGTTGGAATGTCCATTTCTTCATGACATTTTGACCCTTGAAGATGAGCCCACCATGCTGTCTTGCAACATTGGGTACCAATGTTCAGTTGCCATATTTGTGCAAATTTTGTCATGGGAAAAGGTCCTTGAAATTTCTGTGAAAAATACCATGCAGCAACAGTGCTGTGTAAAATAATATACAGAATATTGAAAAAGTTTTGAACACCATATCCAGTGCTGGATAAAAACAAAGTAGGAAGACTTGTGCCTTCTGGTTTGAAGCATGGCCTTCACTAAATGGGAACATAGACTGCCAGAGTAGGCACAGGTTATGATGAAATATCATGTAAAATATTGAAAACTTGCTCATGTCATATCAGTTATCCATTATGCAGCTATGTTTGTAATCACACATTTACACTTGTTTTTAATGACCATCTAAAAACATCCACAGTAAAAGTAGAAAAAGAGGAGACCAAATGTGTATGAGAAATTATAAGCCTGTTTCATTATTAACTGCTTTTTTTTTCTAAAATGCTTGAAAAGATAATACATGGTAGGTTAAGCCACCTGTTACATACTAAAGGCATATTGGTCCCAGTACATTGTGCTTCAGGAAAGGGATATGTACTGAAAGTTCTGCCAACAAGCAAACAGGCAGTACATTCAGTTCTTTTAAACCGAAGAAGGCGTGTTGGAAAAATCTCCTGCGATTTAGCCAAGGTGTGTGAGTGCCTAAATCATGAAGTCTTGCATATTAAATTGTATTTATATGCAATTAAGGGGACCACGGTAGCACAGTGGTTAAGGTGCTGTGCTACAAATCAGAAGATCGCTGGCTCGATTCTAGATGGCATCATTGGAATTTTTCATTGACATAATCCTTCTGTTCGCACTATGGCCGTGGGGTCGACTCAGCCTCTAACAGAAATGAGTACCAGGAGTATTTCTGGGGGGGGGTAAAAGGGGCTGGTGCATAAGGCTGACAACCTTACCACCATCCTGGGCCATTGTCACGTAATCTGGGAACCTTAACTTCCTGGAACCCTCTGGGCATCTCAGGCCTGTAATGGGACTGATATGCAGTTAAGGAACAGGTGCAAGTTGGAAACAAAAGTTAAAATTAATTATTTCATGGTGCTTAGAATTTTTTCTCAGGCTGGGGAACAGTTAAACCTGCAGTACCCCAATGTTTAGTTCTAGGACCCATGCTTTTCATTGTGTATGTCAGTGACCTTTCTCCAAGAATAAATATGTTATCACAACCAATAATTTTCAGTGATGGCACTGGTGTCATAATTTCGTGTCAAAATGTTGATGATTTGACTACAGTGTCTCATGAGTAAATGGTTTTCTGCATGTAAGTTGGCCCTAGCTCTATATACAACCAGTGAAATAAAATTTATAAGGAATAATTATGCCACTGGCCATTTGAAAAACATGTAGAATCTGTAAAGACAAAAGTCTGTCGTGTACAGAATGGTAACCACCTATATTGGAAGATTCATGCTGAGTGGCAAGTTCTTTCATGGTTTGCTAGGAAATGGGTGGAACTTCTTCAGTGTTCTATACTGACTTGACCATGAAAAAGATTAAATGAAGTCTCCTGTTTCAAATGTCACTGTGGGTAACATTACACAGGGAGCTGTGGGTTGAGCAGATGTGTTCTATGCAAAGTGCATGTAATATTTTAGATTGTGTATGTTTTTATACATTTTGTGTATTGGTATGATACATTCCACATTCTGTTGTCACTCTTACTAAATTTTAGATCTTTGTGTATGTGTGAGTGTGTGTGGTTTTGGGAGGGGGTGGGATGTTGTGTGGATGCACATGCACATGCTTGTGCATGCATGAGTGAGTGAGAATCCTATAGTGTATGAGGTTGGGGTTACCTCTAGAGGCATAACATTTGTGCTGAATTTTGTGAATATTGGCCAAATCATTGTACACATTACATTCATTGTCATGTAGAACCAAGGAGAAGGGCTATTATGTACGAAGGGCTTTTTTGGTTTCTTGGTAAATGCATACCTGGTGGGTTGGAGGTGTTAGATCTGTGTCCTCAATGTACAGATATTTTGTACAGCTTTTCAACATTTAAAAAGTTTTTTCCATACAGAATTTGCACTTGTCAGGCGGAATAATTCATCAGTTATCAGTGTGCAAGTTAAATGTGCATTTCACTGGTTGTTTGTTGTTTGTATGAAACCTTTCTCATGTGGAACTGTACTGTAGGAGAGGAAACAGTGAGGAAAACTGGAAGAATCTGATTGCTTTTCTAAGTTCAAAAGTGGAGGAGGATGATCTTTGGGATGTTATCTACCAGCATACCCTACTTAGGACAGATTGTCAACCAACATTTCTGTGCAGTTTTCCAGTAAAGGTGACTTGAGGAGTGGCACACGGGAGATTGATTCCTCCACCACAACAGTGTTCCTGTAACTCTGACTTGTTTGGGAAATTCTGGCCAAAAAGGGCATGACTGTTGACCCATACTGTCAATACTTCCCAGATTTAGTGCCCTGTAACTTTTTTTTGTTTCTGAAACTCAATTGGGCACAGATGAGAAGGAGATTTTGTGACGTCACCAGGAGTCGGGACCAGTCACAGCATACACTTGTAGAGTTCCGAACAGAGGACATCAGCAAATTCTGCAAACAGTGGTGTGAATGCTGGGCTGAGCATGAAGTTGCAAGGGGCAGCATGAAATAGCAGGAAAATGCTTGTGTCATTAAAAAATGTACTATCTAGAAACTGTGATCTCAGCTCATATTTGATCAGTTATCATAAAATTGCACCATGAACTACCTAATACCAGTGGCTTGATATGAATCCTTTCAAATGGTTACCTCAGTATAGATTCTTGTATCATAAAAAAATGTACTATCTAGAAATTTTGTGATCTCAGCTCATATTTGAACAGTTACCATAAAATTGCACCATTAACTACCTAACAACAGTGGCTTGATATGAATCCTTTTGCGTGATTACCTCAGTATAGATTTTGCATGAATGTCATCTTGTTTATTTTAACTTTTAAATTATCTTAACACAAATTGCATCTGTTTAAATTTCTGTAGTCACACATAAATAACATTTTTTCAATATTTGTGACAGGAAATTAAAAAAATATGAGGGTGGAATGGCCTGTAATGTCACAACATTTTATACCTGTTTTTAACTGTCCATCAGTTGGTTCTGAAGGTATGGGAATGACAGATGGACAGTTTCTGATGTGATGATGCCGTAGGTTTATTTTTCCATGTAAAATAAGGGGCACAGAACTAGCATTGTAGTACCATGTTCATAGGTATGAGTTACAAGCCTTGTTCAGAAAATAATTATTTACCTCTTCTCCAGATCCAAGATATCACAATAGAAGAAACAGACAACCAGGAGACTAAGTCTGCCAAGGATGCTTTATTGCTGTGGTGTCAGATGAAGACTGCAGGTTATCACAATGTGAATGTGCGCAACTTTACCACATCATGGCGTGATGGCTTAGCCTTCAATGCCATCATCCACAAACACCGCCCAGACCTCATACAGTTTGACAAATTGTCCAAATCAAATGCCATGTACAACTTGAACAATGCCTTCAATGTAGCAGAGGAGAAGCTTGGACTGACAAAACTCCTAGATGCAGAAGGTATGAGATACTTTGTATGCTTTGGGAGAGAAGGGAATGTGCTCCAAGCTGGTTAGTATGGTGCAGGTCCAAAGAGCCTAAATACGGTATAACCGTAGTTTTACATTTTTGTGCAGACCAGCTGAAGCATAAAATCCTGGAAAGCATACAGTTCAGGAAATATTTTTCTTATGGTAATTTGGCTAGTGCCCATACAAGAAGTCTATAGAACCTGCAAAACATAGAATGTTTGAATGTAAAATCAGGGTTGTGCTATGTAATGAAAACATGTAATTGGATATTTAACATGCATTGCAGTAATTACATTTTGGCTAAGTACAGTGATTTCTCCTATAACATTGTGTCCTCTCATGTGCCATTTCTGATGATAATTCAGTGTTTAAGCCTCAGACAACTTTAATTTACATTTGACCTTGAGTTTAGCATTTATGGAATAATCAGTATGAGGCACTCTTATTGTTCCCCCTTAAATTTCTGTAATGTGTGAGCAAATAATTTATGTCTTCAGTACTGTACAGCTGGAACATGCACACAAATATCAGTGCAGTGAATTATAATTTGTAAGTAGCCTTAAAGGAAGGAAACCAATGTTTAAGAATGAATGTGGAATTAACAAATTTGCATAGTGAAACTTCACCAAAGTGGAGTCATGCCAGATCATGAACTGTTCTCAGCTATTTTCCCATATTTTTTAATGCCTGACAACAACAATCACATGCAGTTCTATGGCTTACTGTGTTCATCAGAGCCCTCATTCACTGACACCAATGTTGTATAAGGTGAAAATAGTTTTGCTTTTCAGACTAAAATATTGTATCAGGGATCATGCCATGAAATATTTATATACTCAAAATTTGTGGTAGTTGTCTTTTAATGTTCACAACAGAGTTAATAGCTGTCTTCCTAAATTTATTGATGATAAAGGAGCAACTCCCAGACTATTAAAGAAACTGAATGTAGGTTGCTGATATTGAAATTGCTTGCTTGTGATATGCTACCAATATTTAATAATTTTCTTGGATGTTTGTAATGCAGTGTGTTGAGTTAAATATTATGACCGTCACACTATGGAAAATGATTTTGGTAGTTTGTGCAAGTTTGGTTTAAGTGTTTACTTTAATCACCCTTGTTTAGCTAAGAGTTTTGTCAGTCTGTATGACTGTTGAAAAACACATATTCTCTTTCACTGCAGAAGTAGATAAAAACTTTTCCACATTTGTAGCCAATAACTGTACTCTTTCTCTTTTTTAATCAGTAACATTACTGATGCTTGCTGTGTTCTCAGACATTTTTGTTGAACACCCTGATGAGAAGTCAATCATCACGTATGTTGTGACGTACTACCATTACTTCAGTAAGATGAAGCAAGAGACAGTTCAAGGCAAGCGAATTGGTAAGGTTGTGGGTATTGCCATGGAAAATGATCGTATGGTGCAGGAATATGAGGGCCTCACATCAGACCTTCTGCGATGGATTGAGGCTACTATTGTTGCTCTTGGTGAGAGGGACTTTGCAAATTCTCTGGCTGGCGTGCAAGCACAACTGACACAGTTTAATACATACCGCACAGTGGAGAAACCTCCGAAGTAAGTTGGGTAGTGGTGTTTAATAATGAAACAATAAATGTTCTTTATAGTGTAGTATTTTTAAATGTTACTGCAGTGGGTTTATAGCACTTGATATTTGTACCCAGGTTTGTGGAGAAGGGCAACCTAGAAGTGTTGCTGTTTACATTGCAGTCTCGAATGAGAGCAAACAATCAGAAACCGTATACGCCAAAAGAAGGCAAGATGATCTCCGACATTAATAAGGCCTGGGAACGACTAGAAAAAGCAGAGCATGAAAGGTAAACTATTGTGATGACTGGATTATTGTTCATTTATACTTACTTTGTGGGCCGGGTAGCGTTGTCGGTATAGTGACTGGCTACAGGCTGGACGGTCTGGGGATCGAATCCCGGTGTGGGGCGAGATTTTCCACACCTGTCCAGACCGGCCCTGGGGCCCACCCAGCCTCTTGTACAATGGGGACCAGGTTTTTCCCGGGGTAAAGAGCAGCCGGGGCGTGATGCTGATCCCTCACCCCCTTTTTGTGCCATGGTCAAGAAAGAGTAGAGCTATACCTCTACTTCCCTTATGGGCTGTACGGCCTGTACAGAGCCTCAGTGCCTGTACAAGGGTGTACTTTTCTTTTATACTTACTTTGATAGAAAAACCAACTGTTGTTTTTTTTTGTCTCCCCTCAAAATGGTATTGTTTTTCTTGAAGTCATGCTTGTTAAATAGAAATCTGATAGGTATTCGTTTACTAGAAATAAGGTGCTGAGAAAAGAATAAAATACAAGTTTTAGTTCTTTGCTGTGTTTTTATGTTTTAGTTGTGTCACAGGTGTTGAAGTTCCACTTCTCACTCAGACCTAACACCATAAATATTTCTTATTTTGTGACCATATTTTCATGTTACAAATTTGTCAGACTTTTTATTGCATGGTCAGACTCATAAATGCAGTAGAAAAATATTATATTTGAATTCATATTTTATACTATGTGCAGTAAACACAAAGTATGTAAAACTGTCTAAGCCGTGCTTTACAAGGATTTTATTTCCTGAAGTACAGTTATATTCTCTCAGAACATTCATGGAAAAATTCAGGGAATATGGCATGTTAAGCAAGAAAATGTCTTAAAAGGGTATGCTTTAAAACAGTATTAATTTGTAGTTCTGTACTGAAGTTTACATTCACTTTACTTCATCTTATTCGATACATATATTGCATTAAGTGATACAGTTTCACCATCAAACCACTTTACAAGGCTTATGTTTTGTTATTTTTGGCACATTCTTGAATACAAGACAACTGGTAGGTGAACAGCCTGTTTTTGCCAGAACTGTTCCATAAATACCAATTCTACTGGACTATAGATACATATTTATTCCCCCCCCCCGATTTGTTTACTTGCAGGTTGAGTACTATGTGTTGTTGTTTAAGCTGGGACATCTAAACCTGTCACTTATGCTGAACATGAATTAGTATGTTAGCTGTTGGAAGGGCTGGTTTCAGGACCTGGTATTAATACGGTGTTCTGAATTGCTGAGTTTCAGCCGTAGATTTTATTAATGTTGGCACACACACATTGACAGTTTGAGCATAACAGTCAGATGAAGCAACTTTGTTGATATGATGATCCATTTTATACTACATCTTATGTTTGATCTCTGTTATTTTTTGAGTTGATCATCAGTACTGTTGTTATTTATACAACAGAAAATTAAAATTGGAGAGGGTTTTGTGTAGTTGATGTACAGGTAATATATAGCTTCTCTTTTTGTTTGTGTTAGAATGTGCAGTAATAATTTATTTCCCATAGTAGGGGGACGTGTGTTGAAATGTTGCTTTGTGTCTGCTGTAACACAACTGATGTATGATGCTCAGTCCCTCCATTTTTTTATTCTTGTTGTTGTTGATCGCCACAGTTGGTCTATTTACAAGTGCATCATCACTGTTGTTCTGGAGGGGGGATTAAGTGCAAGTGCTACAGGTGTGTAGGATAGCTTGGTGTCCTAAAGTCCATGGCAAGAGCATGGTTACATAAATACTGAATGGATGGTTAAGCTGGAAGTCACCATGGACCTGGGTTACACCACAAATCAAGTTCAGCTCAGGATGCTGCATTAGTAACTGAATCCCAAAGAAAAACTTTTTCAGTGTAAGGTAGCTTAAGACTGTTACTGATTTTCCTGGGCAGAAGTGTACAACAATTTGGAGACTTAACAAAGCCTGTCACATCTCAGAGCACAACTGCTGCTGTGGTTGTTCAGGGGTGATTCTGTGTTGCGCATTGGTGACAAGTATACACATACAGTAATTGTAATTGTGATGATGGAACTTACTGAAGATGACTAGAAAGGGTTGAAACATGTGGCAGGGTGTTTTTATATTAATAAGAAATATAGATCTGCTGACACCATTTATTTTATGTACTTGCTGCTGTGAAGGTCATGCTTTGCAGTGAGCATAAATTGTACTGCCTAGCATTTCCTGAGAGCAGTGTAAATTGCGAGTGGCATAGAGTCATGTTTTCTGATAAATCTTCATTTAATTCGGTGAATGATTGGCTGGATTTAGTTTACAGAACATGGGGAGAGAACTCTCGGTGTGTGTTGATCAGCAGGGATAGGTCATTTGTTTAGTGTTGGGGCTGAAAGTGTTCCATTTTATTGAAGAGCACGTTTTCAATATAAGCACATTTTGAAGGACATACTGGTGCCTGTGCAAGACTGCAGAGTAATTTAGTTTCAATAAGACTGTTCCTCCATTCATAATTTTCACATGGCTGAACAACGGTATTGTTGCAAGCCACTGTTCAGCTTTTGTGCTGGCAACTACATATACCTGATGTTGACACTGTTAAGAATATATGGCGTAGTGGGGTGAAAAGAACCATGCAGGAAACATGGCTTGGCCTCCCTTCAAGAAGTACTGGTACCTTTTGGACCCCTGTTTCAAGACAGTAAGGATTTCCCTTCGTCCAGCTCAATGTTCATTCCATAATTGTGTTCATGCTAGGATGAATGCTGTTGTGCTTGATGCTGAAGGATTCTGGACATCATGTGAATAGTGCTGTGCCTTAAAAACAGCTCATTTGACGGCATATATGGTAGCTTACGTTGGGTGTAAGAAAGTTATGTATTTGAAGGAACAAAATGCTCGTGAAAGAAGTATATTTTGCAGATACAGTTGTGTTTGCAGGCATGTGCAAACGTGGCCCTTCAGTTTGGAATTTCAGTAATCAAATTACCGAAAATTGACTGAAATACTTACTTCACTCACATTTCCAGTCTCACTAGTGCACCAGAAATAACTTTGAAACATGGTTACTTATAATGTAACTGCACACTTTAAATTGATATTTGTGCAAACAGTGTGCACACTCCTGCTCCCGCTCACATCTTATGCTGATGCCAGGTTTCAGACCTGCATATTGAATCCCTGAAGGACACTAACATTTGTATTTTGTTTGTTTGGGTGTGAGTGAACATGGATGTTCAAATAATGTTTATTTATGCTTAACCATGGATTCTAGTTACTGTCTTAGAAAATGTATGAACTTTTAATCTATGTTTGTCTTCAGATTAGACAAACATATTGGGGTATTTGGTGAGTAGATATCAGGCATACATAATTAATAAATGGAAGGCGTAGAGAATCTGCAAATAGTCAGATGCAGGGAAATTATGTGTGATAGAAATTATGATGACATATATGTTTACATCACTTCTGATTCAGAACTTAGAAAATTATGTGTGCATATATTTTTCGTTGCGCAGAGTGTGCAAGTAATCTGATTAATGGTTTTGTGTACTGTTCTTAGGGAGCTTGCTCTGCGTGAGGAGCTGATCCGACAAGAGAAATTGGAGCAGCTGGCAGCAAGGTTTAACCGAAAGGCCAGCATGCGTGAAACTTGGCTGAGTGAAAATCAACGTCTTGTTTCTCAGGATAACTTTGGTTTTGACCTTGCGGCTGTGGAAGCTGCTGCCAAGAAACATGAGGCAATCGAGACTGATATCTTTGCATATGAAGAGCGTGTCCAGGCTGTTGTTGCGGTTTCTCAGGAACTGGAGGCAGAGAACTATCATGACATTGACCGGATTAATGCCAGGTACAGGGAATGGGTGATACCTGATTTATATGAGAGTAGGTCTTCTATGTAACAAATGGACAACTGTAACAAAGCAAGGATACAGATTACTGAGTTGCCCAACCCCCCCCTGTTTCTGCAGAAACTGTGAAAGGTTTAAGGTTTATCATTTAGTAAGAGCATGTACTTGTCTCAGATGTACTGGCAGATGGTCCAACATGCTTTTTACTGAGTTTTGTGTGTTTACATGGAAGCAGTATTAAATGTCCTTGAAAGCCAGAAAAACCATCAAGAGATAAAATTGGCATTTTAGTCCAGCTCCTAAAGGTTGATTGAAATGAAATATTATTATAAATGATGAATTATAATAACTGTAGGAGGGGAAGGCTATGTCCAGCTTGCAAGTGCTTTTATATGTGTGCACACATACCATGTTTGTGTGGCCTGCATGGCAGCAACTGGCCTATAACACAGAGTTGTGAATGTGAGTATATTCCATTTTTGCTGGAAAATAACGCCTTACTTGAGTGGTATAAAGATGTAAAACAAAACATTATGTATTTAAAAACTGTTGTCAGAAACTAAGAAACCAAAGCCATAGTTGTAGTGAGGTTGGTGTCAATGTGTCCAATATTCCTTATCGCTGCTGTTCACTGTAGTGACCAGGAGGCTGCAGATAGGAAAGCTTGGTCACTGCTTCGTACCAGAGCATCCATTTTAAATGCACACACACTACAAGCTTTGGCACAGGACAGTCCCACTTATATATGTGTTAGTGTCTGTGCACGTGGGTGAGAGAGAGAGATTGTGTACCTTGGAGGCTGCCACACAGGACATAGCCTAAGAGGGGAATTGACATGCAGCTTGTGTGGGGGGAGGTGAGAAACTTTGAGATTTCAGTTGAAAACTCTGAAGGGAAGAGACTGGATATGATAGCAACATGAAATAATAAGTTTATATGTTTGCATGCATCTGATTGCCACACGTGCAAATACCTGAAATGAGAACATGAATGCTGGTAGTAGCTATATTACATTTTATGGATTTTTTGTTTGTATCAACATATTTAAGTTTTACATAAAGAACTGTGTTGCTTGTTTTGGTGCATACAGGAAGGACAATGTGCTGCGTCTATGGAACTACCTGCTGGAACTTCTGCGTGCCAGGCGCATGAGGCTGGAGCTGTCACTCCAATTGCAGCAGAATTTTCAGGAGATGCTTTATATCCTGGATTCAATGGAGGAGTTGAAATTACGTTTGCTATCAGACGACTATGGCAAACATCTTATGGGTGTGGAGGATCTGCTGCAGAAACACTCACTGGTGGAGGCTGATATCAATGTGTTGGGAGAACGTGTGAAGGCAGTGGTGCAACAGTCCCAGCGCTTCCTTGACCAGGAAACGACAGAAGGATACAGACCATGTGACCCTGCCATTATTGTGGAGCGTGTACAGCAGCTTGAGGTTAGAACACAATGTTAAATATAAAGGGCAGGGTTTTTCTGCTAGTGCAAGTGAGGGAAAATTCCGATTGTTTTCTAAGGTGGTTTAGCTAGAAATGTGGGCAGTGCAAAGGATTGTTTGTTGCAACACATTTTGACAACTTTGTACTAATAGCTGCTGCCATTTAGTGCAGAGTATTTTATCCTTGTATGCCTACTCGCAACCTAAAAATTGGATACCATTGCCTGGTATCTTATGTGGGTATTAAAATTGAAGTTCTACCTTCATAGAAGAACAATGGTTGGTGGTGTAGCAGAAGAGGATGGATGCTAAGGAGAATATAGAATGACATGGGGGGGGGGGGGGGGGAAAGATCTTTTTTTTACTCATAAATTTTTTTCCCCAGTTTTTATCCAAGGTTTAGAGTTTTTTTT
>Ga0123357_10006807_pt1 | contig 14037 bp, 7 predicted proteins | sample TergutEmb28metaG_FD_89873 | JGI IMG/M metagenome (GOLD analysis project Ga0123357, IMG submission 89873) | Embiratermes neotenicus P4 segment gut microbial communities from Petit-Saut dam, French Guiana - Emb289 P4 | ecosystem: Host-associated > Arthropoda: Insects > Digestive system > Gut ... | reverse complement strand
TGTTGTTGTCTTCTCCTCCCAGAGTCGCTTGTTTTTTGTTTCAGCGAAAAACCCCCCCCCCCCCCCCCCCCCCCCCCCACCCCTTACTTGCATACATTCAGTCAAACAGGAGCGCCTGACTGAAAACTTGAACCTGTCAGTGAAAGTATAGCATCTTCTTGCTTGCAGAAGCATGCTACTACTAAGCATTTCAAGATCAGTGGTTAGTGCATATACCTTCGAGCTTAACACTAACAACCCTGCGCTTTGTCCACACATTGTCTTTGTTTCGTGTGATCCTCACATTCAACAGCAATCATGTCCCTGTAGAACAAGGACCGGTTGGATTTATAACGGAGGGACACGGCTTTCTGTGACGTAATGTAGATTCATTTCACTATTCAAGACTGTGCCACCGCTCGGACGGTTAGTTGCCAGCCTCTCACTGCGGAAGCCGGAGTTCGGTACTGGGACGGTTCAGGTGAAATCTGTGGTGGGCGAAGTGGCACCGGGACAGAATTTTCTCAGAAAACTTGTCTTCCACTATGAGTCTCAGTCCACTAATGCTCCAAACTTATATCCATCTACTTGTTATTCTTACCTGCAGGACAAACAGACGAACCCTACCGACCTTCACAAAAGCAAGGTCCTTTCGGAAAAAAGGAAGCATTGGATGGAAAAGTAGTTTCAGTTTTTTATACTTCAAAGGGTTAATTTATATGTCTACTGCAGGATTACTAGAAGAAAATGATTTACGAGACTGAACTTCATTCTAATATTACTTATATATGTTACTGCCTACAGAGGTAATACACGAATGGATTTCAACAGACGTCAAAAGCTCCCACACACTAGTCTCGTACACAATATGTATGAGACTTACTTTAATTCAAATGCAAAATGCCCATGCTGGTCAGATGATTAGCTGGAAAGCTTAGTCTTCAACACAGAATGGTAACTTATACTTCCAAAAGTCTCCCAGTTTTCTTTTTTTAAAATAAGAGAAATAATAAACGTCTTTAACGATTTTGAAGGCTAAAATTAACGAACATTACGCAACTACATTCAGCTCCTACCACACAGAAAACACAGGTTGCTTCCATTATAAAGACCAATGGGTGAGTAATGTTTAGGGTGGTAGAAGAACAGGTGTTCCTAAGAGTAATTCTGTTTTGCCCCGTCAGGATCATTCCACCAAGCTCCATACTCCTCTTTATCTACATGTTAATCTTAACCATAAATACAAATAGGCAAAGCCTAGCAACCTTCCTAATAGCAATGCTCTTACGGAAATTGGAGAGTATTGGTTAGAAAAGTACTTTCAGACTTCATGGTTATAAAAGCTGTTTATATGAGAAAAATGTACAATACACGTACACACACGCGCACATACGTTGTATAGGCAAAATGGTGTGTATTTAGTGTCAACCCTATTGGTACTGTACCTACAGTGACCAGTAGGTTTTAAAGGAGTTATTTCGGTGACATGCATGTAATTGCTGTGAAATTTTTATTCAACGAGCATGTAAATAAATCACATTTTAAAAATAAAAGAAGCGGAAGCTCAAGAGCTGTACCAACCAAGAAATAAACGATAAACGGAAAGAAATTATCGTGCTCCAAACTACATTTAGGTTACTGGTTGACAGCGCGTACAGCCATCGGATATTATTAGGAGGCTATATACCCTTCCATTGCTAAATCTTTTACGCAAACTTAAAGCTGCTGAATGCACTCGATATTATTACATATTAGAATTCAAATTCAAAACCATTATTTTTCTAACCTGAAGCAAAGAGATGAATAAATGCTCCAATGTGGGATTTATCCGAATCAAATCTAGATTATTAAACGAGTAACAGAATGAAAACATTAAATCTCGGAAACAAACAGCAGTTTCGGGAAAATAATTTATATGGGTTTCAAACAACAGGAGGCCATCCTGCAGGAAACTAGAACAATCATCTATGGGGAAAAAATTAAAACTTCAAAGCCATTTCTTCAGAAAACTGGTCGTATAAATAGCCTAATTACAGCTACCTTTATCATTCAGTTGAACATATTTTGCTTAAAACTACTGCAATACTTTAAGACATATTACCAATTATCGAGTCAGATCAAAAAGTCTACTACCGGATGTCCTGATTGATCTAAAAGCAACTACTACGATGTACGAACGTTATTTATAGTTTCTTGTAAAAGGTCAGCGGCGGCTTGTCCAGTTCCCTGACTAGATAGTAACTGAGTACAACCACGTTAATGCTACATCATGTAATAAACTGTGTTGCGATTTTTGGCAGGAGGAGATTTTTTTTTTTTTTTTTTCCTACAAATCGTCCAGACCGATTTTGGGGTCCTCCAACCTACCAACTAATGCGCAACAGGAACTGTGTTCTTGGAATAAAGCGACCGTGACGCGAAGCTGTTCACTCAGTTCCGCCTAATGCCACGATTAAGAATGCATGAAAATGTACCTCTACCCCATCATGTGCTCATCACATGGTGTTCAATCAGGTAGTGGGACCATTTTCCGTTATTCTTTTACTGAGCAGCAGTCGACAACAGAAATATATCTGTGTCAAACTATCACATCTCACGTAATATTCTGGGTTCGCGTACGTTAAAAGAGAAACAAAGAGAAGGAAAAAGAGAGAAACCAAGGAAATTGAATAAAAGTTAAGGTGGAAGACAGGAAAGAAAGAAAAATAAATAGACAGAAAGACGAATGAAAGTTGGAAGAAAGGCAAGAAGGGAAGGAGGAAGGAAGGAAGGTGGGAGAAGGAAACATACAAATAAAAACATGGAATGAAAGACGGAAGAGGTTTTTAATATATGTACCTTAGGTTATTGGATGACCTTTTATTTTGCAACAGGAAAGTTCGGGGAAAATCTCCGCAATGACAAAGCCAAAACACTCGATGTTTCTGTGAACCCGGCTGATCGCAGTCTTAACCACGCTGTGACTCGCCACTGTTCAGTTCGTCAAGCAATCCGTGGGAACATGAATCGGTTTCTCACATCTTATAAATGTTCCTTTCCGCCCAGGTACTAACGATATTAAAAAGCATACAATTTTAAACAGAACTAGAATTAAACATTCTATCTCACGAACCGGCAAATTAACACTGTAAAACATGCCGAACGCGTCATAAACTAATGTGTTTGCACTGTACGAAGAGAGATAAAAGAGCTTTAATCATCAGCAAGTGGTAGTGCAACCAAACTATAAACAGCAATAAAGTCTGCCTCCTTCTAAATATCTTGAACTTGTCTGTAGACTGCCCCTCGGTTGCATACTGATGGCATACGTGAAAAATTCACTCCTAAGCAGTACTGTATTATTAATATGACTGCAGAGTTAGTACTCAAGCACACGATAAATACGTTCTATTGGTATTAAATTTAATTAATATCAACCAATTAAGTATGCTGTTATCTACTCGGTTCATGGCTTCCAGAGTATATAAGCGTCTCCATCATAAAGATCAAATTTTCTTTGAAATGCTCATAGTATCTCTTGAACACCATGAGACACATACATCATGTGGCCATAATGCGGAGGTACGTCGTTGCCTCTGTCATTGAAAGCAGTGATTTTCAACATTTCTGGTATCAATGAACCCTTATAAAGTTTCACTAATTCTGCGGACAACTTAACAAAAATTATTTCAATTCGCTGACCTGTAGGAACAGCTCGGAACATTCAAAGCCAGGACATTTAGAAATAAGAAACATAATTAAACTGTAAAGACCTCCATTATGTCAAATTAAACCTTTGTTACAAAAACAACACTTTTCCTAATATTCATAACAATAAATCTGAGATTAGGGAAGTTCTATAAAAATGCTTCATATTCTGCCGAACAGAATCTGTTCAACTCGCTGACCTCTTAACCTGTTAAATCCTACTGGTTTTGTGATGCACTAACAGGTTTAACATTCGAGAATTTTACATTCTGGCACACTGTATTTTTTGTGTTTTGTATTAATCTCAGAACAAATGGCGACTTTTGCCCTATATAACGCCAACTGATTGGTGTTTATAACCGAGATAAAAATGTTTAATGCGCGGTACGAACTGGGCCGTTAAATATAGCAGTCTGCGCTTCGTCTTTAAAGAGTTAAGCACAGCTCCTAAACTGCCTGTGCAGAACATCTTTCCTGAGGGGTTAGAGAAATATAAACATATGTATTTCTAAAATAAAGACAAACAAGAGTAAGTTAATATTCCTGCTACATATTTCCGCCAGGATGGACCACCAGCAAGGAAAATGTGTAAAGTAGAAAGTAAAAACCACCCAGTTTTACATTAAAAGACACTGACCTAAGTGACATCACTATTACCGAATATAACTGTAGACCAATATATTATCTAGAAACATCTGTATCAAACATAATACAAAAATATAGCACTTTTCGTGGAAAAACAAATACGTATTAAAATCAAGTAATTTTTACGTAATTTAATTGTAAACCGCTATATAACAATTGTACAACTCTTTGTCCAACGAAGAGAAAAATATCAGATGCGGTCACAATCTGGCAACACTGCAGTGCTCTCATATAATGATTAGGTGAAGAAATTTAAATGACTGTAGGTTAGGACAATAATTGCACTGGCATGGGCAGCTGGTTTCGTTTTTTTTAACCACAATTCTGGAAAAGAAAATTATAACGTAGTACACAAGAGAGCCGGTAGGGCTCGAGGCGTCCAACCGTTGCCATGGTGGTATTGTGAAACAACGATACAAGAAATAAAACAAAGGAACGTAATATTTTCTTATTACTGCGTCAAACCATTGATTTTGTTTAGGAATGCGCGATGCTCTTCTCATCCCTGGAGACACAAAACAATGTACGGAGGTGGAATGCCGGTATACATATTAGACTCTTCTAATCCTACAAGACATTAAAACTCTTAACACTGTATTTTCAAAGCCGATTTTGAATACAAAATTGTTGTTAATTTACTGTAGCCCTGAATAAAACTATATAAAATTTATTAGAAAGTGATAAAAGTAGTTTATCTGAAAAATTGTGGCACTCTTACGGTAAGTGATGTTAGACTACGTTATCGTTAATTACGTAGAATATTCTCGCGCACAGGATTTAATACCAGTAGAGGAGACGTTTTCAGACGTCAATTCACGACAGTTACAATAAATTGCATTTATACAACCGCAAATGCCTTAAATTTTTTGAGTTCTTTTGATTTCATAATTCTTTATCAGAAAAACCAGTTGTCATGCCCTAGGCGCCAGACCCCTTCACTGCCCTCCATATAGTCCTTGAGTTGAGGCCATGAAAACGGATATACAAAGAGGAGATCGAGGATCGCATGCGCCACACATCGAGTGTACATACTGCCAAAACATAGTTTTCAATTTATTCACCTTCTTCCCTGGATATGGAATTACAAATGAATACTACCAGGAGCATGTTTAATGTTATTCCCTTCACATTACGGTGCCACCATTTCTTTGTGCGAGTATCTTTCTGATTTGGTTTGAAAAGGAAAGACACGTGTCTGCAAAATGTAGGTACGATTGAAGTGGCTAAGAATTTCACACAAGTTGAATTTGGAATTATACCCTTCGGCAGCTCAGACTCTAACAGCACAGATGAAACAAATATTCTGAGATAAATTACAAGCATTGTTCTTTTAATTATATATATATATAATTAAATATACATACGCAACAGCACATATAAGTCGATTAAAAAGTGCCGACTTCTTACAAGCCAACATCAGACTATCTATTTTAAGAACCATGCAGTGTACAGTAAGCAAGAGATCTCTTCCTATTATTAGTAAAAAGTACAAGTAAGTTTACAAAATATAGCAAAGGGGTAATATGTAAAATGTGTATAAGTTGTTTGAAAAACTATTTTTAACCCTTTAAACGCCGAGTTAAGTTCCATCTGCCATCTGCTGGCATTATTAGGAGCTCACCATATTTTCGACGTCAGCGGGTTAAGGGTTAAAAGGTATGGATAGGCAGTGAAATCGATACATATGTGCACACGTTGATCGTGTTCTGGTAAGGCACACAAGTCTTCAATTGATGTAAAGTACATACTTAACATAACTAATTAGTTTTTCGCCTTTACGGATATTGATTCAAAACGGGCAATTCGAAGAAAATAAGACCGTAAAAACTACAGAAGTTTCCTGGAGTATTTTAACATCAAGTTTCAAGATACGTACTTCGCATCAACTGAAGATTTGTGTGCCTTACCAGAACACGATCAACGTGTGCACCATGCATCAATTTTACTGCCTATCCATACCTTTTAAAAACAGTCTTTCCAAACAGCTCCCAATAAACATTTTACATATTACCCCTTTGTTCTATAGTGTAACTATTTTTTGTATTTTTTACTAATAATAGGAAGAGGTATCTTTCCTAACTGCAATCTTAAGTTTATACTGAATGGTTCTTAAAAAAAGAGGGGGTCTAATGAAGGCTTGTAAGAAGCCGGCACTTGTTGCCCAATAGAATTATATATGCTGCTGTGTATGTCTGTTGGGAAATATGTGTATTTAAACTAAGACTCCTTGGTCGTCTTACCTGCAGTCACTATACAAACAGAATTATGCTGCCTGAAGTAGACAGATTATTACGTACTATTTCAAATGCAATGCGATTCCTTCTCATATATTTATTCCACTTACAATAAATTTCAATAACAACTAATTCAGAAACACTTCAGCACAACAGTACAATAATCACCGAGTTCTTGCATATTTACTGCAAGAAATTTCATTACTATCGCATAACTGCATCCAAGTACTTGGCTTGCAGAATGGTTTCGTTGTAGGTATTCAATACTGCTTTACCCAAGCGGACTTAACGCGTGTGTAAGTACAGGTGTTGATTCTTAATACGGCGCCAAGCTATTGGGCACACCGACGAACGGCCCTCAGGATACAACAACGACTCGGATATTAAACTTGTGATTATAGGTTGGTAGCCGAGGAACGTAACACTAATTACTAATTGATGTCTAAGCTGTCTAAGACCCACGTATTGTATTGTACTATATAAGGTATCTACAAGAAACATTTTGCAGAATGTTCATACGATGGGAAAACTGACATAAGAAATATAAGGCGAACAGATAATGTGCAAAACCTCCAGCAGCATATTAAAATTAAGTATTTATTGCGCTTTGTAATCAGTTACATTACAACGCCGTGTACGTTTCTGAACTTATGTTGCATCAGCCGGCTGATACATTGTGTAACGAGAATTTTCTTAGCTGGGGAAATTTTAAATGTATAGGTTACAAGGCGTTGAATGTGTAAAAATAACCGCAACAGCTTCTGAACAATTTGGGAGAAAGTCGTCTTTCCTTTTTGAAGGAATTCGCTCGAAGAAGTGGGAAAAATTATTGGTCACAGGATCACGAATCTAGGCCAGCATTCGAGCCACGTACTATCTGCCAGAATGATCACATCCTCAACGTCGCTTCACTATACCTGCCTAAGATTACAATGAAACAAAATTCACGTGAAGTGCAGAAGGAATGTAAGAAAGAAGATTTATCAACACACATTCTGAATTATTTTCCATGAGGATGAAGAGAAAGGAAAGGAACCTGTAAAAGATGGGTGCAGCGGAATGGCAGTTCGTATGACTCTCAGAATACAAAGAGACTGCTACACCGTACGGTATAATTCGATTAATGTATTAAGTGGAGACGCAGTGTGTTTCATGTGAGGCATGAACTGGGATTTTAAATAAATATGCATTTTCACACTCTGATGAAATTATTACACTTGTTGCTCTTTCTTACCCCAAGCCCGATATGCTTCTAATATTCTGGTTTTTAAGGTTTCTATTGGAATTCTCGTACAGCGTCTTTACGACACAGAAAACTTACCATTATTTTGACCATTCTCTTAAGTCGCTGTTAGACGCATTTGCAAAATTGGGAAAAGCGGCTACTAGCTTCGTCATGTCCGTCCGTCGTTTCTCTGTCCATAGGGAACAAATCGGCTCCCATTGGACGAATTTTCATTAAATTTGTTATGGAACATCTGTCCAAGAAGTTCAAGTTTAATTACAATCCGACAAGAATAAAGGGCACTTTGCATGCACACCGATGTATGTACATTTATGATAACAGCTCGCTGAATTCTTCCTAGAATGAGAAATGTTTCAGAAAAAAACATTTTCAGAGAAAATAAGAACATACATTTAATGTTCAACAAATTTCTTTTCGAAATTCGTACCGTTTATGAGAGAATGTGACAAAATGGTAGAGCCAGACGTAGCAGAAAATACTCAATTTTCATTGCGGATAATACACGCAAAAATACTTTACTACTTTTTCCACGGCCACAATGGTTACGCGAACATGCTTCCCTGTTACGTTGTACATGCACTTCCCGTCTTGCTGAACTATCTCGATGCGTTTGGCGGTATATACCGATGTGTCGCCTAGTCAACGGTGTCTATAACTACGTCACCATCATGATTTACACACACACAATGATTTTTTTTTTTTACAAAGGATGTATTTGGTTTTTGGCGTTAGCCCCCTGAATTGTCCGGCTATTCGATTTCTTTGTTCCTTTATGTCTTCTTTGTCTTTAGCTTCCTATCTACGAGTATCCTACACATGTGCCAGTCTCACTGTTTATAGTCTTGTTTTTATGTGCACATACCCCGTTTGTATGATGATCTATGTGATTAGGCCTTTTTCCGTGTTACACCATGTTCCTATTACTGTGTGTCTGCTTGACATTGTCATTCGGCCTTGCTGTCCGTGTTTCCTCTTTCGTTTGATGCGTCCCCAGTTTTCTGTTGCCGCTTCTCCTTCGTGGAGAGGCGCATTTCGTTTCTGTTGCTTTCTGTCATGTTATCCGCTTCTAGAAGCTGTTATGTCTATGGTTACCTGAAGTCTTTGCCCTGTTTGGTGGCTGTTGTATGGGTGGTGACAGTTTCGCGATTTTAACAACAAACCTAAATTATTTTACATCTCCGATTTGGAGAACCAAATAATAGGAAATGGGTCCGGAGGGTGTAAACATTTTAGATCCTTATCGTTCATTACAGCATATTATATAATCCATGCGTGGGACACAAACACACACGCAGGTATACACCACACACACACACACACACACACACACACACACACACAAGCGCGCGCGCGTATTGAGAGTTATGTGGTATAATCATGGAAATTCGTCTTTCACATGAAAGGAAAGTACTGAGAACACAGGAAGACATTTAGGTCTAAGTAGGAGGAGTCACAGGAGGCTACAGAAAACTGCATAATGAAGAGGGGTAAAATGTACTCCCAATCAGTGTTAAGGCGATGAAATTAAGGAGGATAAAAGGAACGGATAACGTGGCAAATACAGAGGAGAAGAAAACCGTGTACAGGATTTGGATGGGGAAACCTGAAGGAAAGAGATTGTTTCGAAGGCCCAGGCAAAGGTGGGACGATAATATTTAATTGACCTTAAATAAATGGAATATAAACTGCGCTCTTCTGGGTTATTAGGGAGAGCGTAGTGGCAATTCCTCACCGACGTTGCGGGACAATCTATACGTTCCATCTTCAAGGGCCAAAAGATTTTTCCTGACCCTTGAAGATGGGACCGATACTGTCTCGAAACGTCGGTAAGGAATTACTACTCCCTGCGTAATAACTTAGAAGGGATCAGTTATAATCAACTACGCGGCGGAAGCCTAAATTCACGCAAATGGGATGTAGAATGTGGCCAAATTAATTTTGTTCACGACTAAGAGTAGTGGTGCGCTGTTGTGAGAACGGTAATGAACCTTCCAGTTCCACTATACTTCTTGATATTTCTTGACTAGCTGAGAAGGTATTATCTTGTCAAGAAGGAGCCTGATGTGTGTAGCGAGCGATCGAACGACTGAATTTAATTATACACCCAAGAAGGAATCGAAACCTCGATTACAAGGTTCCAGTAATCGAACGTCACATGCGCCCCCGTAAACACAATTGTTGCTCCATAAAATCATAAAGCAAATGTGCATTTTCCACTGTTGCCTTCCAGTACTTCCTGTGCGATCAATGCAGATAGCGTTGTTCAACGTAAAAAAAAAATGGCAGGGAAGAATATATTAATAAACGTCGCGTTTTCCTGAAATGACACGCACTGTCCAACCAGTCTCAAGGAGTTTTGCTCCGAAAAATCTGCAGTTGAGAATCAAGTGCGGGACATACAAATTACTGGATATGGCGCAACCAGAGGGAATGACAAAGCAACAATAAACGCGCCATCAGGTCCGTGCATTCTCTGTAACGATCGCTACAATTACTGTAAATGGGAGGGATCGCCATCGCCTACCGCAGCAGCCGGTTTTTATTTTTTAGTACAGGGCACTTTGAAAAGTTCTTCACTGTTTATCACGCAGTACTGTGCGTCTTCGTCTTCTACACGAACGAAACGGCCTTCAGCAAAGAGTAACAGCCTATCGGAGCAGAACTGGTCTGTACTACAGGATACACCAGAAACGATTTCACTATTAACGCACGGCATGGTGCTTTCTCAGGTTCCATGGGCATCAGATGATTTCCAAATATGTAGGATATCTGCGAACTTACTATGAAGAAGCAGAAAAATGGCACCAATCCAACTTAGGTTAACGTTAACTGATAATGTATGCCGTAATGACTACTACAACATTTTTAAGATGCTTAGGCTCAGGACAGGCCTAACGAGTATACAAGATAGGAGTATAGGAAACGTAAATACAGTACGCGGGACTTGAATGTGACTTGTGACCTGTGGGTGCGAATGGCTTAGTAAGTATAGGCTTTATCTGCTGTCAACTGCATGAACGACATGGCCGATCAAGTAGGTAAAATATAAAGGGCGCAATTTCATTACCCCTTCCTATGTGTGAAGAATATACGTTCAATCATGCCTCGTTTCACGCGATAAACTGAAAACAAGCATCATATACTTTTAACACCCCTTATACAAATAATTCCAGTCACTGTAATTTGGAGTACTTTCTTTTATTAGACAATTATTTTGTAACTGCAAGTAAATGCACGAGAATACAAACCCTCTTGTTAAGAAGAGCCATAAATATTTCTCCACAAAACAGGGTAGTTGATTTACCTGATAATCACACCTTTTACACTTCTGTGTAATGTACGTGTAAAGGCGTTTTTTGTAACACAAGTCAATTACCTGACAACAGAGACAATACTGTGTATAAGAGCTGATTCACACTATACGTCACGTTTCCGTTCCGTCACCGTTCCATCTTCGTTCCGTCAGAATGGTCTGTGTTCACACCGTCGTATTCAGTCACCTTCCGGCAGGGCACGTGAAAGGAGGCCTGCGATTATCACCAAATACGCAGCCCCATTCGTTTCTTTCGCGTTGCATCAGACTATGTGACAGCACAAGCCAACATATGTGAGTTACTGGGGGCCTGTAGGAGGTAGTCTGGACGTGTTGTAACAAGCAGTCACGTGTCATACACGTGCGACTAACAGTCCTCTGCCGGTTGCTGGCCAGAGCTCAGATTTTTATCGTCTCAGAAGTACAGTGTTTGTTCCACCATTAATATGCCAAGAAAGTGCGTAAATCCATCGGATGCATTCTGCTACATCTGCGGTGAGGTGACATTCAAAGACCGAAGACGGTCTTCCACACCCCTGATTAAGAAATGCTATGAGCATTATTTCGGCTGCAAGGTGGGTGATCAGGTCAAGATTTGGGCTCCCAATTTTTGTTGTGTGGTATGTGCCAGGTTTCTCGCGGCATGGGCTTCACGCTGTATGCTTTTCGCCATGTTTCAAATTGCTACTTATGCCTAACCAGTATCGCTGGTGTAAAAGCAAAGTCCAAACACACTGTTCATTATCCTAATTTACCACCTGCGATGAGGCCAGTACCTCGCAGTGCAGAGTTACGTGCGCCAAAGCCTCCAACAAACATGACGCTGAGCGAGAGTGAGTCAAGTGGCGAAGATGTAGGCCAAGCTAACAACAATAAGGATTCTGATCCAACATTTGCAGGAGCCTGTTCTTCCAATGAATTAAACCTGCTGACTCAAGGGGGCCTGAATGATTTCGTCCGCTATTTAAACGTATCAAAGCAGCAAGGAGAACTTTTAGGCTCCAGGTTAGATGGCTGGATCTTCTGCGCCAGGACACTAAGGTGTGTTTTTACCGTGGGCGCCATGAATAATTCATGGATTTCTTCTCGCTGGAAGATGGTGTCGTATTTTGCAATGATGTCTGTTCCGTTATGAAAGTTCTTGGCCATGAATATAACCCAGATCAGTGGCGCTTGTTCATTGGTTCATCAAAGTGAGCTGGAAGGTGGTTCTACTCCACAACGGAAATAGATTTCCCTCCGTTCCTTTGGCTCATGCAACCAACATTAAGGAAAGTTATGAAAGCATGAAGCTACTGCGGGGAAATATTAAGTATGACAAATTTAAGTGGAAGTTATGTGGTGATCTCAAGGTTGTGGCACTGTTACTCGGAATGCAACTGGGTTACACAAAATACTGCTGTTTCCTGTGCGAGTGGGACAACCGGGACAAGAAGAATCACTACGTAAATAAACTGTAGCCTAAGTGAACATCAATGACGCCAGGGGAGAAAAATGTCATCAATCCTCCTCTTGTTCTTCCGGAGAAAATTTATCTGACCCCTTTGCACACAAAGCTGGGCCTCATGAAAACTTTGTGAAAGGTATGGATAAAACCGGCCTTGGATTCTAATATGTGAGGAATAAGTTCCCAAATGTGAGTGACGCAAAAATCAAGGAGGGTATATTTATAGGACCCCAGATTAGGGAACTGATGCAAGATAAACAGTTCTATGAAGACCTGAATGAGAGTGAAAGAAATGGATGGTTGTCATTTAAGAGGATTTGCAAGGACGTCTTAGTAAATCACAAAGCAGTGAACTATCAGGATGTTGTGCAGGACCTGTTGACTTCGTACAAAGCTATGGGATGCAATATGAGTCTGAAAATCCACTTTCAGGTGTCACACTTGGATTTTTTCCAGAAAAACTCGGCGAAGTCAGTGACGAACACGGTGGAAGATTTCACCAAGACATTATGGCTATGGAAAAACGGTAACAAGGCAAGTAGACGTCAAGTATGTTGGTAGACTGTTGCTGGACACTGAAGAGGGATGTACCTGACCCAAATACCGGCGAAAGTCATACGCCTCTACATTTTAGAGGAAAGTTTTTGCCTGTTTCATGAGCACGTAAAGTACTACTTTGCACTTTTAAATTCCTCTGTATCTTTCATACCCTGCCAGATAGAAAAATTCTGTGTACATATCTGAATTCAGCATAAAAAGTACGGCTAAGTTCACCTACTGAAGTTCGTGGACAAAAAAAAAAGTTAAATTTTGTTGACCAGTGTAATTAGCTGATGACGAAATGAAATCACCTGTGGAGAAACTAGCAACTTGTCTACGATAAATGCATTTCAAGTTAATGTAATTTCACTCAAAAAGCTTTTATTGAAGTTAGAGAAAAACATTAACTGTTGAAAGAACTGAAAATAATAGAATACTCATTATATATTAAAGCGAGCAAGACACTGTTGTTAATATGTAGCCATACTGGATGATGTAGACGAATTCTGTTGCGCAAATTCCGACGCCCGAGCTGGAGCAGAATTTGCATCACAAACGCGGTTTCGTTTTATCCTAGGTCCATCTAGACAGCCAGAAGAATATTCTGATGAATGCGTAGACTTGGATTATTGGTGGTTCTGCTTGTCTTTCCCTATCACTTTGAACCAAATATTTCATTAGTACTTCGGATGCCGTCACAGTTTGATCTCATTTTTTAATTTATTTTCTGCACTTGCAGGAGTCTGCTCCTCTTGTTCCGCTGTACCATCATGTTCACTCTCTGCTTGTAACAATTCTTCCTCATTCGTCTTGCCTTTTTCGTCAAATTCTATATCTGTGACAGTGTCTCTTTCACGCAAATTCTATATCTGTGACAGTGTCTCTTTCACGCAAATTCTATATCTGTGACAGTGTCTCTTTCACGCAAATTCTATATCTGTGACAG